>Ga0190344_1000450_pt1 | contig 20889 bp, 11 predicted proteins | sample 48721323_MG_FD_161662 | JGI IMG/M metagenome (GOLD analysis project Ga0190344, IMG submission 161662) | Hydrothermal vent microbial mat bacterial communities from Southern Trench, Guaymas Basin, Mexico - 4872-13-2-3_MG | ecosystem: Environmental > Aquatic > Marine > Hydrothermal vents >... | reverse complement strand
ATATCCTGTTCACGGACAGATACACCGCACAGACAGTGGTCAGGATCACCAGGGCGGCTCCCCAGCCTGCACCGGCGGGATCGCCGTTGTTCAACGGGTTCAGGTGCAACAGAGCCGTAGCACTGTAGCGCCCCGACCATCTTTTGTACACCCGAACCACATCATCCGGTAAATTTCTTTGTTCGGCCCACACGGCCAGGGTATAATCATCGGCCTGGGGGTGGTTGTACCGGCACAGGAAGAACATTGGGAACAATACAAGCAGGCAGAGTACAAAGATCATTCCCGGAGCCTTTTCCCTGGAGGAATACATGGAATGATCTGACATGACAGTGAATTTTTTCCGCCGGCTATCAGGTGTCCGGAAAAACAAATATATGAATTCCTTACCGGATTCTTTTCAGCCTGCCGGGGAGGCTCAGCGGTTGAAAAACTCCCAGATCAGATCGCAGGCTTTAATGTCACGTGAAGTTTTCCCGATTATTCTTTCTCCAAGATACTGCCTGCCCCCCGGCCAGGTATGGCCGCCCCCCTGCACTTCCACAAGCACCACTTCATTCCCCCCGTTTTGGTGGAAATACCGGTAACAGGCTACGGTAGTGCCGTCGTCCGGATCCCGGTCGGGAAGATGTTCTATCACGGGAACCGTATCACATCCGTTGATTTTCACCCAGTGCCTTACCGCTTCGCGTGCGGAAAGTACCTCACCCCGCTCCTGTCCCAACACCCGTACCGGACCACCTTCCCAGGACACCAGGGGATCATCGGTCCCGTTGATCAGCAGAATATCCACTCCTTCCGCCGGCCGGCACAGGGTGGCATATTTCCTCCCCATGGTCGCGGCAACCAGGGCAGCTCCGGAGATCAGTTCCGGCAGCTCGCAGGCCAGCCGGTTCGACATAAACCCTCCGTTGCTGATGCCGCAGGTAAAGATCCGTTCTTCATCTACCGGATATTTTTTTCCCAGTTCATGGATCAGGGTTCTGAAGAAACCCACGTCATCGATCCCTTCAGATGCAGCGGTGGAATGATCGCCCTCCCGGCCGTCGTTCCAGCCTTTGTCAATCCCCCGGGGATATACCACCAGGAAACCGTACCGGTCGGCCAGCTCATTAAAGCGGTCATTTGTAAGGGAAACCATTCCCCTGTCCGTTCCTCCCCCGCCATGCAGACATAAAAGCAGGGGGAGCCGTTCCTTTTCGTTCAACGTGGCCGGCTCATACACCAGAAAGGTACGTTCCCTGCCTCCATGATCGAGGTAGTAGCGTATATGGTTTTTCGGTGCAAATGCCTTCTGCGGTGAGAAACATCCGGGAATTAGTGACAGAAGAAGCCAAACACATAAACCACGTACACAGGAAAAAGAGCCGGACGCATTCATACCATTTCACTTTTTTCGTTCATGAAAACCGGAAATAATTTATTTCAATTCTATATAACCGGTATCATCTTATTACTGTTTCAACTGGTTTTCAAATATATGAATTCATAACCGATTTTAGCCTCTGAACGCATAACCGGGTAAACTGCTTTTTATATGCCTTTTTTTTTCAGGGATTCGTATTTTGGAAAAAAATAACAATGAAAACACGGAAAAACCTATCCATGATGAAAATACTCTTTCTCCCCTTTCTTCTGACCGTCCTGGTCCTCTGTCCGGATTGTTCACCGGCACCTCCCGCTCCTGTGGAAAACGGGCTGCACATACAGGTTGACCTGACCCGCCACACCGGCCCTATGCACCACGCCTGGGCTATGTTCGGATATGACGAGCCCAACTATACCTACATGAAAAACGGTAAGAAGCTGCTGACCGAAATTTCCGAACTGAGTCCGGTACCGGTGTATGTCAGGACACACAACCTGCTGAACACCGGCGAAGGGACACATGCACTGAAGTGGGGTTCCACCAATGCGTACACGGAAGATGAAAACAGAAACCCGGTTTACGACTGGACCATCACCGACCGTATATTCGACACGTATGTGGAAATGGGCATAAAACCCCTGGTAGAGATCGGTTTCATGCCGAAAGACTTGTCGGTAAACCCCGATCCCTATCAGCATTCCTGGCGTCCGGGGGCCCCTTATGAAGAGATCTATACCGGCTGGGCTTACCCTCCGAACGATTACGAAAAATGGGGAGAGTTGGTTTATCAATGGGTAAGCCACTGCGTGGAACGCTACGGAAAGGAAGAGGTGGAAACCTGGTTCTGGGAACTCTGGAACGAGCCGAACATCGGGTACTGGCAGGGAACCCTGGAAGAATATATCAAACTGTACGATTACACCGCCCACGCGGTAAAAAGAGCGCTTCCCACCGCCAACATGGGCGGTCCGCATACCACCGGTCCCTCGTGGAAGCCTGCCGAAAGGTACCTTCGCGGGTTTCTCGATCATATTGTAAGCGGCACGAACCATGTGACAGGTGAAACCGGCGCTCCCCTCGATTTCATTGCCTTTCATGCCAAAGGGGCACCCCGACTGCGCGACAGCATTATTTTGATGAACATGGGGACGCAGTTGCGCGACGTATCCAGGGGATTTGAAGTGGTGGCTTCCTACCCCACCCTGAAAGACCTGCCCGTGATTATCGGGGAATGCGATCCCGAAGGATGTGCCGCCTGCTCCATGCAGGATTACCCAGAGAACGCCTACCGGAACGGCACGATGTACAGTAGCTACACCGCGGCTTCCTTCCCGCGCATTTACGAACTGGCCGATCATTTCGGGATCAATCTGCGAGGGATTGTCACCTGGGCCTTTGAGTTCGAAGACCAACCCTGGTTCAACGGCTACCGCGACCTGGCCACCAATGGGGTGGACAAACCGGTGCTGAATGTATTCCGTATGTTCGGCATGATGGAAGGCCGGCGCGTGAAAGTAACGGGCGATCCGGCCTATGACTGCTTCACTGTTCGCGACTCCAGTGTACGGGGTAAACGTGATGTAAATGCCTTTGCAGCCACTACCGAAGGCAAAGCTACCGTCATGTTATGGAATTACCACGATCTGAACGTGCCGGGCGAATCCGTATGGGTAAACCTGGAAACCACCGGGCTGGATACAAAAACCGTCCGGGTAAGCCATTACCGAATCGACCGGAAGCACAGCAATGCCTATGAGCTATGGAAAGAAATGGGCTCACCGCAGGAACCCGATCCTTCGCAGGTGAAAGAACTGGAAGAGGCCGGTCAGTTGCATCTCCTCGGCAACCCGGTCCAGTACCGCGTAAACGGAGAATCGCTCACCCTGCCCCTGGAGCTTCCCGGTCAGGCGGTTTCACTAATCGTGCTGGAATGGTATGATTGAACAGAAATGACTAACCTTGTGCGCCTGATATGAAAAACGCTTTCATGCAGGTAGCACTTCCTCTCAAATCACCACAAAAGGTCGGAAGAAGCCGGCTGATCCGGCTAAGTCTTTACCGGGTAAAAGTAAAATCACGGCAGGGCTGGAAAGCCATTGAGCCGGCGGAAAAAGCCGGATGCGGAGAATACGATCTGTTCGGTGTTTCTCGCGCCGTACACTCTTCGTACCCGCGCTACGGCCTGTACCGTTTCAAGAAAGGGCTCGTAGGCAACCTGTTCCGCCGGCAGGGATGCCGGGATTATCCCCTGGATGAAGGAAAATACTTTCCATAACAGGCCATGGAGATTCATTCTCCCGGATTTCACCGCTCGGGATACGCCGGAAAAAACAGGAATAAAAAAAGCTCCGGCAGGAACCGGAGCTTCAGATCATATTCATACCTGAAGGATGTTCTACTCGACAATTTTTACATTGACTGCATTCAAACCTTTTTTGCCCTGCTTCAATTCAAATTGAACCAGGTCACCTTCCTTGATCTGATCAATCAAACCGGATACATGTACAAAATACTCGGCTTCATCTTCCTTGTCGATGATGAACCCGTATCCTTTGGACTGGTTAAAGAATTTTACTGTACCTTCTTTCATAAAATTAAATTATTGATTAAACTAAAATCAAATATACGGAAAAAGTTGTTCGGTATACATAATTTTCCATAAAAGAATATCTGAATTCCTTCCCTCTTGCATCTTCGATGAAGTGCGGATTTCCAGAATTCCTTCCATAAATATTTCAGATTATTCCCGTAATCAGGGATCAGGAACGAGGTTTGCGGGCGGGCAAAGTGAACCAGAATGTGCTCCCGCAACCGGGTTCCGACTCCACTCCGATGGTCCCTCCATGGGCTTCCACAGCCTGCCGGCAGAAAGCGAGACCAAGACCGGTTGATTTGATGTTCGAGGTATCGCTCATTTGGGTATATTTTTCAAAGACCTTCTGCTGAAACTCAGGATCGATCCCCACACCCGTATCTTTCACCCTCACTTTTACCATACCGTTTTCCGGAGAAGCGGATACGGAAATTTTCCCTCCTTTCGGAGTAAATTTAACGGCGTTCATTACCAGGTTGGTCAGGATACGTTCCAGCATATACCGGTCACCATACACGGGGAGTTCTTCAGGAACCTCATTGATCAGTTCGATCTTTTTGATCCGGGCCAGGTAAGCTACCTGTTCGAAAGCCTTTTCCACCTGTTCGTTCAACTTGTTTTCTGTGATCCGCAGGCTGAAATCCGCTTCCTCGAATTTCTGGGTTTCCATCAGGTTCTGCAGTAGATTCAGCATCTGATACCCGCTCTGTTTAGCCAGCAGAATATGCGCTGGCGGGGAATGTTCTTCCAGGCTGATTATGGCTCCCAGCGGATTTTTCATGTCATGTACCAGGATAGACGACATCATTTCTTTGAATTCCAGCAGTTTTTTTTGTTTATTCAGGGCCGTTTTCAGCACGCCCGTTTGTTTTTCGAGCTGATTTTTCTGTTCCTCGGTCACCTGGGTACGGATCCTGACAATATGTTCCAGTTCGTTGCTGTATCTTTCCATTTCATTCCTGAGTTCCTCTGCCTCATCAAGAGCATAGGTAAATTTGCCCGACAGTCCGTATGAAGTGGAAAATATGAATGCCAGCAAACCTATGGGAAGCAGGTAGCCGGTATGCAGCCAGTTATTGTAATACAACAACTCATTCACACCGATCAGGCCGAAAAAGATGGCTCCGGCAAAAAGAAGATAAATGTAGGTTTGCCGTGTTCTCAGCGGTTTTAGCAAAAACCAGATAATATAGAGAAAAACAGCCAGGATAAATGCCTGGCTCAGCAGGGGAATATAAGTATAGATGTATGGGGGGAGCAAAAAAAGCGACAGAAGAAAGATCCCGGCCACCGCAAGCACGGCATATTCAGCCCATTTTCTGGCGTACTGCGGAAAAGTGGAATGAAAAAACAGCAGAATCAGGACCGGGGGTAGAAAGATGGTCATGTATTCCATTCGCAGGGTGCATACCCATGGAAAAAACGGGAACAGGTCCAGAAAAATTTTTTCACCCGTCAGCATGACCCGGACGCTGATCACCAGTGCGAGTAATGAAAAATAGAGATCCGCCCGGTCTTTCATTCTGAAGAAATACAGGCCGAGATGAAATACCACGGTCAGCAACAGGAATCCCAGAACAAAAGTTTCCGATAAGGCAGACACCACTTTCCTGCGTTTTATCACATCGGCTTTACCGAAATAAATGGGTTCTTCCGGACCACCTTTTCTGTGATGGAAATTGGATATCTGAAGGATCATTTCCAGGGTATCCGAACGGGAAAAGAAAGCCAGCTCCTGCCGGGTCCAGTCTGGTTTCATTTCTTCGGGAACAGTCCCCACCTTTCCTGATCCCGTTTCCGAGTTGTTGATCCACAGGCGGTATGCCGTGTCCAGTTCACGGATATTCACCTGGTAATATCCTGTTTCAGGGACCAGAATAAGCAGCCGGAAGGTGGCATACCCCATACCCGAAAGTTTCTTTCCATTCACCTTATATCCGTTCCATAGGCCTGGAACTTCCATATAACCTGTCATAGGGGGCGATCCGGCGGCAAAGTCGGCAGGTTCAAGCAATTCCGACCAGTAAAATTCAAATTCCCCCCTTAGGGGTACGACCTGTTCACGCAAATCCTGTTCGCGCAGATCAAGCACCCCGGCAATGGCTCTGACATGTGGTTTGCTTTGGTCGGGAGAAATCACCGAAATCCGATACGCCACATAACCAACCGAGAGGATCAGCAGGATGATGTAATAAACGAGCGCCGCCGGGCTTCTTCTCATGATGCAGCTTTTTTTCAGGAAATACAAATATAATGAAAATGAAAAAGCTCCGTGGAGGAGAATGATGAATGAATTTAAAAAAAGACCGGTTACAGAGAGATGATAAATCTAAAGATTTATTCACGGGAGCATACCGGAAGGAAAGCTTTATTATATATATTTACATATACTTAAAAAAAAAGCGTCATGAAAAAGAATCACCTCATCATGCTCTCACTGGCACTTGTGCTGTTGTGTCTGGCAGCCTGTACAGCCGGCCCCAACACCGTGAAAGGAACTCCCTCCCCTTCCGACATGGAAATATCCGGATTCCTGATGGGGCTGTGGCACGGGATCATTTCTCCCGTCACTTTCGTGATCAGTCTGTTTACTGACAAGATCAGCCTCTATGAGGTACATAACAACGGGGGCTGGTATGATTTCGGTTTTGTGCTGGGTGCCGGTATCCTGTTCGGAGGCGGCAGCCGGGCATCGAGAAGGTAAAACAATCAGGCTGAGAACGGCAAAGAACCGGCAGAACAACAGTCAGGAACGAAATACGGCCTGAAGGTTTTCCCTATGCCCTGACAAATCCTGTTATATTTCCTTATTATGCTTATTATGTCAAAATCATGGCAGGGAAATATCAGAATACTCTCTTTCTTTTTAAATTTTCAGGTCAGGCAATAATTACTCATTTTCATTCTGAGATCAACCAGAAAAATCCACCCTGAAAAAGGTGGATTTTTTTACGCGGTTAAAATCCGGTATCCCGCAAAACAACTACTTCATAAATAATGAACATGTGCACGAACATTATGAACATATATCCGATACAGGCTTCTCTTTTATATAATAATTTGGATAAAAATTTTTCTGCCTATGAAGCATATCGTTCAACCTGACCTTCAAAACATGTGTAATGAAAAATCTAAACATTCATTTTCTATCTAATGTCAAAAAAGCCGGAAGAAATGAAAAGAACTGGAATTAAATTACTCTTGTTATTGCTGCATATAATTGGCAGTAGTATTGGTTTAAATGCTCAAAAAATAATAACTGGCACAGTAACCGGAGAGGACGGAGTTCCAATCCCTGGCGTCAATGTAATCATCAAGGAAACTTCTGCAGGTACCATCACAGATGTAGACGGTGAATATTCCATAACTGTGCCTTCTGATGACGCGATCCTTGTCTATTCCTTTGTCGGCATGATAACCCAGGAACATCCGGTTGCGGGAGTGAACGAAATTAATGTAATACTGATTGAAGACACAAAATCTCTGGATGAGGTGGTGGTTATCGGATATGGTAAACGAAAACGTGAGACCATTTCAGCCGCTATCAGTACAATTGAAACGGAAACCATTGTTAGAGGAACCGACAACACCGTAGCCGGGCAGCTTGTAAGTAAAGTATCAGGTATCACTTCACGCCAGAAGTATGGTATACCCGGACAGGCTCCGAGGATCCAGATACGCAACAGCGGAGAGCCTCTGTTTGTTATTGACGGAGTAATGACCGATATCAGTAATTTCAATAATCTTGACCCGAATGATATTGAAAACATTACCATTCTTAAAGACGGTTCGGCAGCTATTTACGGTGTAAAAGCCGCCAACGGGGTTATTCTGGTAACCACCAAAAGAGGACAACTTAATCAGAGAACCACCGTCAACTTTAATACCCGGGCAGGTATTGAAGAATGGACTATGTTCCCACGTCTGCTGAATGCATATGAATGGAATTATGCTCAGTATATGAGGGAAGTGAACAAGGGGGAACTGGGGGTCCCTGTTGAAGTGGCACGAGCTGAACTGGAAAAATGGAAAGAAGGATACTATAATCCTGAAACAGGCGAGGATTACAGGGGATTCGACTATATCGACGAATACGTAAATCCAGCCCCTCATCTGTATTCCAGTTTAAATATTAGCGGTGGCACCGAAAAAACAAATTACTATATCTCAGCTGCTCATGTTAACCAGGATGCGGTATATAAAGACTTTAACTTCAACCGGTCCAATGCCGGAATCAGTGTTGATACAAAGCTTTCAGACAGACTAAAAGTAGGTTACCAGGTAAAAGGGCGAAATGAATCCAGAACCGGTCCCGGATTACGCGGAGGAAATGATTATGAAAGAGTTTTGTCTTCTCTTTATAATATACCACCTATCTACAGGCCTTATGCGAACAATAATCCTGACTACATATATGATATACCTTTTAGAAGGGGCAATAACCCGGCCGGTTACGATATTGAACACAGCGGTCTGCAGGATAATAACCTGCTGGCTGTTCAAAACATCTGGACCCTGACATATGAAACGCCATTGAAAGGGCTTACTGCCAACGGATTGTTTTCTCTTGATTACAGGAACCGCACGATTGATAATTTTGAAAAAGGCTGGAAATCATATCGGTATGATGCAGAGAACGACGTATACAATGTCACCTATGACATGTCGGCCAGCGGGCATACAACCCTGGAGAGTATCACGGAAAAATCAAACTATCAATTAGGACAATTCCTGTTGAATTATACCAGCAGTTTTTCTTCGTTGCATGAATTCAATGCAACGGCTGGTTTTGAATATACTGATACAAAGTATAATTACATTCAGGTACATCAGAGTCCGGTTGAGAATGAGTTTATCCCCCTGCTTGGGACCAACGAAAATAACACCGTAAACGAACGTGAGCGTTATACCTCAACGGCCAGTTTCGTATTCAGGGCAGGCTATAGTTTTGCAAATAAATATGTGCTTGATTTTGCCGGAAGGTATGATGGGTCATGGAGATTTCCTCCGGGTAAACGCTGGGGATTTTTCCCTTCTATTTCTGCCTCGTGGCAAATATCAAGTGAAGATTTTATTCAAAATTCCTCCATATCCAACTGGCTGACATTCGCGAAACTGAGATTTTCATACGGTGAAATGGGAGATGATAATGTGGGTTCTGACTTTTTCTACCTGGAGGGATATAATTACGGGTCAGGGTCATCCTATTTCGATCCGGCTCCCTGGAGCAATGCGGGAAGTACCAGAATTATTGGTTCCGCACCCAAAGGGGTACCCAATACAAATCTTTCCTGGATGGCTGTATCGATATTGAATGTTGGGCTCGACCTCTGGTTCATTGATCATCTGAATGTACAGGTAGATGCATTTAAACGCAAGAGACAAGGCATACCGGCAGTACCTGACGATATCATGTTTCCGATTGAAACCGGATTAGACGTACTGACTGAAAACCTGAATTCCGACGGAGTACTTGGCATTGACGGTCAATTCCGGTGGGAGGACCGGAAAGGAGATGTTTCCTGGTATGCAGCCGTCAACTGGACGTTTGCCCGAAGGAAGAATTTTGACTATTACGGTGAGAAGTTTCAAAATTCCTGGGATCAATACAGGTGGTCACGCAATAACCGATGGGCCAACGTAGATGGATCGAACTGGCTTGCTGCACAGTGGATGTGGCATACCACGGGAGTATTCCAGTCGTATGAAGAAATTGAGAATTACCCCATTGATCTGGATGGTAGGGGCAATGCCACCATTCACCCGGGAGATCTCAAAAAACAGGATTGCAACGGAGACGGAATCATCGACGATTATGACGAAAGAGTTCTGGGCTTTGGAGGACCTGATTATCCATGGGATGACTTCCAGGGAAACCGGCAACCGATCCTTTCCGTAGGCATCAACATGGGATTTGAATATAAAGGAATTGATGTGGCTGCCGATTTTGCCGGAGGGTATTTAAATACTTTTACTCCTGACTGGGGAATCAAAGTCGGGCTTCCGGCGAGGAATCAGAATGGACTGTATGTGAATAACATCGATGTATGGCGGCATGAAGACATATTTGATCCGTCTTCTCCATGGGTGCCCGGAACATATCCTTCAATCCGCGACTGGCAAAGTAATGCGGCAAGTATGTGGAATGACTTTTATGTCCGCAATGTAAACTATATGAGACTGAGAAACCTGGTAGTGGGGTATACTTTTCCTGCCCGGTGGACACAGAAAGTTTCTATTCAGAAATTAAGAATCTACTTCCAGGGTAAAAACCTATTCTTTGTACATAACAGTCTCAGCGGGTACCTGGATATTGATCCAGAGATTTCCACTGTCAACGTATTTGACTATCCACAGCATAAAGGGTATTCATTTGGTATAGATGTAACATTTTAAATTATTAGCAATGAAAAATAGAACAATATACCTGCTTATACCGGTTTTGACATTTGGTTTGTTTTCATGTGAAAAACATCTTACACAGCAAGACCCATATGTGCTGGCTGTGGAAGATGCCTATAAATCCAATGCCGGGATTAACAGCATAGCGGCAAATCTGGCATCGCGCCTGCGTCATGAACAGAATTTCAGCTTCGGTGGGAGCTTCTACGGTGCCGGAATAAACAGTAACAGGCATCAGGATCTGGCCAGGTGGGATGAAGCCATTTATAATCATCATACTCAGTGGCAGCATCCGGGTGGTAATCAAAACAGAAATTACCGACAGTATTATGACTATGATCTGATCAGAGACATCAATATACATATTGAGAACCTGCTGAATTATGGAGCAGTGGCGGAATCTGAACTCAGATATTACCTTGCTGAAGCTCGTTTTTACCGGGCCTATACCTATTATGAAATGGCTTTCCGAATGGGAGGAGTTCCCATTATTGAGGAAGTATATGAATATACCAGCAATCCCATAGAATATGCCAAGCCACGGAATACTGAGGTAGAGGTGTATGATTATGTAATTTCTGAACTTGAGGAAATCATGGATGATCTGGATATTGCCCTCAGTTCAGGCGTAACACTTACAAGACCATCTAAAGGAGTGGCCCTGGCCCTGTTATGCCGTGTTTCATTATATGCCGGCACTTTAGCATACAACAACGATATCAATGAAGCCAAAGGGCTGAAATTACCCAGCGGAGCCGTAGGCATCCCTTTCGCAAAAGCCGAGGACTATCTTCAGAAATGCATCGATGCCTATTATGAGCTGGAAGAAATGGGAATATATTCCTTATACAGAGGTAACGGAGACCTGGCTGAAAACTTTTATGAACTGTTTACAAAAAAATCGGGAAATCCTGAGCTCATTTTTATTAAGGATTATGATGGGATCAATTTCCCGAATTATTTTACGGAAACACATATTCCCCGTTCCCAGAAACTTGGTGCAGACGGAGCCATGCTGAATCCTGTTTTGAACCTGGTGGAATGCTATGAAGATGTGGCCAGCAAAAGCAATCTTTTCGATGTATATATCGGGGATGAGCAGGTAGAGAACATGAGTGACAACTCCAGCTCCTTTGATTACCGGATCTTTGAAACCGCAGGAGAACTGTTTGAAGGAAGAGATCCCCGTTTAACGGGATCCATTCTGTATCCCGGTTCCACTTTCAGGGGAATACCCGTTGACCTTCAAGCAGGTCTGGCCGTTAAAACACCGGCTGGTTATGATTTTGTGCATGTTGACGACATAAACAATGTTGAAAATCCCAGTAATTATTATAATGGGGAAAGAAAAACCGGTATTGACGGCCCTCACCGTACGAGCGGTTTTTGTTCGCATACCGGATTTCACATGCGAAAGTTTCTGGATCCGAATCCCGGATCGGAAACCGGAGGCCAGAGCACGATGCCCTATGTGGTTTTCCGATACGGTGAGGTGCTTCTGAATGCCGCAGAAGCTGCCTGGTACCTGAATCAGAAAGATCTGGCTCTGGATTTGATTAACAGGGTAAGAAACCGCGCCGGAGGCGAAGTGTTCGAGCTGGAAATGGCAGAACTTGATCTTGACAGGATCATGAATGAAAGAAGAGTTGAACTTGCCTTCGAAGACCATCGCTTTAATGATGCCAAACGCTGGAGAATAGCCGATGAAATCTGGGACAATGACAGAAATACGCCTACTGCCGTGACGTATGCAATGTGGCCATACAAAATTTATGCGCCGGGAGATCCAGATGACGGGAAATGGTTGTTCAGAAAGCTACTGGTTGAACACCGGGGTCTCAGCTCGGATATGGGAATGCCGATCAATTTCGGTCTGGATATGTATTACGCATATATCCCGGTCAATGACGGCAATCCTCTGATAGAAAAAAATCCTTATCACTAAATCATTAAATTTCAAAGGTCATGAAAAAAATGATAGGTATCATTTTACTGGGAATCATACTTACCGCTTGTGAATATGATAATTATAATCCACCTGAATGCTTTTTCCAGGGCTACCTTACCTATAACGGCGAACCGTTTCTTTACGACGGAAGCCCTTCTGTTCCTGTATTAAGGCTGTATCAGGAGGGATTCGGACTGGAAGACGGCGGTCAGGTGGCCCGTATCAATGAAGAAGGATTTTTCAGCCATCTGCTGTTTGCCGGTGACTATAAACTGACGTTGCAAAATGTGTTGTATCCGTTCGAATTTGATGATTTCTCGTCATTGGGAACAGGACTTGGATACGATACGCTGGCCATAAACATCACCGGCGATATGGAGCGGAATTTTGAAATTACTCCGTATTTTACCCTGTCTAATGTAAGTGCAGTAGTTTCCGGAAATGATATTGTGGCAACCTTTAACGTAACAGCAGTAGACGATCCATCTCTGGAAAATCCCACTCCGAATGTCATCAGGGCAAGGATATATTTGAATGTAACTCCTCTGGTAAACAGCAATACCCTGGCAAACAGAGCAGTTGATGTAGCTCCGTTCAATACCGGAACGCAACAACTTTCCGTAAGCCTCCCGGCCATCAGTTACCGTGAAAGGTATACCAATAATTTCAAAACATATGGCTGGGTAAGGGTAGCCGTAGAACTCGAGGGAATACCCAATTATTATCTTTTCTCGGAGATCATTTACCTGGATGGAATTCCTTTGTGATTGGGAGAAAGGAAATAACATTTACACACCTTTCTCTATCACAATACGGGGGCCGGAATATATCTGGGAGCCTTTAAACCAGGACAGGCAAGAAAATGTACAGGAATTTTCTGGAATTTATTCTTGTAATGAGGATGCTATTCCCTGTACTTACCTCTTAATGTTCAGTATGTAAAGGTGTTCTAAAACAAGTTACTGATGCAATCATCCAACCCAATTTCTTATACCGGCCCCCCCTGCCCGGGAAATACAGGAAGAACACAAAATATCCTGACCAATAGTAGATCAGGAAACGAACTGGTCAGGAATAGTAAACCGTATAGAGCTTTTCTCTTGTTTACTTTTTTTCTGGTCCTTTTGTTTATTCAGCTGTCAGCACCTTCCAATGGACAACAGGAGAAAGCATTAGGCCGGTTATTCGACGGGACCAAAGTTTTTACCGTAAGCTATCCTGACATAGGGTGGGTTATTAAGACCAGAGGTGCATCACATGCTTCCACAATTACTTCGCGTCCTGTGCAGCTCGAGTTTTTTGATTCCATTAAAGGCCGGAAAACAAAAGCATATGGATATGATGAGGTAGAAAATACAAGCAATGGATTTAATGGAAAAGCCATAATACACCGGCCTCCGGATGTTACTTTCAGGGTAAACGACCGGTGGGAAATATCGGGCATGGAACTCAGGCTGAAAAGGGAAGTGGTGGTGACCGGGAATGAGGAAAATGGTGGATTTATGTCAGCGCTTACCCTGTTCACAAACGAACCCTGGTCACGACCGGATGTTGACATTTTCGCACCGGGTATGATATACGGCGGAACTGAAAACATACGCCAAACCGGACCGGGGGGCATGAGAGCATACAGTGAAGGCAGGGGTATTGTCATGATCCGCGAAGAAAGATTCCCTGTGCCCCTGTTCTGTGTGCGATTTGCTGACGGAAGTTCCCTCAGTTTGCTGAATCCGGAACCCCGGGGAGGAACAACGAAGGAGGATGCTCTGGATATTTCAAGGAGAGATGTGATTAAACCCCTTATTGATGAAAGATTCCAGTTCGGTTCTCTCGGTGAGGATCAAACGGGAAGCTGGCGGGGAGATCCCAATGAACCGGCAGGACAGAGCCTCATCAGGAATAAAAAACGGTTTCCTGCACTGGGATACTGGTTCCCCGGTACTGAAGGTGAACTTTTTGCAGGTTTCGGACCATGCAATCTGATGCGCAGGCGTTTCCACCCTGTCAGGGACGGATTCAATCACCGCTATCAGCTTGCAATCCGTTTCGGGCAGAATGAAGAATTTCCGGTATTAGTGGAAAATGCATGGCGCTGGGCATGGGAAACTGTGAACCCCTCACCTGAACTACAGGATATTGAATTATTGCGCACGACCTTGTTGGATTTATTGGCGGACAACACTATTGAAGCCGAAGGAAGAGCCGTTATGCCTTTCCTGGCTAATCCTACGACCGGTGAAATTGTGGCCGACCACCGGAACGGTCGCATGGGATTCATCAGCAGAAACGTTGAAGGAGCAGATCTTTTCCTCATGGAATCGATGCGTACAGAAGGAAAGCGTAGTGAAAGGTTCAGAATACTCGGATTGAAAATTATGGACACATTTGCGAGCCTGGAGTATTCACCTCCCGAAGGTGTGGGATTATGGGTTGATAACGGGAAGCCAACAGAAGGACTGGTCTTTTTGCGTCTTCTTACGGAGGATCTGTTTTACATGCTCTCGGCCTGGGAAAGGGAAAACGCACTGGGATACCAACACCCACTGTGGTTGCAACGATGCAAGGAATTCGGCGACTGGCTTCTTTTACAGCAGGACCGGGAAGGAGGATTCCCCCGGGCATGGAAACCTAAAACGAACGAAGTGGTCATGCCTTCCACGCTAAATAGCTATAATGCGATGGCTTTTCTGACAAAACTGAGTGAGGTAACCGGCGAAAGCAAATATCTGGATGCTGCCATCAGAGCCGGAGAACTTTCATGGAAACAGGGTCAGCGTTACGGTGAATTTGTAGGAGGCACCCCGGATAATCCCAATGTTATTGATAAAGAAGCAGCCGTACTTTCCATGCACGGTTATCTGATGCTATATGAAGCAACCGGAGAGCACAAATGGCTGGACAGGGCAAAAATGGCCGGGATATTCGGAGAAACCTGGATCTATCTCTGGGATATCCCCATGCCATCGGATATTCAGGATGAATACCTCCGATGGAAACATGGGGTTTCCACAGTCGGGCAGCAGTTGATCGCTACCGGACATTCAGGAGCGGATTCATGGATGAGCCGTGACGTTTTAAATTATATAAAGCTCTATCAGTATACCGAAGACAAGCATTTTCTTGAAGTAGCTAAAATTTTGTTGCATAACACGAAGAATATGATTGCCCTTCCGGGAAAATTATATGACTTTGCAGGACCTGGCTGGCAGGATGAAGCATGGGGATTCGTAGCCCCGGCCCCGCGGTTTCCCGGCACTCGACGCGTATGGCTTCCCTGGTTGTCTATCAATCATTTGAGGGGCATATTCGATCTTGAAAATTACGATGCAGCTCTTTTCAAAACTTTGTGCAGCGGTAATTAATATCATCGACAGAGAAATCTTCCCTAAGGATCAAAACCTTTGTACACGATACAAAGAATGGACATGATGAATAACACAGTAACCTCCGGTATATTATTTGTTTTGATTATTCTTACAGCAGTTCAAACAGGATGTAGAAACGAAAAGAACAAAACAAGTGGTCGTGAGGGTCCACACCTGGTTTCCGGCAATACCCTCCTGGTGGTTGAAAAGAATATAAAAGACGGTTATGGTATTGCCTTGTATTTCAACAGGGAGGATACAACGATTAAACGATTTGCACAACCCTATCCACTGGAAATACATATAACCGAAAATGGTGATACTGGTTTTCGGTGGATACAGGAGGGTTATTCAACTGTCGATTATTCCCGCGGGAATTTATATTGCAATGGCACCGTAATGGCTCAAAACGGTCTGATATTCGATTTCACCGATACATACTCCGTTTATGATGATTCGTGCTGCTTTAAAATGGAAAGAAATGTGACCATCCGGCCTCCGGGAGATACCACACTCGGATTCGCCTCCCGATTTGGTTTGCCTACTGTAAGCGAATCCACCATGCAGGAACATGATTTCTTTGCTCCCGGTGTCTGGTATGGGGATAATGCGAATGTTCCGGATCATGCTATTGCAGGCGATTACAACGATGAGTATTTTTTCTTCCGCGAAACGCGCCTGGCAGCTCCCTTTTTCATGATGATGAACAGAAGCAACGGTTCCACACTGACCATTGCTCATACACAACCTGACCCCCGGAGTGTCTCCGGTGAATATCATCTTGAACGTGTCATCAATGATTCGATTCAGTTCGGATCACTGGGTGTTCAGAAAAACCCCCGTCCGATGCCGGGTTTTCTTTTCCCTGGCAGCGAAGGGGAAAAGAACTATATTGTTGGCAGAAGGCGTTCTGAGGTAAAATGGGCATTCAGGTACCATCCCATTAAACCGGGAATTCGCCACGAGTATCAAATCCTGATAAAATTGGATGATTATTCAAATTTTGACGAGGCCCTCAAACATACCTGGAGATATTTTTTCAATCATTACCGCCCTCCGGTCATTACTTCCGAAATATCCAAGGTATATCACGATGGCGTGGCATTGCTTGAAAAATACTGTCAGGATTACAATGGCACATGGGGCATTCCCTTCGCCATCCATCTTGACGGAACGATTCGTGATATTGATTTTTACATGGCTTTTGTTGGAGGACAACTGCTTAGCGCATACCATTTAATTAACTACGGTTTTTCCGAAAACCTGCCACATTTTGTCGATAAAGGAAAAGCAGTAATTGATTTCTGGGTAGATCATTCCTACGACGGAGCTAACGGAAAAGATCGTTTGCCTCATACCTGGTACCAGCCTGTAAAACATGCCAGGTTTCATGGAGGTATGTGGGATAATGAAAAGTTCTGGCGTCCCGGGCCCTCCTATCTGCGGGTGCTCGGGGAAGGTCACCTTGCTGTACTCCGTGCATACCGGGTGATGCAGAAAAATAATATCGAAGAAAAGAGCTGGCTGATATGGATCAGGAGATTTGGCGACTGGCTGTGTGCTCACCAGAATGAAGACGGTTCATTTTATCGTGCATACGAAGTAACCGGCGAACCTGCCATCAGAACAAAATATAATACCACCCATGCTATTCCGTTTCTTGTTGAGCTTTTTAAATTCACCGGAAACGAATCCTATAAAACAGCTGCACTTGCAGCAGGAAGATATTCCTGGGATCATATTCACCTTAAATCGGCTTATATCGGAGGCACACCCGATAATCCTGATGTAATGGATAAAGAAGCTGCCTTGCTGGCCTTTGATGCTTTCATGGCTCTTTATGATCTAAACGGGGAATCAAGATGGATCGATGCGGCAGCCAAAGCAGCAACCTTTGCAGAAACCTGGAATTATATATGGGATATACCCATGATACCCGGAGACCGGGAAGCCAAAATATTCGATCAGATCAACACGGCCGGTTTAAGTCTGGTAGCAACCGGACATTCATACGCTGATTACTATAATTCTTTTTATTCTTATCAATATTACAGGTTATATCTTCTCACAGAAGACCGGCATTTTTATGAAACGGCAAAATTTCTTCTGCATAATACAAAACAATTGCTTGATACCGATGGATCAAAAGGATACGGTAACCCCGGCCTCCAGACCGAAGGTATTGTTCTGGCTGGCCGGCGGGGATCCGGTGCCGATGTGTGGCTTTCGTGGGTAACATTGGCTCATATTGATCCCCTGAGTAAACTACTGGATGAATTTGGCACAATGGATATCAGTAAAACAGAAGAAAAAAGCTCTATGTCGTCCAGTCCTGAAACCAGAAAAAAAACTCGGCAGGCCGGATATTGATAATAATAACTATTTTTGTAAATATCATAGTTATATGTTTTTGTCGACCGATACAATTCCGGAACGCCGATTGATTCTTTCTATTTGTTACATGTTATGGGTATCTCTGCTTCCCGGAATTACCTCGGCAAAAACGATGACAGAGAATAAGCCCGGCCTTACATCCGGAACAGCAGAGCTGAAGTTTATAGAAACAGGATCCGGATTAAAGCCTCTGTTCACTTACTCCTCGGATAGCGTGGTTTCATATAATGGGGAAAAACCTATCGCTTTATGGCTAAAATCAACCGGCATCACGAAATGGTACTATGCCTTTTATGATTCCGTAAAATACAACGCATCGCATGATACGGTTTGCTGTTACGGGGAAATCGAATCTGATAATGGAACACATTTTCAGTTCAGCGACATCTATACAGCTGGAGAACAAGAAGCATCCTTTCACATCGCGAGGGATCTAAAAATCCTCACCCCGAATCCTGCAGATCGTTCGTTTAACAGTTCCATGGGGTTCAATCACAACAGAATTTCCAGTATGACGGATTATGAATTTTTTGCGCCAGGTATCTGGTATAAGGACAGCCGTTATCTTCCGCCCCATGCACTTGCTTTTGATTATAATGACAATTATTTCTTGTTCAGAGAAGACCGTATGCCACTGCCGCTTATTACGATGCGCAACAAGTCTGCGGGAGTAACCATTTCCTTATTACATACAGGAGGGAATCCGGAGACATTTTACGGTGAAGATGGACTGAATGAGATCTGTGACGAAAGGATACAATTTGGTTCCATCGGGGTGCAGCATTTTAACAAAACTTCTGTCGTTTTTCTTTTTCCCGGTTCAGAAGGTGAAAAAACCTATGTATACGGAGGAAGCACCGCAAAGAGATGGTCATTACGCAGCCATCCGGTAAAATACGGAATTAACCATTCCTACGATCTGGTGCTCTCTTTTTCCGAAACCTCCAGTTTTGAAGAGGCTATCAGGCAATCATGGCAGAGAGCATTCGAACTGGAAAACCCACCGATACATTATGTCGATTTACAGAATGTATACGAGAACCAGATTGATCTTTTAAATACTTACTGGGCTAGTATCGAAGGTGCGCCCGGATTGCCTTTTTCAGTATACCTCCCGGATGGTGATCCCCGGTTATACAGCTATAACATGGGCTTTATCGGAATGCAGATCCCATGCGGATACTACATGCTCAGGGAAGGACTTGAAACAAATAATCAGCAACTGATTGACAAGGGATCCTCCATCATTGACTGGTGGGCAGAAAATTCCCTGACTGAAACCGGAAACCTCAGGACATGGGTAGATCCCCCCAATAACTGGAGATCATTCTATCACACTTTTCTGAGAGTTACTTCTTCCGGGATGGAGGGGGCCCTCTATGCATACAGCATTATGAAGAAGCATGGGATAGAAAAACCTGAATGGCTTGAATACTGCATTACGTATGCCGACTGGCTGATCAGGAACCAGAATCCCGATGGCAGCTATTACCTTTCCTACGATTACACCACCGACTTACCAAGTCATGAGAGCAAGTTCGGCACATCAAACCCTATCCGTTTCCTCCTGGAATTGTACCTGGTAACAGCTGATAAAAAATATCTCACAACCGCCCTGAAAGCTGCTGATTTTTCCTACAGGAATATTCATGAAAACTATGGCTATGTGGGCAGCGTCATTGATAATCCGAATGTACTGGACCGTGAATCAGGGCAGATGGCCCTGTATGCCTTTTTAACCCTTTTTGACGTAACAGGCGATAACAAATGGCTGGATGCCGCGATTCGTGCCGCCGAATACACCGAAACATGGATTTTTTCATGGGATATCCCCATACCGGCAGGAACTCCGGATCCGGCATTCCCTGTTCATAAAGATTGCACCGGCCTGGCGATCATCGCTTCCGGTCACTCGGCGGCTGATAACGGCATTTCTTATAATGCTTTTCAGTATTACCGTCTTTACCTGCTAACCGGAAACGATCATTTTCTGCAGATAGCAAAACTTATTCTGCATAATGCTAAGCAGACCATGGACTGGGACGGCTCTCTGGGGTACGCTCATCCCGGATTACAAACCGAGGCGCAACAGGTATGTATTCCCAGAGGATCCAGCGTCATGCAGTGGTTACCATGGAATACCGCAGCCAACCTCGATCCGATGTTCCGCTTCAAGGATGCCTTCGGAACCATGGATATTGATGAAATTCAAGATTTACCGCTGGAACAGCGAATCAGTCTCAATAATGCCTATGGAAAAACACGTGGCCTGGCAACCGGTTTATCCCCTGTGAGCAGTGTGGTACCGGCTTATGCTGCCGAAACCCCTTTTGAACTGGAGGTATTCAATCCTGCCGGCAGGGAAATCACCTATCATATTGTAACAAATCCTGTTTCCGGAAACATCCAGGGCACAGCACCCGATTTGGTATATAGCAAACAGGATATTTTCAACGGATCGGACAGTTTGAGTTTTTGTGTTCAGAGTGACGAAGGATTCAGTGACACTGTCTGGGTATATTTTGACGGTGAAGTGCCGTATCCGCCGGAAAATATCGAAATCAAAGCCGTATCCCACCACCGGATCCGACTTGAATGGAGTGAAGCGGAGGATAATTTGGGCATCGCTGAATATAAAATATACAGGGATGGCACGCTGACAGATTCCACCTCTGCCCGCTTCTTTGTCGATCATGAATTGGATCCTGAAGAAGAATATATATATAGCCTAAAAACGAAGGATATGGCCGGATTTGTATCGGAAATGTCTTTCCAGGTTACAGGAAAAACCATTCTGCCTGCGGCCATATCTGACTCA
>Ga0190344_1000445_pt1 | contig 20988 bp, 16 predicted proteins | sample 48721323_MG_FD_161662 | JGI IMG/M metagenome (GOLD analysis project Ga0190344, IMG submission 161662) | Hydrothermal vent microbial mat bacterial communities from Southern Trench, Guaymas Basin, Mexico - 4872-13-2-3_MG | ecosystem: Environmental > Aquatic > Marine > Hydrothermal vents >... | reverse complement strand
TGGGGATCGTTCAGCGAGGTGGTAAGAGAGGTGTTTAGGTTGTTGGGCATATTAGATGAATTCGAGACGGCAACGCCGCGCGTTGCATCACAGTTTAGCGGATCCAGGGGTTAACCGACAGACAGAGACGGCACGCCTCGCCTGGCTATTCTTCGTTCAGCTGCTCCTGCAGCTGGCGGATGGAGTCGCGAAGCCGCCGGGAGACCTCATCACTCATGTCAACAAAACGCAGTCCCATTCCGAAGATCAGTTCCTCATCGCCATCAAAATCTACCTCATGGGTGCCGTCATTGTAGATATGGAGGAGGTTGTTGTCTCCTACCTGTCGATAGGTGCGGACGACCTCTGCCTCGACCCGGGCAATCTGGGTTACGTGGGGCAGAATAAAGGAGAGGGTGATCCGGCTGCCCAACTCGATGTCGAAGGGTAGATGCGCCTCGATATTCGCCTCGATGGCAAGTCCGCCCAGAGAGAGGGAGCGGATCGTAACCTCACGGGCATGCCCGGACAGTCGGTGCGGCTCTCCGTCCTTTGGAGTAACCGACACTACAACAGCATCGAGATTCACCAAGTCGTGTCGCTTATTGCGTCGGCGTTCATCACCACTGGTTGTCATGGTCATTATCATTCCTGGGTTGTAATTGCCTCAATCGCGAGGCATCTTACTTCACCCCTTAATCTAAAGGTAACTCAAAAACAGGCGGTTGGCAAGGTTTTATCGGTATGAAAGAGAATATCAACCGATGACAATCCCACGTACCGACCTAAAGATCGGCACTCACATAAAGTCTGGTGGAATCAATAATCCGCGCAAGGTGTTGCAGGAGCGAAGCTTGTCTTCGCTCGTTATCGAATCCAAAGAAAAGTCTCACCTAATGGAACCCTCCACCATTTGGTGGTTTGCTGGAATTGATCTCGGTTAGCGATAGCCCCCCTTCCCAACCTTTCCTCCTAAGGGTGAAGGAGAACACCTCGCATGGAAATGAGGGCGCGACATACCGTTCCCCTGCAAATGCTGCAAGGTTTTTAGCAAAAAGGAGCCTGACCGCTGGGGTCAGGCTCCTTGCAAATGGCGCGGTGGACGGGACTCGAACCCGCAACTTCCGGCGTGACAGGCCGGTGCTCTAACCAAATTGAACTACCACCGCAGCGTTATAGCTGTTTGTTCGAGGATGGGCTGACGGTTTGAACATCCCCGTCCCCTCTGTTTTCTCGATGCCCCCGGAAGGCTGTGTTTGTGTAAACCTTCCAGACCGACTGTTTATTCAAGCCCCCGGTACTTCGCCGAGGTCGTCCAGCCCCCGCAGTTTATCCAGCCCCTTGGTGGGCAGGACAGGGATCGAACCTGCGACTTCCGGTGTGTAAGACCGGCGCTCTCACCAACTGAGCTACCCGCCCACAGGCTCGCTCGAAGCATCGAACGGGAGGGAGTGTACTCTGGAGTTAGGGGTAATGTCAATAGGGTCGTGAGGGGCTAGGCTCCTCTTTTTTTGCGTTCCTGTTCCTCGCGCAGGCGCATGAAGGTTGGGCGTTCGAGGTCGTTTAGTTCTTTGTTCGGTGGTGGCGGAACGATGATTGTATCACCGGGTTTCTTGGATTCGGATTGAGAGGTTTCTTCGTCGGTGGTGGCGGTCTGGTCTTCGGCGGTGTCTGGCAGCTCGACGCTCAGCTCGGTATCGAATCCGGTGGCGATGACGGTAACGGTAACCTGCTCGTCGAACTCGGACTCTACGGAGCCCCAGATGATCTCGGCGTTTTTGTCAACGACCTCGTAGATTTCCTTGTTCATGGACTGCTCGACCTCCAGGAGGGGAAGGTCTTTTCCGGTAACGTTGACCAGCACTCCACTGGCGCCGGTGATGCTGACCCCGTCGAGGAGAGGCGAGTTGATCGCGCTGCGGATGGCATCGTTGATGGCGGTATCACCGTGTCCATAGCCGGTCCCCATAATCGCATCGCCCTTTTCCTTCATAATGGCGGAGACATCGGCAAAGTCAACGTTGACAACACCGGGAACGAGGATGATATCGCTGATACCCTTGACGGCCTGGTGGAGGATCTCGTCGGCCTCTTCAAATGCCAAGGAGATGGAGGTGCGCTTCTCGATGACGGAGAGGAGCCGCTGGTTGGGGATGACGATGAGGGTATCAACGAACCTGCGGAACTCTTCGAGTCCCTTTTCGGCCTTGCGGTTGCGCGCCGGACCCTCGAAGCGGAAGGGCTTGGTAACGATGCCCACGGTGAGGATACCGCGCTCTTTGGCAATCTCGGCGATGACCGGAGCGGCTCCGGTTCCGGTTCCGCCTCCCAGACCGGCGGTGATGAAGAGCATGTCGGTACCCTCAATCGCCTGGATAAGCTCGTCGCGGCTTTCGACGGCGGCTTCACGACCGACATCGGGGTTTGCCCCGGCACCGAGACCCTTGGTCAGCTTCTCTCCGAGCTGGAGCTTGTAGAAGGCGGCGTTGTTCTCCAGAGCCTGGGAGTCGGTATTGGCAGAGATGAACTCGACCCCCTGGAGACCGGACTCGACCATTCGATTGACGGCGTTTCCGCCGCCACCGCCGACACCGATGACCTTGATGCGGGCATGGGCGCGGTGTTCAGATTCGATGAGTTCCAACATAGTTTTCTCCCCAGTTTTAGTGATATAAATCGCGATAAGTGCAGTTGTGTTTGTCCTCAGTTATTCAGTTAGTTCTCTCCAGCGGTTTACCGCTTCTTTGATTTCGTCAACAAAACCCTTCATTGCACCTTTTTGTGTCTTGGCTTCATGTTCGCCAACCTTGCGTGCCAGCACCGCAGTGCTTAGTCCTAACTTATCTGCAAGAGAACCCAGTTGATTCTTAATTGTCTCAGATAGTTTGGTTGCGGCAGATTCATATAGCCGTTTTGTGTCATCTAGAAATCTGGAAAGCTGCTCTGGTGTACAACTCAGAATCACACTGTAGCTCTCTTTGTCTCCAGCTAATGCATTCCAAATCCATGCTTCTGGAGGTTCCTCGCCAGGAAGGAAGTAGTAGTTGATGGCTCTTCCCAACTCGTCTGAAAGTTTGGTCAACTTCCGTTCAATCTCTCTCGCATCACCATCAAGAACAAAGATAAAGTCCTCTATCTTATTGAATTTGTTGAGAGCTTTAATATGTTCGGAGAACTTGTCCTTTGAGGTATCTCTACCGATATTGATATCATCGACTCTAAAGTTCAGCTTAGGGTTGAGGTAATCAAAGATTCCCCGAAGGATGCCTTCCGCAGTTTCATCTTCGCAAAGAATTGATAGTTGCTCGTTTGTAGAGCCATAAAGAGCCTTTGCTATAATATCTCGATGTTGGAGAAGGACTTGTACCTTCCCATCAACTCGATCTAAGTAAACACGCCCAGGTACTGGTACTGAGTTAATAACAACCGGACTGTGAGTTGCGATGACTATCTGTAGATTGTTTCTAAGTGCCAGCCTTTGAAGCTCAAGCATCAATCGTTCTTGCAACCCAGGGTGTAAACTTGCCTCAATTTCATCAATGAGGATCAGGGCGTTTTTCAGCTGACTAATATCTGCTGAGAGGCGAAGCATAGCTCGTTCACCAGCTGACATATGAAACTCTGAGTAACTAACGTGCCTTGGTTCTGGGTTTGTCATTAGGGAGACTTGTTCCCCTGGGTTCTCATGCTGCACTTCATCTAGGTATGCAAACAGGATATCCTTTTTACTTGTCCCAACTTTTACCAGCTTGTCGTACTTGTTCGGGAGAAGCCGGGCTGCCATAGCAATAAGAGAAGAGTCGATGTTTTCAACTACAATTTTATCTTTTCTCCCAAGAAATAAAACTCCCCTAATCTCAGCAGGATTACTGAGACTAGAGAGTGTACGCAAAAAAACATCTCGTTCCGGTTGTTTTAACTTCTCCTGTCCCTTATGGCTTCTATTCCAGTTTTTAGTTAGCCTGCGCCAGAGCATAGGGAAACGCTTACCGTTGCTCTTATAGTAATATTCGATAGAGACCACGGGTTTTTCATCCATGGGAATATCATTTTGTGTTGAGCGTAAGTCGGGAAATAATGATGAAGGTTTAAAGTCCCTAAGTTTGGCTTCTGGAACTTGGTATGCACAAGCCATTGCAAAAAGAAAGGTACTTTTCCCACACCCGTTTGGTCCAGCCAATACTGTTACTGGATACTCAAGTTCTATGCTAACATCGTAAATTCCACGTAATCCATCAATCGTTACATGTTCGAGATAGTCAGAATACTGGCTTTTCTTTGCCTGAAGTCGTCCCCATATATCCCTAAGTTCCTGATAAAACATAATCATCCTTTTAGACAGGAAAGATAACTTAGCAACCAGAGCCTAAAGGAAGTTCTTTACCCAGTTTTTGAACTGGGAGAAGATGCCCTGGAACATATTCCGTCCCTCGAAGCTTCTGCCCGCAGAGGAGTATCCTTCGGCTCCGTAGAGTACCAGCCCGACCCCGGTGGAGAAAGACGGGTCGTTGACGGAGTCGTAGAGTCCGCCGATGGGCATCGGCTTGGCAACGCGGATTGGCATTCCAAATATCCGTTCGGCGACATCGGTGATTCCGTGGAGCTTGCTGGCTCCACCGGTGAGGGCGATGCCGGAGCGATTGGTATCGACAAACTTGCTCTGGCTGAGTTCTCGGGCGGCGAGCTGGAAGATTTCGCTCATCCGTGGCTCGACAATCTCGACGATATGGCGACGGGGAATGATTCGCGGTTCTCTGCCACCGACGCTGGGAACCTCGATCATCTCGTCGGGGGAGACCTGATCGTAGGAGCAGGAGCCGTGGTTGAGCTTCAGCCGCTCCGCCTGCTTGGTGGGAGTGCGCAGCCCAATGGAGACATCGTTGGTAACGGCGTCTCCGCCCAGAGCGATGATTGTACTGAAGCGCAGCGCGCCATCCACGATCAGGGCAATGTCCGTGGTTCCGCCGCCGATGTCGATCAGCACCACGCCAAGCTCGCTCTCGTCGTCGGTCAGAACCGCCCGTGCGCTTGCCAGTGGTTCGAGGACGATGTCGGCGACCTTCAGCCCGGCACGCTGGACGCTTTTGATGATGTTCTGAACACTGGTGATCGCCCCGGTAACGATGTGTACCTCCGCCTCCAGGCGGACTCCGGACATGCCGATGGGGTTCTTGATGCCGTCCTGGTCGTCAACGATGTACTCCTGGGGCAGGACATGTATGACCTCGCGATCCACCGGAATGGCAATCGCCTGCGCCGCCTCGATGACTCGATTGACATCGTTCTCGGCTATCTCGTGGTCTCGCCCGGAGACGGCGATGACCCCACGGGAGTTGAAGCTCTTGATGTGGCTGCCAGCGATGCCGACGAAGACCGACTCGATCTTTACGTCGGCCATCAGCTCGGCTTTCTCCACGGCGGCGATGATGCTCTGCACGCAGTCGTCGATGTGAATCACCACGCCACGGCGCAGCCCCCGCGCCGGAGTGCTGCCCACGCCGATAATCTCTGCCCCGGTTTCGGTAAGCTCCGCCACGATGGCGCAGACCTTGGTTGTGCCGATGTCCAGCCCAACGATGATGTTGCTGTTCTGCTTTGAGATCATGCTTCCTCCGGCGGAGTTTTTTAAAAGTAGTGATAGTGTTTGGCTAAACCTAAGTATCGGTGTTGACTTCTTCATGCCTGGGGCAAGGGGCTTTAGCCCCTTGTAAGGATTATAACGTATTCCAATTTCCGCAAGGGGTTGAAACCCCTTGTCTTAACATCAAAATCTCTGCATTGCCGCAGGGTTGTACAACACTCGTTTACCCGATAACAACGCCAGGGGAATCAGCGTGCCACAATCTGTCCGGCGTAGCGGGTGTCCAGCTCGTTAAAGCCCTCGTTCAGTTCACGGTTGTACGCCGCCTGGAGGGCGGTCAGCACGGCGGGGTCGGTCTGCTCGGCAAAGCGGATTATCGCGCCGCTGGCAAGGACTCCCCGCAGGTGATTCCGGCGAATCTGCAACTCAACCAGTTCATCGAAGAAGGGCAGAGCCTGATGCTGCATCTCTGAGCAGAGCCGACAGGCAGCCAGGATTGCCGGGTCGTCGTAGCGTTCCAGCGGGGCGACGCGCTCGATCTCGTATCCGGTAAGAACTGGAAGGTCGAAGCCACCGCCGGATTCATCAAGCTGCTTCGGCAGGGCGGTTCCGTCCCCTGCCAGAAGCTGAAGCGGTCCCTCTGCCAGCCAGAGAGCCGGGGTGCGCTCGCTGACCACGACCAGCAGCTTGTCCGGGTACTGCTTTTCGATCACCGCTGCGGAGAGGTAAGGGTGCTGCCCCAGCTCCGTCTCCAGTTCGTCGGTGTCGATATCGAAGAGGTTCTCGCCAAGGGGCAGCAGCTTCTTTATCTCCTCATCGCTGACCACGGCGTTGCCCTCGATTGCCGTCCGGCGGAGGTCAAAGCGTTCTCCACGGAGGTACAGCACCACCGCCAGGGCTATCGCGGCAAAGACACCGAGGATCAGCAGGATGGAGAAGCCCCGTCCGATTCGGGCAAAGAAGCCCAGCTTTGCGGTGGAGTCGTTGTTCACGATTAAAACTCCCCGGCTCGACGAACCTCGGTCTCCAGTTCAATGCCAAAGCGTTCCCGGACGGTCTTTTGTATATGGAGGATAAGTGCTTTTACGTCCGCCGCCGTGGCGTTGCCGGTGTTGATGATAAAGTTGGTGTGCTTCGTCGAGACCCGCGCCCCACCAATGCTAAAGCCTTTCAGTCCGGCTTCGTTTACCAGCCACCAGGCACCGTGTTCCCCGTCAGGGTTCTTATTGGTTGGATTCTTAAAGACACTGCCACAGTTCGGCTTGGTCAGTGGGTGCTTCAACTCCCGGTCAGCCTGACGGGCTTTGCAGATTTCCAGTAGTGCAGCGGAATCCGATGATTGCAGCCGCAGTCGTGCCTGGGTAATCACTGCACCTTCGGGTAGCTTCACCCGCCGATAGCCGTAGTCAATCTCGGAGCCGCTCAGCCAGATGACCTCGCCGGAGGGCAGGGCAAGCTCGACCTCCTCAACAGCGGGCATGATTGTCGAACCGTAGGAGCCGGCGTTCATCGCCAGTGCGCCGCCCAGGGAGCCGGGGATGCCGTAGAGGTTCTCCAGTCCACCAAGCCCGGTGGAGCAGAGCTGCTTAACTACCTTCGAGAGCTTCAGCCCGGCGGAGGCGCGGCAGCTTTCACCTTCAATCTCAAAACGCCCGTCGAGGAGCTTTTCGTCGAGCAGAATCACCAGACCCCGGAAGCCCCGGTCGCCGATGAGCAGATTCGTCCCCCGACCAACGGTGAGAACGGGCAGGCTGTTCTCCTCTGCCAGCTTTAACAACCCGGCAACCTGAACAGCGGTGGTCGGAGTAGCCAGCAGGTCGGCGGCTCCACCTACCTTCAGCGAGGTGTAGCGAGCCAGCGGCACGCCCTCGGAGAAGGCGATACCCAGTTCGTCCAGCTGCTGTTGGAGGTGTTGATTCATTTGATTTCTGTGAAGCCCCCCTCCCTCAGTCCCTCCCCCCAAAGGGGCGAGGGAAGCAGAGGAGCTACCCTCGGTCTTCCTTCAATTTTGCGAAAATCTCACGGGCGGTTTCCCAGATGTTCCCTGCGCCGAGAACCAGCACCAGGTCGCCCTCATCCACCAGCTTGCTGACCAGCTCCGGAATCTTCCGGCGGTCGTGGACATAGCTGACCTCACGATGCCCATGCTCACGGACACCTTCGGCGAGCTTCTCCGCCGAGACTCCGGGCAGGGCTGGCTCACCCGCCGGGTAAATGTCGGTGATGATCAGCTTGTCTGCCTGATAGAAGCAGCGCAGGAAGCGGTCGAAGAGTGCTTCGGTTCGAGTATAGCGGTGGGGCTGGAAGACGGTTACGATTCGCCGCTTCCAACCAGTTTTCATCGCCTCCAGGGTCGCTTCGATCTCGCGGGGATGGTGGGCGTAGTCGTGGATGACGGTGAGGTCGCCCACCTTGCCGATGACCTCCAGCCGCATCTCGATCCCCTTGAACGAGCGCAGGCTGCTGATGATTACCTCTGGCACAACGCCGATCTCCAGAGCCAGAGCCGCCGCAGCAAGGCTGTTCAGTACGTTGTGCCGACCGGGGAGGTTCAGGTCAACCTCGCCGAGGAGCTTGTCGCCCTGATAGAGCTTATAACTCGCGCTCATCGGCATCAGATTCAGCTCACGGGCGATGATGTCGCACTGCGTCGTAAAGCCGTAGGTGATGTAACGCCGCTTGAGTTCGGGGATGATCTCCTGCACTGTGGGGTCGTCGAGGCAGACGATGGTCGCCCCATAGAACGGCACCTGATTGGCGAAGGTTACGAAGGCATTACGAATCGCCGTCTCGTCTTCGTAGAAGTTGAGGTGGTCTTCGTCAATGTTGGTAACAATTGCGTAGGCGGGGTTGATGTCGAGGAAAGTCCCGTCGGACTCGTCCGCCTCGACGATGAAGTAGTCGCCATCGCCCAGGGTCGCCCCGGTGCCGAAGGCGTTGAGCTTGCCACCGATGATTGCCGTGGGGTCAACCCCAGCCTCGGAGAGGATGGCGTGAATAAAGCTGGCGGCTGTGGTTTTGCCGTGGGTTCCGGCAACGGCGATGGGATAGCGCAGACGCATCACCTCGACCAGAATCTCGCTGCGGCTGACCACGGGGATATTGTACTTCCGCCCGGCGACGACCTCGGCGTTGTTCGCACCAATCGCCGTGGAGCAGGCGATGACATCGGCACCGATGATGTTCTTCTCGTGATGCCCGATTGTTATTCGCGCGCCCAGCCCTTCGAGCCGCTCGGTGGTCTTGCTCGCCCGCAGGTCGGAGCCGGAGACCTCAAAGCCCATGCTCAGAAGGATTTCGGCGATTCCGCTCATCCCGGCACCGCCGATTCCGACGAGGTGCACCCGGGTTACTCTGCCCAGCATCAGGGTCATTTTATTGCCTTTGGGTGTGTGTAGAGAATGTGATAAGGTTATGGCTGTGTAGGGGCAACGACACATTGAACCAGTTCTAAAATCCTGCTATCTCCAACGCCAGTTCTGCTGCCAGCTCTGCCGCCTTCGGCTTGCCCAGCCTCTTCATCGCCGCTGACATCTCGCTCAATTTGCCTCGGTCGTTGAGCAGTCCGGTTACTTCGCTATAGAACCGCTCTCCGGTCATCTCTGCATCGGTAACAAAGCGGGCTGCGCCGTGGTCGGCAAAGGTACGGGCGTTGGGGGTCTGATGGTCCGCCGCTGCATAAGGATATGGAACCAGCACAGCGGGCAGCCCCAGAATCGCCAGCTCGAAGATGCTCCCGCCGGAGCGACTGACCACGAGATCGGTAATTGCGTAGGCGGCTCCGATGTCGTCGAGGTAAGCGTTCACGCAGGCGGTGAGTCCGGCAGCCTCCACAGCCTGCTGAACCATCGCTGCATCAGCCTTACCAGTTTGAAGGATAAACTGGAGCTTGTCAACTTTAGCTAATTCGTCGGCAGCCTCGACCACTGCCATGTTCAGCCGATGGGCTCCGGCAGATCCGCCGGTAACCAGAATGGTGAAGTTCTCTGCTTTCAAACCAAAACGATTGAAATCTTTTGGAGAGTCGCCCAGCCCCGGTCGCACCGGGTTTCCGGTAACGATAACCTTCTTCGCCCGCAGGTACTTCTCTGTGCCGGGGAACGCCGCCGTGGCAGCATCCGCCAGTGGAGACAGCACTCGATTGGTCAACCCGGGCATGGCGTTCTGCTCCAGCAGCAGAATCGGAACTCCGCGCAGCCGGGCGGCAATCGCCAGGGGAAAGCCCTCATATCCGCCACAGACGATGAGCAACCTCGGCTTGACCTGCCGCAGGAGCTTTAATGCGTAGAAGACCCCACTGAAGTTAAGCTTCATTCCACGAAGGAGCTGAAACGGACTGGACTGGTAGAACGGTGCCGAGGGAATGTAGTGATAGCCCCAATCCCGTTTGGCACATTCCCGACGGGGAAGCTCAAAGCCAGCCCCGGCAAAGCTGATGGTCAGCTCTGGTCGCCGACGCAGCAGCTCCTTGGCAACGGCAATCCCCGGATAGAGATGCCCGCCGGTCTTTCCTCCGGCAAAGAGGATGCTGATACTGTGCTGCTGCTCGTTCATGTTTAAGACCAGCGTCTCCGGTTGTCAGCCGGGGGATTATACACCCTTACCCCCCCAGGGCGCGAGGTAACCCGGCGGGTAAAAGATGCCGTCGTCGTTGGCGATATTCCCTGACTCCTGACGGCAGGGGCGATTGCCCCGGATGCCGACTGGCGGGCGATGTTACCGAGAATCCCTACCGCTGCCAGGGAGATAACCAGTGAGGTGCCGCCGTAGCTGATGAAGGGCAGCGGCAGCCCCGTCGTCGGCAAAAGAGCCGTTACCACACCGAGGTTGAAGATAGCCTGCACCCCCAGCCAGGTGGTAATACCCACGGCGAGGAGCCGTCCGAAGCTGTCGTTGGTGTCCTTGGCGATATTCAGCCCGATGATGATCAATCCGGCGAAGAGAGCCACCACCACCAGCGAACCGAGAAGCCCCAGCTCTTCTGTCAGGATGGAAAAGATGAAGTCGGTGTGTGCCTCCGGCAGGTAGAAGAGCTTCTGGGTGCTGGCTCCCAGCCCCACCCCGGTCAGTCCGCCGGAGCCGATCGCCAGCAGGCTCTGCACCGCCTGATAGCCCTCAGCATCGGACACCGCCCAGGGGTCAACGAAGGCGGTAATCCGCGCCCAGCGGTACGGCTCTGAGTAGATCGCCAGCAGGGTCAGCGGAATCAGAATTAACAGGGTCAGCAGCAGCTGCTTGCCCGAGACCCCGCCGATGAGAAACATCGTAAACGCGGTAACAAAAACCAGTACCGCCGAGGAGAGGTCGGGCTGTAAGAGCAGCAGACCGCAGGAGAGCAGGATCATCAACAGCGGTGGCAGCAGTCCGGTCTTGAACTCGTTGAGGCTATCCCGCCGCCGGGTCAGGTTGTCGGCAAGGTAAAGCACCAGGAAGAGCTTAACCAGCTCCGCCGGCTGGAAGCTGAAGAACCCCAGGGAGATCCAGCGTTGCGCCGCGTGAGAGCTTGTCCCCACGCCCTGAACCAACACCAGTACCAGCAGAATCAGCGAGGCGGGCATCGCCAGTCGAGTCAGCCGGGAGAGCTTCTGGTAGGGTAGCCGCCAGAAGAGAATCAGCAGAGCCACGCCGGGAATGAGCTTCCAGAGCTGGGAAATCAGCAGCGGGAAAGGACCGTCCTGCGCCGAGCCGATGATGGAACTGGCACTGCCGACCATCAGCAGTCCAACCACCGTCAGCGCGGCGATTAATCCAAACAGTGCCAGGTCAAGCCGCCTCGTCTGCATTCGGTCATTCCGTTAAAAGGGAAGTGCCTCATCATTCTCATCTTCGTCGAGGGGCTTTGCCAGGCTGAAGCTATGCTCGCCGTTGCGGTCTTCATCTTCCGTTTCGGAGTCGTCACCAAACAGCGCGATCTGCAACTGTCGCGGGTCGTACTCTTCCAGCGGGTTTATCTTTAGCGTGATAGACATCTCTAACCTCCTGAGGCGCAAGGGTTGTAACAGTTCGACAAACTCCAGGAACCCGTAGGGGCGACCGTCCACGGTCGCTCATTAGCGTGGCGTAAGACACGCTGCCACGGTGGGCTTAAGAACTACGATAGGCTTTGCTTAACAAGAACTCAGCTTAGTTGCTGTTGTGGAAGATGGACTTCGTCCATCTAATGGGAGGGTGTGGACACCCTCCCCTACGGGGGATTTATGATATCACCGTAGTTGCATTCTTAACGCAACTTCAGTGTCGAGATTGCGACCAGCGCGCACATGGCGGCGATGATCCAGAAACGGACGATTACCTTAGACTCCGCCCAGCCCTTCATCTCGAAGTGATGATGCAGCGGTGCCATCCTGAAGAGCCGCTTGCCCTCGCCGTTCGGTCCCTTACCTTTGGTAACTTTGTAGTAGCCGACCTGGAGCATCACCGAGAGGGCTTCCAGCACGAAGACTCCACCGACCACCACCAGCAGCAGCTCCTGCTTGCTAAAGATCGCCATCGTGGCGATGGTTCCGCCGAGGGCGAGAGAGCCGGTATCGCCCATGAAGACCTCAGCAGGGTGGGAGTTGAACCAGAGAAATCCCAGCGAGGCTCCGACCAGGGCGGTAACGAAGATGGTCAGCTCACCGATGTCCTGGAGAAAGGTAACCTCCAGATAGTTGGCAAAGACGGCGTGTCCGGCAACGTAGATGAAGACGGCGTATGCCAGCCCGGAGAAGAGCGTTCCGCCGATTGCCAACCCGTCGAGTCCGTCGGTGAGGTTCACCGCGTTGGAGAAGCCGATGATCACGAAGGCGACGAAGGGGATGTAGCCCCAGCCGAGGTCAATCGCAACATCCTTAAAGAACGGAACGGTCAGAATCGTCGAATGCCCGGGATCGAGGGGGAAGAAGTAGAGAATTGCTCCGATTCCCAGCCCGATCAGTGCCTGACCGATCAGCTTGTAACGGGCGATTAGACCCAGCGGACGACCCTTGACGTTCTTCAGGTAATCGTCGAGGAAGCCGAGCAGTCCCAGCCCTATCATCACTATCAGGCTCATCAGCACGTAGCGGTTGGTCAGGTCGGCGAGGAGCAGCGTCGGCAGGGCGATTGCCAAGATGATGATGATTCCACCCATCGTCGGAGTGGACTCTTTGGTCTTGTGATGCTCCGGCCCGTCGTCCCGGGTCTTCTCGGTGAACTGTTTCCGCTTCAGCCAGCGGATGATCATCGGTCCGAAGACGAAGATGGTCAGCATGGCGAGAATCGTTGCCAGAGCCGCCCGGAAGGTGATGTAGCCGAAGAGGCGGAAGAACCCGATCTTGTCGGCAAGGGGCGTTAGCAGGTGATAGAGCATTGTTTCCCTTCCTGGCTACAATTCAGGTAGTTTCTCGATGAGGTCGCTAAGTCCCAGGGCGTTGCTCGCCTTGAGCAGGACGATGTCGCCGGCACGCAGGTTCTTTAGCAGAAAGCTCAGGGCGGCGGCGGTATCCTCGGCGGAGTAAACCCCGTCCATACCGTCAACGAAGGCCCCTTCGCCCAGCTCCAGCTTGTATTCACCCACGGCAAGGAGCAGGTCAATTTCCAGCTCGGCGACCTTTCGTCCGACCTCCCGATGCAGCTCCGGGGCGGTTTCGCCCAGTTCCAGCATATCGCCCAGCACGGCAATCTTGCGTTCGCCGGGGAGTCCGGCAAGGGTCTCCAGAGCGGCGTTCATCGAGAGCGGGTTGGCGTTGTAGGCATCGGCAATGATGGTGAGTTCGCCCTTGTGGATGATCTCGCCCCGTCCGGCGGTTAGCTTCGCCTGACGGAGTCCACTTTGAACCTGCTCCGGGGTTGCTCCGAGCAGGAGAGCCGCCGTTATCGCAGGCAGGGCGGCGATGGGCTGGTGCTGCCCCACCGTGGTCAGCTCTACCGGGAAGCTGGTCGCTTTGGATTCAACGCCCGCAGGCGGTTCCCAGAGGACGGTAAAGCGGCTGCCCGTTGAGGTGGCTTCGATCTCCGTCGCTCGGCAGTCGCCTTCAGCTAAACCGAAGGTTACAACGGGGCAACGGGCTGACTCTTTCAGGATATTAAGGTATTCATTCTCCGCTGGCAGAATCGCCAGACCGTTCTGCGGCAGTTCGGCTATCAACTCCGCTTTGGCTCTGGCAATTCCGGCGACATCGTCAAAGAACTCCAGATGCGCCGCGCCGACGGTGGTTACGATACCGATTCGAGGACGAGCCGCCTTCGCCAGAGCGGTAATCTCTCCTGCCCACTGCATCCCCATCTCCACCACGGCAAAGCGATGCTCAGCGGTCAGTCGAGCCAGGGTCAGCGGAACCCCGACCTCGGTATTAAGGTTAGCTGCCGAGGAGAGCGTCGGGGCAAGCTCTGAGAGAATCGCCGCCAGATAGTCCCGTGTCGTCGTCTTGCCCACCGAGCCAGTAACGCCGATTAGCTCCACCGCTGGAAAGCTCTCCCGAAAGCCAGCCGCCAGCATTAGCATTGCAACTCGGACGTCATCCACCACAAGCTGGGGCAGGGGATAGTTCTCGGTCTCCTTACTAACCAGCACCGACGCCGCGCCGCTCTCTACCACAGTCTTCAGGTAACAATGCCCGTCCACCCGCTCACCGACCAAGGCACAGAAAAGATCACCACTCCGCACGGCGCGGGAATCGCTGGCAAGACCACCAACAACGGTCTCCGCCGAGGATCCATCCCCGAAGAGCAGCCGTCCCGTGGTCATCGCTGCCAGTTCACCCAGCTTGCGAGGGCAACCCAGACTCGAACGCAGGTGGTGAAAGTCAGCCATTATCCCTGCTTTAGAGTTATAGTGTAGGATTCGTTAGTCTCGCTATCGTTACCAATCACCGCTTTGACATCTCCGCTGCCGTAGAGCGAAGCCGTTACGCCACCGGCGGAGATCAGAGCCGCCGCCTGGCGGGCGTTGAGTCCCAGAGCAACTGGCGTGTCTTCGGTGAGGGGGGAGCGGAGCAGCTCCGGGGTTTCGGCACGAACCAGCCGGGCGGTTAAGGCTCCCGGTGCGGGAACGCCTTCCAGAGCAAGCACCTGTCGGGCGATTCTGGAGAACGCCGGACCGCAGACCGGACCTCCGCCATAGATCGGGTTCGGCTCGTCAACCACTATCAGCAGTACCAATCGGGGGTCATCCGCCGGAGCAAAGCCGACGAAGCTGGCGATGTAACGACGGTCGAGATAGCCATTCGGACCGATCTTCTCTGCGGTTCCGGTCTTGCCCGCAGCAAGATAACCGGAGTCCCCCGCCTCCATCGAAAGTCCGTGATCCACCGTTCCAATCAGGATCTCGCGGAGCAGCCGGGAGGTCTCCGCCGAGATGACCCGCCGCTTGACCTCGATTCCATTTTCTTCAACCACCGTTCCGGCATCTTCTTCACGAAGCACCAGCCGTGGCGTTACCAGAATCCCGCCGTTGGCAATCGCCGCATAGGCGGTAACCAGTTGCAGGGGGGTAACGGCGATGCCCTGACCAAAGCTGGCGCAGGCGGTATCAAGGGGATACCATTTATCCGCCGGGCGGAGCAGTCCGCCGACCTCGCCGGGCAGCCCGACCCCGGTCGGCTCGCCAAAGCCAAAATTGGTCAGGGTCTGATGGAGCAGTTCCCGCCCCATCTCCAGCCCAATCTGTAGCGCGCCAACATTGGACGACCGCTCGATGATCCCGGTAACGGTGAGCTGGCTGGCGTGGGGCAGGCTGTCCTTGATTCGGATTCCGGTAACCAGGGTGGCTTCCGGAGTATCGAAGACGGTCTCCGGCGTAATTCGTCCACTGTCAATCGCCCCGGCAACGGTAAAGCTCTTAATCGTACTCCCCGGCTCGAAGATGTCGGTGATGACCCGGTTTCGCCAGATAGAGGGCGAGAAGTCACCGTAGTTGTTCGGATCGAAGGTCGGATAGTTCGCCAGTGCCAGCAGGTCGCCGTTTGCCGGGTCCATCAGCACTGCCATGCCGCCGAGGGCGTTGTTCTTCTCCACCGCCCGTGCCAGCTCCCGCTCGACGATGTGCTGATAGCGAGAGTCGATGGTCAGGTAGATGTCGTTGCCCTGTCGGGGCGGCTGTCCGCTTTCTCCCAGCGGGTAGAGGATACGCCCGGTGGCATCACGAAGCCGCAGAATCCAGCCGTCTTCTCCGGTGAGCTTCTCGTCAAAGACCAGCTCCAGCCCCTCCAGCCCCTGATTGTCCACGCCGACGAAGCCGAGGAGGTGGGCGGCGGTTTCTCCCTGGGGATAGAGGCGAGCCGATTCCTCTCGCAGGTAAACGCCGGGGAGGTCGGCCTCGCGCAGGGCGAAAACCTCTTCGTCCTCCAGCTGTCGAGAGAGCCAGGAGAAGTAGCTGTCCCGCTGGAGGGTGGCGTGGATGTGTTCTCTGGAGATGTCGAGTATCCCGGCGAGGATGTCGGCAACCCGGTCTCGTTCCTCCGGTTTGACCTCGTTTGGAGAGACAAAGGCGCAGACGGAGTCGTGATCTACCGCCAGAGCAACACCGTCGCGGTCGTAGATGGCTCCGCGAATACCGGGGAGCGGCTCGCGAACCACATGCTGCTTACGCGCGATCTCTTCGAGCTCCTCGCCCTGCCCCAGGGTCAGCTGAACCAGCCGTCCGACGACCACAAGCAGAGCCAGCAGCATAACGGCGGTTATCCAGTGCAGCCGTCGCTGGTCGCGGTCTCCGCTATCTCTGTCTCGGGTTTGATAAGCCATAGGGTCTCAGCCGGGCTCTAATAAACCGTAATCGTTTCAATTTCTTCGGGAACGACCAGCTCCAGCCGCCGAGCCGCCAATCGCTCCAGTTCGCCCGGAGCCGTGGCTAGCCGCCAGCGTTCCATCAGGTTGCCGAAAAGCTCTTCCTGAATGGCAACCTCGCCTCGGAGTTCGTCTATCTCTACCCGCAGGTTGCTGGCGCGGCTGTTGAGGATGAGGTAAACCGTCCCCAGCAGGGCAAAGGCGAGGATGGTGATGAAGAGGAGGCTGATTCGGCGTTTATTCATTGCGTAGTCTTCGGGGCGTGGGGATAACGATGGTCAGTCAGGTTTCGTATTCGCGTAAATGTGTCCAGCTTCAAGCTGGCGGCGTTTGTTCATCATCTCCCTCTCCCCTCTGGGGAGAGGGTCGGGGTGAGGGGCTGACCATGAATTACCAGGGCGTATGCAATACGCCCCTACGGCAACCTCTCGCCTGCCCGTAGCTTCGCCGAGCGGGCGCGGGGGTTGGCTGCGATTTCTTCGGCAGCGGCAACCACCGGACGGCGGGTTAATAGCTTGAACTCCTCCTGGGGTTCGCAGAGGCAGACCGGGGTTCCCGGCGGGCAGATGCAGCCACCGCTCATCCGCCGCAGGAATCGCTTGACGATGCGGTCTTCACCGGAATGATAGCTGATGAGTACCAGCCGCCCGGTGGGTTTGAGCAGGGTCAGCGAAGCCGCCAGGACGGCGTTGAGTTCGTCAATCTCGCCGTTGACCGCCATCCGCAGGGCCTGAAAGGTGCGAGTCGCCGGGTCAATCTTTCCTGAGCGGCGGACGACCCGACGGACGACCCCGGCAAGCTCGAAGGTGGTACGCAGGGGGCGGCTCTTGACGATTGCCCGGGCAACGGTCCGCGAGCGGCGTTCGTCACCGTATCTATATATAAGGTTAGCCAGGTCGGTTTCCGGCAGTTCATTGACCAGCTTCGCTGCCGTGGTCGGTGCGCTTTGGTCCATCCGCATGTCCAGGGGACCATCGAAGCGGAAGGAGAAGCCCCGTTCATCATCGGAAAGCTGTTCCGACGACAGACCCAGATCGAGGAGCAGTCCGTCAAAGCCGCCGCTCAGCGTTGCCAGCTGGCTAAAGGACAGCCACTTCAATTTCAGGCGGGGGGCAAGCTCCGTGGGCAGTTCTTCAGCAACCCGTCGCAGAGCCGCCTCATCGCGGTCGCAGCCGACCACCGTTGCTTCGGGAAAGCGTTCCAGCAGGGCGCGGCTGTGTCCGCCCCGTCCCAGAGTTCCGTCAAGATAACGCCCCGCCGGAGCGGCGACGAGAAATTCGAGCGATTCATCCAGCATCACAGGCTGATGATATTCTAACGCCACGGCTAAAACTCCAGATCCGCCAGTTTTTCCGCCATATCTTCGTAGTCATCCTCGGCGGTGTAGGCGTTCCACTTCTCTTTCGACCAGATTTCAATTCGTCTTCCCACGCCGACTACCACCGCTTCATGTTCCAGATCCGCCCAGCCCCGGAGCTGCTTTGGAATCACCAAACGCCCCTGTTTGTCGAGGCCGACCTCGGTGGCTCCGGCGAAGAGCGTTCGGGCAAACTTCCGCGCCGCGCTCTTGTTCGCCGCCAACGCCTGTACCTGCTCGGCAACCTTGTGCCAGCTTTCCAGCGGATAGAGGAAGAGGCAGTGATCCAGCCCCTGCGCCAGCACCCATTCTCCGTTGCTACCCTCGGCGGCACCGCTGGAGCGGAGCCGGGCGGGAATCGCCAGCCGCCCCTTGTCGTCGAGATTGTAATCGTAGCGTCCGAGAAACATTTTTCGTCCTGCTTGAGTTGGTTTAGCGAATGTCTGGTGGGGAAATTTTCCTGCATTAACGAGTTATCAGGGAACTTTCAGCATGGTGAGGATACATTAAATCATGGCTATCACCTGTTATTATAACCAAATGTAAATTATCCCCACTCTTCACCACTTTCAACCACCGACTATAATAGGGTAAAACAGCAAGGCTGTCAACCTTTATATGGGATTAATTTTGTTGTCCCGACGGATTGATGATTTGGGGCGGAGACATGTCTCTGTAACTAACACCAGGAGACTGTTGCGAAATAGGTTTCCCTGAGTGATTCTGAGTCATCGTTGCTGTATCGACGGAGAGATTTTGATTTTAGGACAAGGGGTTTCAACCCCTTGCAGAAGTTGAGATAGACACCGAATCCGCAAGGGGCTAAAGCCCCTTGTCCGGGGGTACTCTTATGAGATGTTACCCCCCCCCGCGCCACTTTGGGGAAGGAGCTGTTCTCAGCCAGGGGCAATTCTGCGGCGGGCATTTCTGCCGATGAGGCAATGCCCGCCCTACATAAACCCCTCGCAAATACAAATCCGCAGGTGTGCCTCTTGCCCATGTTAAAGCCTTGTCCTCCTCCATAAAGGGGGGAGGAGAACGAGGCTATACACCTTGCAAAGTTTTGTGGGGGCGTATTGCAATACGCCCCTGCGGCAGCAGATATAACGTGATAGAGCCAGGACGACTACGCAGGAGGAACCTGCCCAAAGAAAAATCTCTTCTCATCCCCTGCCAGATATGTTAACCTTACTCGCTCGAACTGAGAGTAGTCTTTCTTTCCCCAGGGCATAAATCGCCCGCAACCCAGGTATGTCCGGCGCAGCCGCTCCGTTGTTCAGTTGCGATTCGCCGGAATGATGAGGTTTCCCCTACATGAGTTATCTTGACGAGAACGAAGGAATTAACCCTGTCCCTACTCCGGAACCTGCTCCTGAAGAAGCAAGTCCCGAAGTAGCACCAGAGCCAGAAGAAAAACCCGCGCTGACTCTCGATGAGCTTGGCGACGATGCCACCATGGACGAACTCATGGCGGCGTACGAAGACACCCTGGCAGACCTCACCGAGGGCAAGATCGTCTCCGGTGTAGTCGTGTCGGTCTCCGACGATGAAATCCTCATCGATGTCGGTTACAAGTCCGAGGGTCCGGTTGACCGCAAAGAGTTCGGCGGCATAGAGATAAATGTCGGCGACGAGGTCGAGGTCTTCCTGGAGAAGAAAGAAGATCAGGACGGCATCATCGTCCTCTCCAAAGAGAAGGCCGACTTTGCCCGCACCTGGGAAAATATCAAAATTGCCTTTGAAGAAGGCACGACCATTGAGGGTCGGGTTATCACTCGGATCAAGGGTGGTCTTGAGGTAGATGTAGGCGCGCGCGGCTTCCTGCCGGCAAGCCAGGTCGCCCTGCGTCCGGTTCGCGATCTTGACACCTGCGTTGGTCAGACTTACGAAATGCGGGTCATCAAGATCAACCGCCGTCGTCGCAACATCGTTCTTTCGCGCAAGGTCCTGCTCCAGGAGAAGCGTGAGACGCTGAAGACAGATCTCGTTGCCGAACTGGAAGAGGGTCAGATTCGCGAGGGCGAGGTCAAGAACATCACCGACTTCGGTGCCTTTATCGATCTCGGCGGTCTCGACGGTCTGCTCCACATCACCGATATGAGCTGGGGGCGAATCAGCCATCCCAGCGAGGTCGTTGACATCGGCAGCAAGATCAAGGTTCTGGTACTCAGCTACGACCAGGAACGCGAACGGGTCAGCCTGGGTCTCAAACAGCTCACTCCGCACCCCTGGAAAGACGCCGCCGTTAAGTACAGCGAAGGCGCGATGATTCGCGGTAAGGTTGTTAACATGACCGATTACGGTGCCTTCGTCGAAATCGAAGACGGCATCGAGGGTCTGGTTCACATCTCCGAGATGAGCTGGACTCAGCGGATTCGCCATCCTTCTCAGCTGCTCAGTATCGGCGAGCTGGTTAACGTCAAGGTTCTTTCGCTGGATGCCGAGAAGCACCGGATTTCTCTGGGGCTGAAGCAGACCGAGAAAGACCCCTGGTCAACCATTGCCGAGCGATTCCCCCGTGGAACCCGCCTGATGGGTCGGGTCCGCAACATCACCGACTTCGGCGCCTTCATCGAGGTCGAAGAGGGTATCGACGGTCTGGTTCACATCTCCGACATGAGCTGGCTGAAGCGGGTGCGTCATCCCTCCGAGGTTCTGACCAAGGGCGACGAGCTTGAGGTCGTGATCCTCAACGTCGATATTGAAAACCGACGGATCAGCCTGGGCATGAAGCAGCTTGAGGAAGACCCCTGGGATCAGATCGAGGACTTCGTCTGGGACGGTGCTTATGTTGAAGGTACCGTGGTGCGGATGGCTCGCTTCGGAGCGATCATCGAGTTGACCAGTGGTATCGAGGCTCTGCTCCATATCTCCGAGATCGTTGACGCCCACGTGCCAAACATCGACGACCTGCTGATCATCGACGAACAGCTAACCTGCAAGGTCATCAATGTCGATCGCAACGAGCGTAAGGTCAATCTCTCGCTCAAGGCGTACAACACCGACATGAACATCGCGCCAGAAGACGACCCGATCATGAAGCGGCTCATCGAGCGTCAGGAGTCCGGCGAGATTCCGATGGCTCCTCCTGAAGAGGGCGACGCTGAGGCTGCTGAGGTTACCGAGATCGATGGTGAAGAAATCGCTGAGTCAGCAGAAGAACCTGCTGCCGAAGTCGTTGAATCCACCGAAGAGGTAGTCAAAGAGACGACCGAAGAGGCCGAACCAGAAGAAACGGTCGAAGAAGCTCCTGAGGTCGAAGAAACTGAGGAAGAGGTTCAGGAAGAACCGCCCGCTGAAGAGGTAGTCGAAGAGACGACCGAAGAAG
>Ga0190344_1000444_pt1 | contig 20993 bp, 8 predicted proteins | sample 48721323_MG_FD_161662 | JGI IMG/M metagenome (GOLD analysis project Ga0190344, IMG submission 161662) | Hydrothermal vent microbial mat bacterial communities from Southern Trench, Guaymas Basin, Mexico - 4872-13-2-3_MG | ecosystem: Environmental > Aquatic > Marine > Hydrothermal vents > Microbial... | reverse complement strand
CCTCCAGCTGACCCGTAGTCGAGGCAGCCTCCCAGGTCGCGCCGCCATCACGACTGAACTCAGGGACGATGGAGAGCGGATCACCTTCGCGGTCGCTCAGTTCGTAATTGATTGTTACATCGACGGTTTGCTCGTCAAGAATGTCGGTCAGGACAATCGCTGGCTCATCGCTGTTATCCACCTGGAAGTTCGCCGTGGCGTCCAGCGTACCAACATCGTTATCGCTGGGGGTGAGGCGGAACTGAACCTCAAAGAGGTCGAGCATATCCGTATCAGACTTCGAGTGCCAGGTCAGGCTGCTGCGGTAAGCAGAGGAGCTGATCCCCTCCAGCTGACCCGTAGTCGAGGCAGCCTCCCAGGTCGCGCCGCCATCACGACTGAACTCAGGGACGATGGAGAGCGGATCACCTTCGCGGTCGCTCAACTCGTAGGCGATTGTTACATCGACGGTTTGCTCGTCAAGAATGTCGGTCAGGACAATCGCTGGTTCGTCGCTGTTATCCACCTGGAAGTTCGCCGTGGCGTCCAGCGTACCAACATCGTTATCGCTGGGGGTGAGGCGGAACTGAACCTCAAAGAGGTCAAGCAGATCCGTATCAGACTTCGAGTGCCAGGTCAGGCTATTGCGGTAAGCAGAGGAACCGATCCCCTCCAGCTGACCGGTAGTCGAAGCAGCCTCCCAGGTTGCACCGCCATCACGGCTGAACTCAGGAACGATGCTCAGCGGATCGCCTTCTCTATCAGAAAGCTCGTAGGCGATGGTTACATCGACGGTTTGCTCGTCGGGAATATCCGTCAGCACAATCGCTGGCTCGTCGGAGTTATCCACCTGGAAGTTCGCCGTGGCATCGAGCATACCGACATCGTTATCGCTGGGAGTCAGGCGGAACTGAACCTCAAAGAGGTCGAGCATGTCCGTATCGCTCTTCGAATGCCAGGTCAGGCTGCTGCGGTAAGCAGAGGAACTGATTCCCTCAAGCTGACCCGTTGTCGAGGCAGCCTCCCAGGTCGCTCCACCATCACGACTGAACTCAGGGACGATGCTCAGCGGATCGCCTTCGCGGTCAGAAAGCTCGTAAGCGATTGTTACATCAACGGTTTGCTCACTGGCGATATCCGTCAGCACAATCGCTGGCTCGTCGGAGTTATCCACCTGGAAGTTCGCCGTGGCGTCCAGCGTACCAACATCGTTATCGCTGGGGGTGAGGCGGAACTGAACCTCAAAGAGGTCAAGCATATCGGTATCGCTCTTCGAGTGCCAGGTCAGGCTGCTGCGGTAAGCAGAGGAGCTGATCCCCTCCAGCTGACCCGTAGTCGAGGCAGCCTCCCAGGTCGCGCCGCCATCACGACTGAACTCAGGGACGATAGCAATCGCGTCGTTCTCGCGATCGGTAATCTCGTAGCTGATGGTAACATCCGCCACCTGCTCCTCGAATACGTCGGTAAGCACGATAACCGGAGGCTCATTGTTGTCCACACGGAAGGCTCCGGCGGTAGCCGCAAGCACCAGCAAACTGAGGATAATTGCCTTGAGTTTCATCAGCGAATCCTGTAAATAGGTTTAATCCTGTCAAAGTTTTGCGAAGCACACCAAAGCCACCGCAGCAACCCCTGCGTTTTGACTTATCTTGCAACAACCTAAATCTCAAGCGGTTAGCGGACGGTTCCGGCAGAACCTACATCGTTATCACTGGGGGTAACCCGGAAGACCACATCGTCGGCATCCTTGCCGTAGAGGTCAGCGACGGAATCCCAGACCACCTCACCGCTGTAGCCGGAGCCGGTAAGGCTGCTGGTGGCGTTCTTCACCGTCGCCGTATTCCAGGTCTCGCCACCGTCGAGGCTGTACTCGCAGAGAATATCCAGCGGGTCGCCCTCGCGGTCGGTGAGGTTATACGGAATGACGATGTCGTTGGCGACCTCGGCATCCACGGCACCCAGGCTGGCAGCCGGAGGATCGGAGTTATCAACCTGGAAGTCAGCGGTCTCGTCGAGGGTTCCGGTGTCGTTATCCGACGGAGTAATCCGGAAGCGGACATTGAAGAGGTCCACTCCGTCGGTGTCGCTCTTCGAGTTCCAGATAATCGTTCCCTTGTATCCAGAGGAGGTAATCGACTCGGTGATTCCGCTTACCGTTGCCGGGTTCCAGCTCGCTCCGCCATCGGGTGAGTACTCGCAGAGGATGCTCACCGGATCGCCTTCACGGTCGGAGATGGCGTAGGCGATGGTTACATCGACGGTTTGCTCTTCGGTGATGTCGGTAAGCACCACGCTGGGCGGATCGGAGTTGTCAACCTGGAAAGCTGCGGTGTCGTCGGAGGAACCGATATCGTTATCGCGCGGTGTCAGGCGGAAAACGATGTTGGTGGAATCGAGCTGATCAACATCGGTCTTCGAGTTCCAGGTCAGCGAGCCAGCGTAGTAAGTGGAGCTGATTCCTTCAAGCTCGCCCCGGGTCGTCGCCGGGTTCCAGCTTGCTCCGCCGTCGGTGGAGTATTCTGGCAGCAGGGAAACCGGGTCGTCCTCACGGTCGGCAATCTGATAGCCAATCGTGATGTCGTCCACCTGCTCGGTGTCAATATCGCTGAGGGTAATAGTCGGCGGATCGGAGTTGTCAACCTGGAAGACCTTGGTCAGTGCCGTCGCGCCAATGTCGTTATCTGATGCCGTCAATCGGAAGATGACCTCGAAGAGGTCGTGCATGTCGGTATCGTTCTTCGAGTTCCAGACCAGCGAGCCGTAGTAACCTTCGCTGTCGATGCTCTCGGTCTGTCCGGTTACGGTCGCCGTCTCCCAGGTGGTTCCGCCGTTGCGGCTGAACTCCGGGGTCAGGGTAACCGGGTCGCCTTCGCGGTCTTCGATGTTGTAGCTGATCAGCACATCTTCGGACTGCTCGCCGGGAGGGGTATCCACGGTGATGGTCGGCTCGTCGGAGTTATCCAGACGGAACGGACCGGTAACGGTGGCTTCGCCGATGTCGTTGTCTTCGGGAGTCAGCCGGAAGAGTATCTCTTCCAGATCAACGAAGTCGCTGTCCGCCTTGCTGTTCCAGTCCAGTGAGCCGGAGTAGGCATCAGGGGTCAATCCACCGGGCTGCCCAATATCGACCATCTGGGTAATCCGGGCGGCATTCCAGACCGTACCACCGTCGGAGGACCATTCCGGAGTCAGGCTAACCGGATCGCCCTCGCGGTCGAAGATGGTGTACTCAACGGTGACGTAGTCGGTCTGCTCACCGCTGATTGAGGCGACCTGCACCGTCGGTGCGTCGGAGTTGTCAACCTGGAAGTTCGCGGTCAGTCCCAGCTCGCCCACATCGTTATCCGAAGGAGTGAGTCGGAATGCCACCTTGAAGTTATCCACATTGTCGAGGTCGAGCTTGGAGTTCCAGCTGAGGCTGCCGGAGTAAGAACCACCGGCAATTGCGGTGAGCTGCCCCGTGGTGGTGGCTGGGTTCCAGCTGCTTCCACCGTCGGCAGAGAACTCAGGAACCAGATCAATGGCGTCGTTCTCGCGGTCGGAGATGGTATAGGCGATAACGGTCTCGCCGATCTGCTCGCCGTCGGGAGTAACTAGGGTAATCGTCGGCTCGGCGGAGTTATCGACCTGGAAGGGTCCGATGGCTCCACTGTCGCCTTCATCGTTATCCGAGGGACGCAGACGGAAGTGGGTATTGAAGTTATCCACTCCGTCCATGTCGGTTACGGAGTTCCAGAGCAGCGAGCCGTTGTAGCGAGCCGGGGTGATGCCGCTGGTCTCGCCAAGCACCGTTGCCGCCTGCCAGGTCGCGCCACCATCGTCGGAGAACTCCGGAATGATCGAGAGAACATCGCTCTCAACATCTGCGAGGGCGTAGGCGATAGTAACATCGCCGCTCTGCTCCTCGGTGATCTCGGTTACAACTACGCTGGGCTCCTCGGAGTTATCCACCTGGAAGGCTGCTGTCTGACCGTATTCCCCGGTGTCGTTGTCCGCCGGGGTGATCCGCAGTACAACGCTGCTCGAGTCCACACCGCCGGTATCGATCAGGGAATCCCAGTAGAGAGTACCCTCGTAGGGCGTTGGACCGACTTCGCTGAGGTTGCCGTCCACCGTCGCTGGTTTGAAGCTGATTCCGTCCAGCGAGTATTCAACGGTCAGGTCCGCGTAGTCGTTCTCACGGTCGTTGACGTTATAGACGATCTCGATGTTGCCAACCTGCTCGCCGTCGTAGTCCGCAAGGTTGATCTGCGGTACGTGGTTGTTATCCACCTGGAAGATGTTGGTCAGCCCCGGTTCGCCGATGTCGTTGTCTTCCGGCGTAATGCGGAAGACGACCTGCTCGGAGTCGATGCCATCAATATCGGCGACGCTCTCCCAGATCATCTCGCCGTAGTAACTCGCCGTGGTAAGCCCCTTGACCGTGGCTTCACGCCAGGTCGAGCCACCATCGATGGAGTATTCGGGCAGAATCGCGGCGATGTCGGCTTCGTCGTCAGCCAGGGTAAAGCTGATCGGAACGTCGCCCTCCCATTCGCCGCTGACCTCTCCCAGACTCGCCGTGGGAATGGCGTTGTTGTCGAGATGGAACGGTCCGGCAAGGGCTGGCTCGCCAGCGTCGTTATCCGCCGCGACGAGACGGAAGACCATCGTCTCCAGGTCCGTACCCAGCAGGTCGCTCTTTGAGTTCCAGACCACGTTGCCGCTGTAAAGCTCCGGCGTGAGGCTGGTAAGCTGACCACTGGTGGTGGCTGGCTCCCAGTAGTAGCCGCCGTCCTGACTAAACTCAGCAGTCAGGGACAGCGTGTCGCCCTCAGCATCGGAGAGGTTGTAGTTGAAGATGATGTCTTCGGTCTGCTCGCCGGTCAACACCGTGGCAATAGAGACCGTCGGCTCGAAGCTGTTATCCACCTTGAAGGAGCCGATGCTGTCCTCGCCACCCTCGTCGTTATCGAAGGGACGCAGACGGAAGTGGATGTCGTCCTGGTCGGTACCGCCAGTGTCGGCAACGGAGTTCCAGATGATGATGCCGTTGTAGAAGGCACTGGTGATTCCCTCGGTCTGACCACTGGTGGTAGCGGGTTTCCAGTTAACGCCACCGTCGTCAGAGAACTCCGGCACGAAGCTGAGGGGGTCGCCCTCGCGGTCGTCAAGCTGGTAGGCGATGGTGATGTCGCTGGTAACCTCTTCGGTGATAGCGGTGAGCATAACCGTCGGCGGCACCGAGTTATCAACCCAGAACGGTGAGGTGGCGGTGGTCTCGCCAGTGTCATTATCGCTGACGGTCAGGCGGAAGACCAGATTCTGCTGGTCGAGTCCGTCGAAGTCAGCAGTGGAGTTCCAGACAAGGGAGCCGTTATAGCCCTCGGAGCCGATGCCCTCGGTCTGACCAGAGACCGTCGCTGGCTGGAAGCTAGCCCCGCCGTCGGCGGAGAACTCCGGCACGATACTCAGCAGGTCGTTCTCTTCGTCTGAGAGACCGTAGGCGATCACGATGTCCCCGGTAACCTCTTCGGGAATGTCGTCCACCAGCACCATCGGTTCGTAGTTGTTGTCCAGGTGGAACGCCACCGTGGTTGCCAGCTCGTCGCTGGGATCGTTGTCCATCGCGGTAATTCGGAGCATCGCCGCTTCGGTATCGTAACTCCCGGCATCTTCCTCGGAAAGCCAGGTTACGTAGTGAGTCTCTCCGGTAGCCGGGAAGCCACGCACCAGAGACTTATCCACCGGTTCAATCGATTCCTTCGTCAGAGCCGGGATCCAGCTTGCCCCGTTGTCCAGAGAGTATTCGAGAACTATGTCGCATATGTCGTTCTCGGCATCGTCAATGGCAAAGGCAAGGGTAACCTCGCCTGCCACCTCTTCGGTAATGTCGAAGACCCGCGCCATCGGTGCCATATTGTTGTCAACCCGGAAGGGTACGGTATCGTCCTCTTCACCCTCGTCCAGGTCGCTGGGGATGATGCGGAACTGGATCGCTGATTCATCGAGGCTGGGCAGGTCGGTGTCGGCACGCCAGATCAGAGTTCCGGAGGATCCCATCTCCGAGGAAACAACTCCGGTCAGCTCACCCTCAACGGTGGCGTCGTGCCAGGTCTGACCAAAGTCCTTGCTGTAGAAGCAGGCGAGGTTAACGAGGTCGCCCTCTTCATCGATGACCTCGTAGGTCATCTCCAGCGCGCCGACCTGCTCACCGGTCAGGTTCTCAACATACATCTGCGGCGGCTGGTTGTTATCCAGCACAAAGGGTCCCACAATCTGGCGTTCATTTGCATCACGGTCGCTGGGGGTAATCGCGAAGAGGCACTCGGCAATGTGCTGGTTCGGCAGGTCGGTCATCGAATCCCACCAGAGCTGATCGGCGTAGTGCGGAGGATCTATATAATCGGTATTAGCCTCAATCCACGCCGCTTGCCAGCTCTCGCCACCGTCAATGGAGTACTCCGCTATGAATGATAACTCGTCGTTCTCGCTGTCCTCCAGCCGATAGTCAACGAAGACATCCTCTGTCTGCTCGCCGTCCAGTGGCTCTATAATCGCCAGCGGTGGATCGTTGTTATCCAGATGGATCAGCGTTGATTCAATCGCCTGCCCCATTCCCGTAACATCACTGGGGAGGAGCTTAATCTTGATGTCGGTATCTTCAAAATGGTCAAGGTCGTCGCGGCTGTGCCAGACGATACTACCCCGGTAGCGGTCAGACCCCAGAGCGTCAAGCTGACCCGTTGTAGAGGCGATGTGCCAGGTTACGCCGGAGTCCTCGGTATAGACGACCTCCAGATCAACCAGGTCGCCCTGACGATCTTCAATTTCGTACAGAACCGTTATGTCCCCGGTCTGCTCGCCCTCGATTGGCTCGATACTAATAGAAGGAACCTCCCCATGCCCAAAGAGGGTAACGTGGGAGGCGTTGTTAAGGAACATCGGCCAGGGCTGTTTCGCAGCATAGTAGGAACCCGGTCCCATCTCGATACAGTGAATCTCACCGTACTGGTTGGTTCCAAAGACGATGTCCGTCGCACCGTTGCCGTCGAGGTCGCCAATCGCCGGGGTACTGCGCAGCGGAGAGCCGTAGGTATTTTCGTAGGGGAAGCCCGGAGTGAAGAGACCAATCGTCGTCCAGGCAAACAATACACCTTCTTCCGAACCCGCCAGAATATCCAGACCACCGTCACCGTCAATATCGGCAACAGTAACCGAACCCTGAATCGCCGCCGGCGCGCCGCCATCTACTGTGGTCGCTGCCAGAGGGAAGCCGGGAACCTGCCGACCATCTTCCTTGAAGGCATAGACAAAGCCGTCGCCAGAACCAATCAGAACCTCAACGCCGCCATCGCCGTCAACATCGGCAAAGGCAGGGGACGAACGATATATTCGATATTCCGTCGTTACCGGCCAGCCGGGCATCAGCATGCCGTTGGGCTTCCAGGCATACACGTTAAAGTCATAGCTGCCGACGACTATCTCCAGATAACCGTCAGCGTCAATATCGCCCAGTGCCGGAGAGCTTTTAATCGAGAAGTCGGTCTTCTGCGGCCAGCCGGACAGCACCGTGCCATCTTCGTTTATAGCATGAACAAAGCCGTTGTCGTCGCCTACCAAAACCTCCAGCTTACCATCGTCGTCAATATCGCCCACCGTTGGGGAGGATTCGCTCGCCGCGCCAAGATCGTAGGGGAAACCGGGCAGGGCAACGCCCCGTCCATCCCAGGCGTATAAGAAACCATCATTCGACGAAACGACCACATCGTTGTAGCCGTCATCGTTCAGATCCACAATAATCGGTGAACTCCGCACCGCTCCACCGGTGGTCTTGGGCCAGCCACTAACCGAGCCACCGCCAGCAGAGATGGCATAGACCATGCCATCATCGCAGCCGACGACAACCTCCGGGCGACCGTTGTTGTTCAGGTCTCCCGCAGCTGGCGAAGAGACCACCGCCTCACCACAGTAATACGACCAGATCACCGAGCCGTTGCGGATGGCGTAAACCGTTCCGCCACCAGAGCCAATGACCACCTCCGGCGTGCCGTTGCCGTCGAGGTCAACCAGGCAGGCACTGGACTCAACCACTCGTGAGGCCTCGTCCAGAGCGTCGGCGGTTACGACCCACTTGGTGCTGGCTCCCTGGGCAACCCCGGCAAACAGAGTCAACGACAGGGCAAGAATGACTGCGGAAAATGTTTGAAACTTTTGCATAACTAACCTTTGGTATCCTGCGTCCGGCGTTGCCACACTTTTCGCCGCTCTATAATCGATTGTCCCAGTTGCCGTTAGCTCTGTTTTTCTAAGCACACGCAACGACCTCCGTGATTAGCGAAAAATCGGAGACTACCCGTTATTCAAAGGTCTCTGCCTGATAGTTTCGCGCACAACCAAGGGGGAAAGAAGCCCCCTGTACAGCAGCAATACAGACCCGCAACCTCTATTACACCAACACAGTACAGCAAGATATGTTGATACAGGCTGAAGCTACGGTCTCACTTTTATCAGTAGTATGCAAAGTTACCACGCACATTCTAAGATGTCAAACCCAGCTTGAAGCTGGACACAGTTTCGCGGATACAGTCATAGCCTGATAGTCGTTACTCCCGCGTTTGGTGCCAATCAGGGGATTATTCGCTAATAGGCAACACCATCGCTGAAAGGTATGTATAGACAGACCGTTAGGTCGGTCCGCAGAATTATCAGGGGTTACAAATCCCTCAAGGGGTTCTCCTTCCCCCCATTGGGGGGAAGGTCGGGAAGGGGGGCTATCGCTAATGATGTACGTTTTTGATAATCATCAAATGGCAGATGGTTTCGCTGCGCAATCTCCTCGTACCAGTTCAATATACGACGAGAATAGCCCCCCTCCTCAGAGGGTAGCTAAAACCTTGAGGATGTTTAGAAACCACATCACAGGGGCAATAGCCACGGTTATACGCTCCCGCTGGTCGCTCACAAATAACCGTTGTTGGTCAGTCGTTTTCAAGATTTTCTGGGCGAAGCCCAGCTCTGTGGTGCAGCGCACTGCGCTGCCAGCTTGAAGCTGGACACGGACTCGCGGCTACAGTCATAGCCTGATAGTTGTTACTCCCGCGTTTGGTGCCAACTAAGCCGGACTGCCCGCTGCCATTGCATTGTCCTCTTGAAGCTGCTAACATCTCTGGCTCACGATTGGGTGCAAAGCTCTTTTTCCAAGGATTCCGATGGGTCTGTTATCGAAAATATTTGGCACGAAGTTCTCCCGCGACGTTAAGAAGGTTACCCCGTTGGTGGAGGCAATCAACGCCCGAACCGAAGAGCTGGTCGAACTGCGTGATGATGAGTTTAAGCAGCTTTACGAGAATCCCGGTGAGCTGGAGCTGCTCGGCTCTGCCGCTAAGTTTGCCGCCGAGGGCGAACTCAAACGCTGGAGTCTTGCGTTCTCTGCCCGAACCAATCTGCTGCGGGCAAGGCTGGAGGCGGAATGGGAAAAAGCCGTTGAGGCTGGCGTGGAGAAAGAGGAATACTGGGCAAAGGCGATGGACGACGAGATGCTCGTCGAGGCCTACGCCACGGTGAAGGCAGCCTGCTTCAAGCTGAAGGAGTTGAAGGCCCACTGGGAGGTCGTTGACCACGACACCGCCTGGGAGATGGTGCCTTTTGATGTGCAGATTATCGGCGGAATCTACCTTCACAAGGGATCCATCGCCGAGATGGCAACCGGTGAGGGTAAGACCCTCGTGGCGACGATGCCGCTCTACTTCAACGCCCTGACCGGGCGTGGCACTCACCTGATTACGGTTAACGACTACCTCGCCCGGCGCGATGCCGAATGGATGGGCGGACTCTACAACTTCCTCGGTCTCACCGTGGGGGTTATCCAGCATGACCAGCGTCCGGCGGAACGCAGGCTCTGTTACGCCAGCGACATCACCTACGGAACGAATAACGAGTTCGGCTTCGACTACCTCCGTGATAACGGCACGGCGGCAACGCCGGAACACTGCGTTCAGCGACCACATTACTTCGCGATTATCGATGAGGTTGACTCCGTGCTGATTGACGAAGCCCGGACTCCGCTGATCATCTCCGGTCCGGCTCCGGTCTCGACCCACCGCTTCGACAAGCTCAACCCCCTGGTGCGTAATCTGGCAAAGAAGCAGCAGAACCAGATGGCAAAGCTGCTCACCGAGGCAGAACGAGCGTTGAAAGAGGAGACCGAGCAGACAGACCGCCTCGCCGCCAGGAAGCTGCTGCTAGTGAAGTACGGCTCGCCGAAGAACCGTCGCCTGATGAAGATTCTCGAAGACCCTTCGCTCCAGCGGCTGATACAGGAGGTTGATAACGAGCTGCGGATGGGCAAGGGCATCTCCGAGTTCAAAGAGGAGCTGTATTACACCATCGAGGAGAAGTCCTTTAACACCGACCTGACCGAGAAGGGACGGGCGGCTCTCTCGCCGGACAACGCCGACCGCTTCATCATGCCCGATGTTGACGCGATGCTCGCCGAAGCCGATGAGGTCGAGGGTGTTACCGAGGCGGAGCGTGAAGAGCTGCGCGGAAGGAAGATTGACGAAGCGGCGATCCTCACCGAGGAGATTCAGAACATCATCCAGCTCGTCAAGGCGTACACGCTCTACGAGCGTGATGTGGAGTACGTCGTCAAGGACAATCGGGTGATGATCGTGGACGAGTTCACCGGACGACTGATGGCGGGACGACGATTCTCCGACGGACTGCATCAGGCTCTGGAGGCGAAAGAGGGCGTTAAAATCGAGCGAGAGACGATTACCCTGGCAACGATCACCCTCCAGAACTACTTCCGCCTCTACGAGAAGCTGGCAGGCATGACCGGAACGGCAGAGACCGAGGCATCGGAGTTCCACGACATCTACGCACTCAACGTCTCGGTCATTCCCACCAACGAGCCGATCCGCCGGATTGACCATGATGACCTGATTTTCAAGACCAAGCGGGAGAAGTACCAGGCGGTTATCGAAGAGATAGAAGAGATGCGGGAGCTGGGTCGTCCGGTTCTCGTCGGTACGATCTCGGTAGAGGTCTCCGAGGTTCTCTCCCGACTGCTCAAGCGACAGAAGATTCCGCACAACGTCCTCAACGCCAAGCAACATCAGAGTGAGGCGGACATCGTCCGCCAGGCGGGGCATTCCGGCAACGTAACCATCGCCACCAACATGGCGGGGCGTGGTACCGATATCAAGCTCGGTGCTGGCGTACTCTGGTGCCTGATTGACCCGACGACAAACCAGCTTGTCCCTCAGGATGAAATTACCGAAGAGAACGTCGCCAAACTGGACAGCCTCTGCTGTATCAAGTGCCGTCGTGTTGATGCCGATGGCAATGAGCGGGACTACGACTGTGCCACCTGTCCCAAGCTGCTGGCTCAGTGCGAACCGGGGATAGAGAAGACTCTGGAGGCCAATTACAAAATGCCCTGTGGGTTGTTGATTAACCCCGCCTCTCCGCCGAAGGACGAAGCCACCGTCAAGGAGTTCATGAAGGATGGCGGGCTGAACGCCTGCGGGTTGCACATCATCGGCACCGAACGACACGATGCCCGCCGAATTGACCGTCAGCTTCGCGGCCGCGCCGGTCGCCAGGGCGACCCCGGCTCCTCGCGCTTCTATCTCTCCACCGAAGACAACCTGATGCGCCTCTTCGGCTCCGATCGCATTGCTCTGGCGATGGAGCGGGCAAACGTTCCCGAAGGCGAGCCGATCTTCCATCCGCTGATTACCAAGATGATAGGCACGGCGCAGAAGAAGGTCGAAGATCATCACTTCAGCATCCGTAAGAACACCCTAGATTACGATGATGTAGTCAATCGGCAGCGTGAGGTTATCTACACCCTGCGGCGGCGGTTCCTGGAGGGCGAGAACCTCAAGGACCATATCCTCGGCTTGATGGGCGAAGCCTGCGAAGTAAAAGCAGACCAGTACTGTCCCGACGACGAGACGCCATCGCACTGGGACATCGCCTCGCTACGCCACTGGTTCATGAGCCACTTCCCCATCGGGCTGAAGGACGAAGACCTGACAAAGCTCGTGAAAGAGAAGGGCAAAGAGGGACTGATTCAGGGTCTGGAGCTGGCTTTAGGCAAGGCGTATGAACTCCGCGAGAACAGCTATACCCCGGAGCAGATGGCGATCCTGGAACGCTGGGTGCTGCTCAGTCATCTGGATAAGGCGTGGAAGGAGCATATCACCGCGCTACAGTCTATTCGTGAAGGAATCGGACTCCGTGCCTACGCCCAGCGCGACCCCCTGATCGAGTACAAGCAGGAGGCCTTCGAGGCGTTCTCCGCCATGCTCGATGAAATCAACGAGGCAATCGTAACCCGTTTCTTCAAGTACCGCCTCACCGACCGCGCCTCGCAGAACGCCCAGAAGCAGACCAGGAGCTTCAGCAATACCAAAGAGTCCGGCTCAAAGTCTCAAGCAAAGGCAAAGAAGGTCAAGCGGGACGACAGCGGACACAAGCTCGGACGCAACGACCCCTGCCACTGCGGCTCTGGCAAGAAGTACAAGAAATGCCACTGGGATGAAGACCATAAGTAGCTAAAACAACCCCACTCCGGAGACAAATAATGGTTTCAACAAGCGGTACTTTTAAGTCAAACACCCCCTTCCTCAAGGATATCCTCGAAGTCATCCATAACGGAAAATGGCAGTTGCCCGATTTCCAGCGTGGCTGGGTCTGGGATGACGAGCATATTCGCGATCTCATCGCCAGCATCTCGCTATCCTACCCAATCGGGGCAGTGATGCTCTTTGAAACCGGAGGCGAGGGGGTCAGATTCAGACCACGTTTGGTCGAAGGAGTAGAGGAAAGTCCAACAACACCGGAACAGCTAATTCTGGATGGTCAGCAACGACTAACCTCTCTCTACTATGTTCTCCGTAGCGGTGAACCCGTTCCGACAAGGACGAAGGGGAAAGATATTAAACGCTTCTACTATCTGGACATTGAAAAATGTCTGGATCATCCAAACACAGATCGCCTGGATGCTGTGATTGGTGTTCCTCCGAACCGAATCGTTACCAGCGATTTTGGACGAGACACTGTGCTGGACATCAGTACGCCGGAAAATGAGTACAAAGAATGGTGCTATCCGCTGGCGTGCGTATTTGATTCATCAAAAGCCAGGCAGTGGCGAAGAGGATTCGAAAAGTTTGTGAATCATGCTCCCGATGCCCAGGAAAGGTTTGGTGAGTTTGAAGATACCGTAATCGAACGTTTTGAAAACTACCTTATCCCAACCATAGAACTCAAAAAGGAAACCGAGAAAGAGGCCGTCTGTAAAGTCTTTGAAAAGGTGAATACTGGTGGCGTTACCCTAACCGTTTTTGAACTGATGACCGCCACCTTCGCTGCCGATGACTTTTCTTTACGCGACGATTGGGATGCAAGAAAGGAACGACTTCAAGAAATCAGGCAGCTTGAAAAACTCGAAGCTACCGCCTTCCTTGCTGCGATTACTCTCTTTGCATCGTACAAGCGAAACAAAGAAGATAAGGGGGCTGTAAGCTGTAAGAAGCGTGATGTACTCCGACTAACCTTCGAAGAGTACAAAGAATGGACTGATGTAATGGAGGATGGTTTCAAAAAGGCTGCCCGCCTCCTTGATCTACAGAAAATATTCACCGCCCGCGACCTTCCTTACCACACCCAGCTGATTCCTCTCTCAGGAATCTGTGCTTTGCTCGGCAACAGATTTGACAACGATTCTGTCCGAAAGAAACTTGCGCGTTGGTTCTGGGGTGGAGTTTTTGGTGAAATGTATGGTGGAGCCAATGAGACCCGCTACGCCCACGACATTGTTGACGTGATAGACTGGATTGAGGGGGGAAGTGAACCACGTACAATTCGAGACGCTGGCTTCTCAGCGGATCGCTTGTTTACCCTGCAAACTAGGAATAGTGCCGCTTACAAGGGAATCATGGCTCTGTTGATGGTGGATGAGGGCTGCGAAGACTTTATCAGCGGAGATCCCTACGACCATCACACGTTCTTCGATCTTAGCGTTGATATCCACCACATCTTCCCAAAACACTACTGCAAAGAAAACGGGTTCAGAAAAGATATGTGGAATAGTGTCATTAACAAAACCCCTCTTTCAGCCGGAACTAACCGCAGGCTGGGAGGAATAGCCCCAAGTGAGTACCTGCGTCGAATTGAGAAAGATATTCCCGCAGAGCGTTTGGACACGATTCTCTCAAGTCACTTGATCGAGCCAACCTGTTTACGTAATGATGATTTTAGCGATTTTATTCATTATCGCGCCATGAAGCTGCTGAACAAGATTGAGAATAAAATGGGCAAAACCGTTCATGGACGATCATCCGATGAAGTTATTAACCTGCTCGGAAAACCATTGGAATCAGAGCATTCTCAGGAAACGGAATAATTATGCGACTCGACAAGTTTCTCAAAGTATCACGGATTATCAAACGCCGCCCGGTGGCAAAGCAGGCCTGCGATGCCGGGAAGGTTCTCCTCAATGGGAACAAAGCCGGGGCAGGAAAGACGGTCAAGGTCGGCGATGAGCTGACCATCAAGTTCGGTCGCAAAACCCTTGTTGTTAAGGTCGAACGCCTGGCGATGACCGTGCGTAAAGAAGAGGCGGAGAGCCTCTACACCACAATCTCCGAAGAGACCAGCCCCGCCCCCCCACTCTTTTAAGAATATCTGAGAGTACAGATGAAGCGACTGATAGCTATCTTAGCCCTGACGGTAACGGTTCTGCTGCTGTCTGCCTGTGCCGAGGGTGGCAACACCCGCGAGACGATTCCCGCCAACGGCACCTACGCCGTGCTGGAGATTCCCAGCCTGGCGTACCTCTGGGATGGCGTTGACCAGGTGATCGGTGAGCTGCGCCAGCAATCCCCGGAGCTTGCCGAGGAGATCATCGCCTACTTTCGCGATGCCCTGGAGGAGCTGCGCAGGAGTACCGGACTGACTCCGGGCATCAACAGCATCGAGGATATTCAGGCATCGGGGATTGACGCCGACCTGCCAATCTCCGTGGTGCTGAGCGGGATTCTCGATCCGACGAAGGCGTTCATCATCCCGCTGCAAGACCCGCTGCGCTTCCCCAACTGGCTGGAGGAGATCGGTGCCGGTGGCGAGAGTGAAGTCGTGGAAGAGTACGCAGGCGTTGAGATAAACAAGGGTGAGGACGGCTCGTACTCGGCTTTTGAGGATGGGGTGCTGATTCTCGGCGACCGCCGGGGCTTTATCCGCGATTGCATTGATGCCCGCCACGGCGACGGTGAGCGGTTCTTCGATCAGGAGGTCTTTGCGCTGCTGGCTGAGAAGCTCTCCCGCCATCAGCTTGCCTGCTACATCGACACTCCGGCGATTATGCGGAAGCTCAAGCCCTTCCTGGGGCTGCACCCACTGGGTGGGCTATTCGGTGAACGCGCCGGGGAGGTCGGTCCACTGGCTGGTGGGCTGCGCGTCAGTCCCGATGGCATTCTTCTCTCTGGGTTTGAGTACACGGATGACGCAGACGAGTCTCTGTCTGAGGTATTGCCGATTCCGGCGGAGGCTCTGCTCTTTGCCGAGCTGCCGATTCCAGCCAGCGACCGCCAGCTATTCCTGAAGTCCGCCCGCTACTACCTCGACGACCTGCGTAACGACCCCGACCTTCGGGGAGCTATCGAGACCATCGGCGCGGAGAACCTGCTTACGCTGCTTTCTCAGCTTGGTCCCCGTTCCTTCTTCTATCTGCTGGACAATGGCGAGCTACCCCAGCTTACCCTGGCGATTGACCTCCTCGACTCCACCGCCCTCCGGGAGATTTTCGATTCCACCTACCTGCCGCTGATTAACGCTGCCTTGACCGAGCTTTTCAACACCATCCGTCTGGTACGCGAGGAGAACGGCGAGCAGTTGAGCTACCGATTGCAGGTTGACGGCATGGCTCGGCTCAACCTTTCCCCCGCCTTCGTCTTTACCGATGGTTATCTGCTGATAACCACCAGCACCGCAGCCGCCGAACAGATCAAACAGCTACAACAGAATCCCAGCGGAGGAATTGAAGAGAATCCTGACTACCAGCTCTTCAGGGAGCTGCTCCCCGACCACCGCCCCTCGACAATGTTCAGTCTGGACAAAATGGTCGCGACCCTCTCGGTTACGCCGGGGGTGGAGCTGCCGGTAGTGGCTGGGATAGTCGCCGCCCGGTATCCGCTGCTGGGAATGGGGAGCGGAACCGACGAGAACCTGCGCTACTCTTCGATGCTGCTGGCTTCGCGGGACTACCACCCCGGAGCCTCGCTGGATCGTACCGAGGTTCACCGGGGCATCGCCTGGTGGGTCTGGCTTTATGGCGGAATCGGGCTGGCGGCTCTGGTTGTGCTGTTCCTGCTCTTCTTGCTGGTACGGCACCTGATTCGTCAGCGACGTTCTGTCGATGGAGAATGAGCATAACAGGCAGCAGAGGCGCGGCACGCCGTGTCCCTACAGTAATCCGTGGATTTCAGTCTTGCTAATGTCCCAACAACCTATAGGGTAATCTATGGACGCAAACGCCCTTCGCCTGCTGCTCCGCCGGGGAGGCAACCCGCTCTGCGACCTCCCCGATGATGTCCTGGCGGAGCTTGCGGCGACATCGACGGAACATCAGCTGGCACGGGAACAGCTACTTTTCTCAGAGGGCGATCGGGCAGAGGCGACCTACATTCTGGTTTCCGGAGCAATGCGCCTGGTGCGCCTGGATGTTCACGGTCATCAGCAGGTACTGCATTCGGTCAGCCCCGGGCAGAGCTTTGCCGAGGCGGCTTTTTTCGATGTGGGAACCTATCCGGCAACCGCCATCGCTTCCGCAGCATCTACCCTGATCGGCTTTTCCCGACGCAAGATGGTCGAAGTTATCGAGGGCAACCCGAAGGTGGCGTTGATAATCATCGCCACCCTTTCCCGCTGGCTACGCCAGCTTAGTGGAATGGTCGAGGGGTTATCGCTGAAGTCAGCGGAGGCGCGCCTGGCGGAGTACCTGCTGCTGCTCTCCGGCGGAATGCCAAAACCCGGTCATCAGGTCATCCTGCCGACGAGTAAGCAGGAGCTTTCCGCCCGGTTGGGCATCGCTCCGGAGACGCTCTCCCGCACCCTGCGGCAGCTTAGTGAAAGAGACATCATCGGCGTGGACAAGCGGCGGATAATAATTCAAAAGCCCGCCGTTCTGCGAGAGCTGGATCGGTAGGGTTAAGTAGGTATAGGATTCTGTAAGTAGGGGCGTATTGAATACGCCCTTGTGCCATCACGATACCTACGGAGGGCGAACACAAGGTTCGCCCCTACAGATTCCCGCACCTGGAAACACCCCCCTGCGTTGCGTGAACTTTCCAGCGGGTAGGGGCGTATGGACTAGAACGGATTATCGACCCATCGGCTAGCGTTGACAGGGCTTCCCTCCTGTGTCAAAATGCCGTCTTCGTGGAATCTATTCTGACGACTTGAGACCTTGCTCGACGTAGCAAAAACCCTCGTTAAGTAAAAATTACCTTCTTCAGGCAGAAGCAAAGATGCCCCACACTCATCGAACGTTTAGCTCTCGTATCCTGTTGATTATCCTGCTGCTTACGGTCTCTTTCGTCGCTGCGCAGGAGAGCTACATGATCCGCGCCCTGGAGGTGCGGGGTAACAATGTCTATGACGACCAGTATGTCTTCGAGCGAGTATCCTCGAAGATCGGTCAGATCTTAGACCCCGCCGCCATCGCCGCCGATATCGAGCGGCTCTTCGACCAGGGAGTCTTTAACGACGTTAAGGTCTATTTCGAGCCGTACACCGACGGCATCAAGCTGATCTACGTTGTTGAGGAACGAGCCACGATTGGGCGGGTCTCTTACATTGGGGTAGAGGATATTGACGAGGACAAGGTCTCCGAGGCAATCAACCGCTGGGTAACCTCCGGCGAGCCGCTCAATCCCTCCGCGCTGAACGAAGTCGAGCTTGCCGTCAAGACCCTCGCCCGCGAAGAAGGACTCATCCGCTGCCGGGTTACGCCGGAACTGAGCGAATCCGCCGACGAGCTGACAGACATCAAGTTCGTGATTGAGGAAGGCTCGGAGATCTGGATCGGGCATATCGACTTTGAGGGCAACACCACCTACTCCGACTGGGAGATTCGCAACCTCTTCATGATCATCTCCGAGGACGAGTTCTGGAACAGCGAATCCTTTGAAGAAAAGACCCTTGAGGAAGACCTCGCCAGCATCGTAACCGGTTATAACAACGGCGGTTACCTGAACGCTCGTGTTGAGGGCTACGAACTCAACTTCAGCGATGACGACGAAGAGGTTGACATCCTGATTACCATCCACGAGGGCGAACGCTTCTACTTTGGCGGGGTCAACTGGGAGGGCAATCTGCTGCTCTCCGACCGTCAGATCGAGCGCAGCCTGACGATGGCTCCCGGTGAGGTCTTTAACCAGTCCCTCTACGAATCCGCCCTGGCAACGGTGCAGGATGACTACTGGGAGTACGGCTACGTCTTCATGCAGGTTGACGAGCAGAAGGACATCGACGAGGCTACCAACGTCATCAACTATCACTGGGTAATTGCCGAGGGTGAACCGGCAACCGTGGGCGAGCTGAAGATCGTCGGCAACTCCTACACAAAAGATAAGGTCATCCGCCGGGAGTTCACCATCTACCCGGGCGATGTCTTTAACGGTAAGGCATTCCGCCGCTCCCTGGAGCGGGTCTTTAACCTCCAATACTTCGAGAATGTCGTCCCCGACTGGACAGTGGACACCGAGAACCGGGTGATTAACCTCACCGTCCGGGTTATCGAGAAGGAAGGAACGACGAAGATCTCTGTGGGAGCCGGTTTCTCTACTCGCGATGGCTTCTCCGGTAACTTCTCCATCGGCTGGATCAACTTCGATACCGAAGCCCTGCCGGAGTTCTGGCGAGCCAAGGGCGGCGGACAGTCGCTCACCCTCTCGGCGGAGCTTGGCGCGACCGTCTCCAACTTCTCAGTCAGCTTCATGGAGCCGTGGTTCCTCGATACCAGCACAACTATCGGTGCCGGAGCCTACCACAACACCTCGCGTACCTACTTCGACTACGAGCAGGTCAAGTTCGGCTTCTACGGGATCCTCGGACGACCAATCGGTGCCGACTCCCGCTGGCAGCTGCGCTACGACTACGTAGAGAACACCATCAACCCCGACGACGACGCCTCCGAGGCGACTATCGAGAACGCTGGCACCACCCTGACCAGCTCCGTTACCCTTTCACTAAGCCGAGATACCCGGGACAACTACTTCTTCCCCACCGACGGCTCACGCCAGCATGTCAGCTTCGAGCTGGCAGGCGGAATCTTCGGCGGCGATGTGGACTTCTATAAAATCCAGAGCTATGCCACCAACTACTTTCCCGCCTTCTGGGAATCCGCCCTGGCGATGCGTGTCAACGCTGGTTACATCGCCCCGTACGCAGACACAGAGACGGTTCCGGTTTACGAACGCTTCTACGTCGGCGGTAACGATGTCCGCGGCTACGACGACTTCACCCTCTCACCGCGCGATTCCAACGGCAAGCTCGAAGGCGGCAATTTCAATTTCTACACCAACTTCGAGCTGCGCTACCCCATCGTCGAAAACATGATCTTTGCCTTCCTCTTCTTCGACGCTGGCTACGCCTGGACCGACATCAACAAGCTGGACTTCAACGACCTCGCCCACGGCTACGGCATCGGCGCGCGACTGGACATCCCGATGATCGGACTCCTCGGCTTTGACTACGGCTGGAGCAGCACCCTCGCCGATGGACGACTCCACTTCTCGATCGCGAACACGTTCTAGGCAGCGCAGCGAAACCTTGTGCTTTTCAGCATTTTCTGTACTACAGCAATCGAGAGGTTTTGACGTTAAGACAAGGGGTTTCAACCCCTTGCGGAAGTTAGAATGCTTTGAAGATATGCAAGGGGCTAAAGCCCCTTGTCTTTGACAAGCGAAGTTAGGGCTTCTCAAGGCTTTGTAGTGGCAAATCTATGTTCTACCCAATTGCGGAGAGGGCGGACACACAGGTCCGCCCCTACAAAACCGCAACCATCCCGAAAAGCGGTACTCCGTATTTTCCAACACGCACTACTATCCCATTTTATATCCTCAACAACCCCTAACCAACTCAAGAGAGATTCTATGAAGAAAACGCTCCTTACTATCATCTTTGCCGTGCTGCTTCTGGCAGCGGTGGCGCAGGCCGCCGACGGCGACCCCTTAAACATCGCCTACGTTGACCTCCAGCGCATCCAGGACGAATGGGTACTCTTCCAGGAGTTCCTCCAGGAGATGGAACAAGAGGTTCGCGATAAAGAGAACGAGGTTCAGCCGCAGCTCGACGAGTACACCACGCAGATTCTGGAGCTCCAGCAGAAGCTGGGAACTCCCATCTCCGACGAGCGTCGCATGGAGATCGAAGTCGAGATTCAGACCCTCTACGATGAAGCGATGCGCCTGCAGGAAAGCGCGATCTCCGTTCTTGAGGCTCGTGAGCAGCAGCAGGTTACCAAGCTGGTCGAGAAAATCTACGAGGCGATTGAGACGCTTGGCGAAGACACCGAGTACGACTACATCCTCGACCAAACCTCGCTGATCTACGCAAAGGAAGAACTCGACATCACCGAAGACATTATCGTGGCTCTTAACACCGCCGCCGGAGCAGACTGATTTTGATGAACAAGGCAGCAAAGATGCTAACTTTGGCAGAGGTGGCGAAGCTGGTCGGAGGCACGCTTGCGGGCGGCGATCCGACCAGTTTTGTTATCGGGATAAACACCCTTGCCGACGCCAATGCCGATCAACTCAGCTTCCTGACCAACCCCAAATACGCTCGCTATCTGAAGGACTGTCGGGCGGCGGCGGTATTGATTGACAAAGACAAGGCAGCAGGGCTGGAGAGTCCGCTGCCTCTGATTCTCTGCGCGGATGCCTACCTCGCCTTTGCCCGGCTGGTAAAGCAGTTCGCTCCCCCGATTCCCCGTCCGGCGAGGGGAGTTCATCCCACGGCGG
>Ga0190344_1000442_pt1 | contig 21073 bp, 23 predicted proteins | sample 48721323_MG_FD_161662 | JGI IMG/M metagenome (GOLD analysis project Ga0190344, IMG submission 161662) | Hydrothermal vent microbial mat bacterial communities from Southern Trench, Guaymas Basin, Mexico - 4872-13-2-3_MG | ecosystem: Environmental > Aquatic > Marine > Hydrothermal vents >... | reverse complement strand
ATGCCATTGTCAAAACCCTGCTGCGCACCAATCATACCGCGATGGCAAAGGCGTACGTACTCTATCGCAGCCAGCAGCGGCTGGAACAGTCCAGCCTGCTGGAATCCGGTGAGAGCAGCTTTCAACATGACATGGTGACGGGAGGAGATACCTCGTTGCTGGTTCGGGATCTCTCCGGCGAGCTTATCCGCTGGAGTCGTCCTGCCAGAGTAGCCGCCCTGGTCAGTGCCAGCGGACTTACAATACCGCTGGCAGAGCAACTGGTGATCGAGGTAGAGCAGAGTTTTCGGGACTCCGGCTTGATTCCGACTCCGATTCAAACAGTAATCTATCTCTTTGCCCGCAAGCTGTTTGAGCTTGGCGTTACCGATCCCAAATCCATCGGGCAGATTTCCCTTCCCGGATTGCTGGTTACTCCCCTGCTTCAGCGGGGAGCCGTCCATAGCGCGAATCCCCTTGACGCCGGACTGTTGACGACCAGATACCTGATCGGACTCCTCAACATTGCCCTTCACAAACCCCGCGAAGCTGGACTGGCGCACTATAGCGGAGACATTGCCATTGACAAGCCCTGGGCGACCAACCGCTTCATAGGTGGTTCGATTGTTGCGGAAGATGTTGTTTCACAGCTTCGACTGCTCAGTCCGTACTTTACCGAGCTGGAGCTTGTCATTCCCGCCGATAGAGAGTCGCCAGAGCCGCTGCTGCAGCTGTGGAATCATAGCGAAACCAGTCTGACGCTGACTACTTCCCTTGAAGACGGCACTGCCGAACCGTCAGTAGCTCAAACCATAGAGCTGCCCACCGACCTTCCGCCAGACAAGCTTGAACAGTTACTCACAGAAACAACCGGAAAGAAGCTTTGCTTCAGGTCAGCGGAGCGTACCTCAGGCAGTGGTGCTGGATTCCCGGAGGGTGCTTTGCTGAGCCGGGTTTTCGTCAACCTCCGTCGTCTGGGGGCAGCCGGACCTGCCGGCGCGGTGAACGTGGGAGTATCCGCCATCAAGAACGCCCTGAAAGCGGCGGAGGGCAAGCGGGAGTTCTTCCGCCACCTTATCGCCCTCCGCAACAATGGGGTACTGAAGGCTCTTCTCGCACGCTACAGCGCAGAGCAGCTCAAGCAGGCAGCCAACGGTGTGGAGCTGGTCTTAGTTGGATTGGAGCAGGCGGTTTACGAGATAACCGCCGCCTGGCCCTGGGAGGACTCGGAATCGGCGGAGTTTCTACAGACTACAGCGGAACAGCTATGCGGCGCGGCGCGGCGTCTGGCTCGCGAAAATGGCTTCGAGCTTACCCTGAGAACCCGTTGTTGCGAGGAGGTAGAGGAGAGTTTCCATCAGCTAGATCAGGTGCTGCTCAAGCTCGATGAACCGCCGACTCCTCCCGCCTTTGCTCTGCCAGGCAGCGATGATGTCTGCTTCAGCGGTTCCTGGCTTCCAGCCTTGCCAACCGATGTTGCCGTGGAGTTATTCATCAACTCAGCTTCTCCGGCGGTACTGGCAAAGAATATTCTGCTGGCTCTCTCCCAGGGCGCGGAGCGGGTTTGCTTACGCTGAAAAGGACACCAATGTACTTTCTAACGGTCAAGGCAGACTTCTCTTCGGCTCATGCCCTGCGGGGTTACGAGGGTGCCTGCGAGCATCTTCATGGGCATAACTGGCTGGTTGAGGCGACGGTACGAACCCGTGGGCTTGACGAGCTGGGGATGGGAATCGACTTTAAGCTGCTGAAGAGCCACCTGCGGGAGCTTTGCGACAAACTCGACCATCGCTACCTAAACGAGATTCCGCCCTTTGATAAGCTCAACCCCACCAGCGAAAACCTGGCGCGTTACCTGGCGGAGCAGCTTCAGGAACGGCTGAAAAATGAAACTCCCACCGTGCTGGTTTGGGAGGTTACGGTCTGGGAATCGGAAAACTCCCGTGCCAGCTGGCGAGTCGAGGAGAGATAATGAGTAAGGTTCTGGTTATGCTCTCCGGAGGACTGGACTCCTACACCGCCGCTGTTTTACTTAAGCGAAGCGAGCGACTGGGAGCGGCTCTCTTTGTGGATTATGGTCAGCGAGCCGCCACGGCGGAGCACGCAGCCGTTCGAACCCAGGTAAAGGAATTGGAGGTCGAACTCTACACCGAGCGACTCTCCACCTACAAAGATTTGCCGAATACCGGCGGGTTGATCGGCGAGCCACTGGAAGATGATGCCACCACGGAGCAGCTCTGGGTTCCGGCGCGGAACGCCCTGCTCTATTCCGTCGGAGCAGCCCATGCTGAGGCACGGGGGTTCTCCGCCGTTGCTCTGGGGCTGAATGTCGAGGAGGGACGGGACTTCGCTGACAATACAGCAGGCTTTCTGGAGGCTGCCGACCGCTTTATCTTCATTGCCACGGCGGGCAAGGTTCGGGCGGAGGCTCCCACGGTTAATCTGGATAAGGCGGCGATGATCCGGCGGCTGACCGAGCTGGGTTGCTCGCTGGATTCGATTTACTCCTGCTATCGCGATTCGGACAGAAAGGGGCGGATGTGCGGAACCTGCCCCGGCTGCAAACGGCTCAGGGCGGCTCTGACAGCGGCGGAGCTTGACCTGTCCCATCGCTTCAGGGCGTAGCTGCTAATAGCATCACTGAACACAAAAAGACGGGGATTTAAGCCAATAAGGCATCCCCGTCTTTTTGTATATCGATTCAGAGCCAGCCTCTACCTACCAAAGTTCGTCATATAGAAACGAGTGGCACAACTCCGGCGTGGCGAAGATTTCTTCAACCTCCGACCAGTCCCCGTTCTCAATTTCGCTAACTGCCTGTTTCAGGTCAGCTTCAATCTCCGACCACCAGATCTCGTACTCCTCGGTAAAGCCCGCCACCGTTACCAGCAGAAGAACCGCCAGGCCATCACGTAGCTGCTCCTCAGGCAGGATTTCCCAGCTTCTTTCCTCATAAAAACTCTTCCGGGTTTCAATCTCTTCGCGGAAGAACGCCTCGTAGTCAGCGGTATCGGCTGGTGAATACTCGTCCCCCTTCGAATCCCAGACATCCCAGATGAAGCTGGAGCGATAAGCCCGTGCCAGGCTAAAGCTGGGCTGATAGGCAGAGAAGGTGTAAATCTCCATCACGCCGTCGTCGTCCAGATCCTCTGCCAGGGGAGCAGAGAACATACTGGCGTATAGCTCCTCAAAGCCAGCAGGAGTCGGACGCAGCACCAGCAAGCCCAGATTGATCAGCGGGTCATTGCCTCCGCCATTGGTGAAGATAATCACCTCGGTTTCACCATTGCCGGTGAAGTCCTCCAGATACGGCTGCTCACCGTAGATTCCCAGAAAAATGTCCGGCTCCGGGCTGGTGTATTCATCGATCAACGCACCGTCGGAATTGTAAAGAAAGATAGACTCGCAGTAGTAGTACCAATACTGATAGTTCAGGGTTGTTTTCACGGTGTAGTCCTGCCCACCGTAGGTGCAGGCGAAATCGACTTCAATACTCTCCGGTATTTCTTCTTCCGCGTTGGCAAGCACAAAACTAGCCAGGAGCAGCATCAAAACGGCTGTAGTCCTCATTGTTTCTCCCCAGGAAGTTCTAAGCCACGACCAGTACCGAGCAGTCGGCATCTTCCAGAATCCGCTCCGGCAGGGAACGATAGGTAGCCTGGGCGGTGCTGGTGCGTCCGTGGCGACCGAGGACGATCAGGTCAACCTGTTCCTCGTTGGCGAGATTGATTATCTCGATGTTCAAATGCCCGACCCGCACCGTGGGGATAAGCTGAAGGTCGTCCTCTTTGGCAAGGGCTGCCAGGCTGTTGATTGCGCGTTCGGCAGAACGGGTGAGGTCGCGCTTCAGCCGTTTCTGCTCGATCTCTGAATGCTCGCGGAAGTCTTCGATGATGCTGGAATCCACCACGGCGATGCCGTAAAGACGTGCCGAGCTGAGTTTTGCCAGAGCGACTGCCACCGTTGCCGCCCGGTGCGAATAGACGCTGCCGTCTCCAATCAAAAGAATCTTTTTGTACATTCCTGCTCCATTTGTTTTTATTTTCCGACGCAAAAGCTGCTGAAGAGAGTGTCCAGCACTGCTTCGTCGGTAACCACGCCGAGAACCTCTTCCAGACTGCGGCGGGCGTTCATCAGCTCTACCGAGGCAATATCCCAGCCATCCCGTCGAAGCTGTTCCTCCGCTCTCTCCAGAGCTTCGACAGCCTTGGCGATGCCCTCCTGCTGGCGAACCGAGGTCAGGGCAAGGTCGGACTCCGGCGGGATTAGTCCAGACGAGAGTCGTTCCCGAAGCTGGTCAAGTCCACTGCCGTTCTGGGCAGAGACCGCCAACACCTGTGATTCGCTCAGACCAAAGTGTGCGGCGATTTCTCTCCCCCGCTCCAGAGCCAGCTCCCGCCCAATCAGGTCGGTCTTGTTCGCCAGCAGGAGGGTTGGAGTAGCGGCGACCTCATCGACCGCCCAGGCGGGAGGATGAGGCGAGGAAGCGTCAATCACCAAGAGCAAGCGGTCGGCGGAGGTGGCTGCTCGTTCGGCTCTATCCGCCGCCAGAGCGGTCAGTTCATCGCGCCATTGCTCCGGTCGTCCCGCTGTGTCGTAGAGGGTCGCCGTTAGCTCGCCCAGTTGCAGCCGTCCGCTCAGGGCATCTCGCGTGGTGCCGGGAAGGTTGGTTACCAGAGCGGCTTCCGCGCCGAGGAGGGCGTTGAAGAGACTGGACTTACCAACGTTCTCCGCCCCTGCCAGGACAACCACGGCACCGGAGATAGCGGTGCGGGCGAAGTCGGCGGTGGAGAGCAGTCGTTCTAACTCCCCAGTCAAATTGGCGAGCTGGGATTCAAGCTCTGAGCGGTTTATCGTGAGGCTTTCTTCTGGATAGGACAGCTCCGCCTCCAGCCGGGCGGAGAGGGTGAGAAGCTCCCTGCGCCGTTCCTTCAGCTGTTCCGACAACGCTCCACTAAGCTGGCGTTCCAGAATTCGCACCCCGGAGAGGGAAGTGGCGTCGGCGATTTTACCCACCGCCTCCGCCTGAAGCAGGTCGAGCTTTCCCGCCTCCCAGGCACGACGGGTGAACTCCCCGGCAGCGGCGGGACGGGCTCCCGCCTTCACCGCCAGTTCAACCAGTCGCCGGGCAATTACTCCGCCACCGTGGCAGAACAGCTCGACGGCATCATCGCCGGTGTAGCTCGCCGGAGCCTCATAGCGAATCACCGTCAGATGGTCCAGCAGCCCCAGCTCGGCGTTGGCAAGGTAAATCCGCTGGGGGGGCTTCCGTGAAGGCTTCGGAGTAAGGAAGCTGTCGGCAATTGCCACCGCCCGCGCGCCACTGAGCCGGACAATGTCAATCGCCCCCCGCCCCGGGGCGGTAGCTATCGCCACAATTGTGTCGCGCTCATTCATCTTTTAGATAAGGCAGGGTTCTGGGAAGATTTACGAGCATCGCCAGGTAGCTTTCGTATCGCTCGCGATTGAATCTGCCCTCGGCGAAAGCAGCCTTCACCGCGCAGCGTGGTTCGCTGTCGTGGAGGCAATCGCGAAAATGACAATGATCCTGATAGGGAGCAAACTCGGGGAAGAGCCGCCCCAGCCTGCCTTTGGTGATTCTCCAGAGACCAAACTCCCGGATACCCGGCGTGTCGATAACAAAGCCGTCTTTGTAGGGAAGCAGTTCGGTGGCGGTGGTGGTGTGCCGACCTTTATTTGTGGCGGCGGATATCTCCGCCACCCGCCGTCCCAGTCCCGGAGCAAGGGCGTTAAGCATAGACGACTTGCCCACGCCGGAGCGACCGCTCAACAGGGTAATTCCGGTGCCAAGCCAACCGGACAACTCATCCAACCCTCTCCCGCTAACGACGCTGGTTATTAGAATCTCGTAACCCGTTGACCGATAACGCTCCAGCAGCGGAGGGATCGTATCCTCAGCAACCAGATCGGATTTGTTACAAATAATTGCCGCAGGAATGTTTTGAGCTTCGGCTGCACAGAGGATGCGATCAACCAGGCGGGGATTGAATGTGGGATCGGCGAGGGAGTCTATCACCAGCAGGCGACCGGGATTCGTTACCAGTACATCCTCGCCGGGGCGGCGGTCGGTGGGGTTGCTCCGCGAGAAGACATGTTCCCTCGGCAGGATTTTGAGAATCTTGCCACTACCGGAGTCGGTGAGGATCCACTCCACCTGGTCGCCCACGGCGATGACGGTGGTTCCCCGCTGCCGAGCGGCACGGCGCAGGGTTTTGGGCAGGAAGCAGTCAACAACTATGCCCTCCGAGCTGCGAACCCGAGTGCGGTTACCGTCAACCCGAATGACCAATCCTATCTGTCCGGCATTATCCATAGTGTTTAACCAGATCGCAGATTATTAGCATTCAATTTTTTCCTTAGGGTATTTAAGCAATTGTTCTTGCTGGAATTGCCAGGGCAATAGCCCATAGCTCGCCAAAGACGGGATTCTCTACTGGGGTGGCAGGTAACGGCGTTAGTGATTCGCGCAGTTCTGCCTTGAGCTGTAGCCACTCCATTGGCTCAAACGATAAGAAACCCGCTGGGGCAATCGCCTGCTCCTCGTCTTCGCAGAGCCAGATTGCCAGCCGGGTTTCATCTTCAAGCTCCAGCATCTCTACTCCAGCGAGCCCGGGGAGCGACCAGAATCGTCCTCCGGCGGCTTCTTGAAACTCCTTAGCCTTCGTAATGCAAGAGAAGCCGCGTACAAAGGCTAGCTTCGGCTGTCGGGCTGCCCGCAGGCGGAGTTCGTACCGCACCGCAGGAAGGCTGGGAACTCCCAGCAGCCCGGCACGGGCGAGGTTGTAACCGGTTACGCCCTTGGCGGTTCGGACTCCCAGCAGCAGCGGAGATTCGCTCTCCGGGGTTGGTGTCCAGAGTCCGGTAACCTGCCCCGCCAGCCGCCCGCCCCTTGGTTGGGTTTGAGCAAAGATTCCTGCAATCGCCAGGTCGTAGATCGTCGCCGTGGGTTCCAGCAGCGGCGAACCGATGAACTCCAGCCCGGCACCGGCGGCGGTCTGCTCAATCTTATCCAGTGTTACCCCGGCTCCAGCGGTCAGGCGCAGGTCGGCAGCATGGAGTTCCACCGAATCATCCAGTCCGCCCAGTTCCACTGTCTCGTAATCAACGATCTCTGTAAGCGGAGTGGCGGTAAGGTTTCCCCGATAAAGCCGTGGGGTCGGCTCTGAGAGTAGCTCTCGCAGTTCGCCGGGAGTTGTTGGATGATGGGTGATCATAGCGATTGAGAAAGCTGGTTGATTTCGTCGTTTTTACCGAAGACGACGATGGTGTCGCCACCAGAAACCGGAGTAACCGCCTGGGGCTGCTGATCTACTTCTGGTGGTGTACCGGGCTTCGTGTCGGCAGGTGGGTGTCGCAGCACAGCGATGACCCGAACCTTACCCGCTGTGCCAAGCTCGCCCAACTGTACATCCACATAGCCCTTTGGCAGGGCGATGTGTGCCACGCCAAAGCCTCCGGCAACCCGGGCGTAGCGGGTTACGTTGGGGACCAGCACCGCCTGAACCAGATTGGCGGCGCGGTCGCGTTCCGGATAGATAACCCGGTCCGCGCCGACGCGGCGCAACACCCGACCGTGTTCTTCGCTCAAGGCACGGGCGATGACCTGGCGCACTCCGATCTCTTTACAGTTCATCGTCGCCAGGGTGCTTGCCTGAAAGTTTCCACCGATGGCAATGATTGCCACATCGTCGCGATCCACGCCCTGGGAAACCAGCGAGGCCTTGTCTGTGGCATCGAGCAGAGCCGCCACGGCTACAAACTCCTTAATCGCCTCGACGTTGCGCATGTCAAGGTCGTAGGCGGCGATGCCATCGCGTTGAACATCGGCGAGCATCCGCGCCACGCTCATCCCAAACTGCCCCAGACCAATAATCGAATAAGAGCGCATCCATCCTCCAGAACATTCCTGACAGGGTTTCGCCTAACGGGGCGTATTCAATACGCCCCTACATAACTGCAACCGATATTGACGAATGAATAACGATTAGTTATTACTACAACTTACGGATAGACAATAATACCAACTCTTCCGCCCAGAGCCAGGGCGAGCCGCCCTTCATCAGAGCCAAAGCTAGCTCGCACGCCAACCAGAGCCGCCAGACCGGGGATAAACTCCCAGTGCCAGTCTCCGGTAAGCGAGTATTCCCACCAGGCGTGGTTAATTCGATCCTCCCAGCTATACCAATCTCTGGTGTAGGGATAATTCATTGCGAAGCTAACCCCGGCTCGCAGAGAGTGGTCTCTTGCGAGAACGTGGCTGTGAGCGAAGCCGACGGCAAGGCGATCCAGCGTATTGAAGAGTCGATTGATGCCGTAGGACAGCTCGATCAGGTTCTCTCCGCCACCCAGCAGGAACTCAACCCCCAGGCTGAGCCGTCCTCCGTCGGTTTCTTCAAAGGAGTAACCCTCGAAGCCAATCCGCAAGCCAGCCACCCGGTTTCCGAACACAGGAACCAGGCAGCTGAGAATCAACAGAAGAAGAACGGCTCGTCTGAGCATCGGAGTAGCCTTGGTTAGAAGTAGTAGCTCACGCCGAGACCGTAGATTGTGTGGAGGCTGCCAGCGAAGTCAAAGCCCACCGCCGGGCGGAGCGAGATCTGGTCGTTGATGAAGAACTCGATTCCACCGGTTACGTTGGCACCAACGTTGCTGTTGCTGCCATCGGAATAAACACGGTGTCCAGGCTCTGGATCATCGGCACTACCGTCAGTGGTATACGCAGTCCAGCTGCCAAGCTCAATGGCGATGCCAGCGTTGATGAAGGCGGTGAACTGCGTGCTGACTGGGATGTTGTACTCCGCGCCCAACATAATCCGTACTAACGTGGTGTATTCACCAAAGGCAAAGTCCAGATTGGCAACGCCACCGAGGTTATCCAGGAAGTAGTAGTTGAAGCGCAGACCTACATCAAAGCCACTGGAGTCGTAGCCGTACTCGTTGGTTTTGGGCCATGCCAGCGCGCCGAGGTGCAGACCGCCGCTCATCGCGCCCTCGGTGTGCTTGTTGGTTCCCGAATCTGTGTAATCCTCTGCAGGTTCACCGTCATCGGTGGGTGGTTCGTAGGTTTCTTCGTCGTACGCCGCCGCCAGGGCGACCAGGGTCAAAACAGCCAGCAGAACAATAAAGCGTTTCATCTTTCTCTCCTTGTGGGTACCGGATTATGAACTAAACTTCCGAGCAGGTGAACGGATTATAGCACGGAGGGCAAGCTCTATCTACCAGCGAACCACAAATATCCCTTCTGTAGTAGACCGTTGAGCAACTCAGCGGATCTGCCAAAGCCAGACAAGCAGACCAGAGGTCAGTTAAGTAAAAATCACTACTCTTGACTAACCTTGACTGGTTAAATAAACTTAGTGCGGTTGTCGGGCTGTCTCAATACATCCTGAGTCTCGTTTTTCTCTTAACTCAACAACCTCATACAACACTCAAATAGTCTTATCCAAAACTTGTTCCCGGTGGAGTGCCACAGAAATGTCGAAAAGATTACGCCTCGGTCCGGAAATAGAACGTTACACTCAGCTGTTGGCGCGGGATCCCAACTCGCTCGCCTTTGTGCCGCTTGCCGACGCCTATCGCAAGAGCGGTCTCTTTGAAGAGGCGTTTGCGGTTCTGAAGCGTGGGGTTTCTCGTCGTCCGGCTTATCTGCCCGCAAAGATTGTTCTCGGTAAGTGCTATCTCGATCTCGGTAACTACATGAAGGCGGAAAGCACCTTTGAAGAGGTTCTTGACGACGATGAAGATAATCTGGTCGCACTCAATGCCATTGCCGAGGTGCGCCGCCACGAAGGACGCTTTGCCGAGGCGGCGGCGATCTATCGCCGAATAATCGTGCTGAATCCGGCAGACAGCCACGCGGCGGATCAACTGGCATCTTTAGAGGGCGGCTCTGCTCCACAAAGCAACAGAGTTCAGAAAAAGAAAGACGTGATCGAGATCAAGCTCGATGAAGAGGTGAGGGAGCCAGCAATGGAGCGTTCTCCAGAACCACAACCGCAGAAACCTGCGGAGCCTTCAGCGTCTTCTAGCGCAGAAACAAGCGGAGGCTCTGCTGACTTCGACTTCGATGCGGCAATGCGTGGCGAGGCTCCGAAGGAGAAACCATCAGCGGTCAAAGCACCAACACCGACCGCCCGGAAAGTAGAGAAAAAAACGACCACGGAGATTGACCTGGGCGCAGAGGAAGAAGACGAGTCGATTGGCGTAGAAGAACATCCCGCAGAACCGGAGCACGACACAGGTACGGAAACCTCGGATAGCGGTCCTTCACCGGATGTACCGGTTCCTACACCACCGGTTACCGAGGAACTGGTAGTTAGTGATACTGCGCACACCGAGGTGATGGACGACGACGAGGCTCCACCGATTCAGCCCCCGGTCAAGAACATCCAGCCGTCGGCAACGCCGACTAGTGATAATGAAAAGGATGTTTCGTCATCCTTCGGCAGCTGGCTTACAAACCTAAGTGGAAAAAAAGAATCAGATTCCTCTTCCAAATAAGCAGGGAAGGCTAAGGGTTATGAAAGAAATACACGGATTGTTAAATCATCTGCTAACCGTCAACGAAGTACACGCGGCGGTTGTGGTCGGTGAAGACGGGCTTATCCTTGATTCCGTTGGCAGTAAAGATACCGACGCTGAGATTATTGGAGCAATCTGCTCCAATGGTTACCTCGCCCTCAAGGGCATCGGTCAGGAGCTGAACTACGGTGTTGTGGTGCAGTCGGTTACCCGTTTTCGCTCCGGGGTAATCGTCCTCTCCCGCCTGCCCAGCCAGCTTACGATGGCGGTTGTGGCATCGGAGAGAGCCAACCTCGCCGAGGTCTGGGATGCTACCGGACAGGTTCTCTCTAAAGTCGCCCACTTCCTGAAGTAGTGCGTTATCAGCAGAATCTGGCTGAAGCCGCCCTGAGGTTGGCAGAGAAATCCTCGCGGGCGGGGCATCTGCAACGTACAGCAGAGCTGGCAGCAAAGCTGATTGATTCAATTGCCGAAGAGTTTGGCAAGGTCGGGCTTAGTCAGGACGAAGTTCTTGAGGACGGGCAGCTCGTAGCCCTTACCGAAAGAGCCTGGCTGGCAGGTATCCTCCACGATGTCGAACGCTACGGTAGCGGCGCAACCCCGGATTTCCCCGCCGACGAGCTGGAGAACCGCCACCAATCATCCCATCTTCTCCACGCAGCTCTCGGTGCGCAGTGGAGCTGGGACCGGGGATTGCAGGACGATGGGGTACTCTTTGCCATCCGCTATCATACGATAGGGCATCCAGAACCGACCCCGCTGCTCTGCGCCCTGATGCTTGCCGATGCTACCGAACCGGGGCGGGCGTTTCCAGGGCTGAGCAGGCTGCGCGAGCTGATGTGGAAAGAGCCGCTGACTGCCCTCAAAGAACGACTGACCAGTACCACCGACTTTGTAAAGTCAAGGGGCTGGGAGGTTCATCCCAACGCCCTTGCCCAGATTGAGTTCCTGGGGCGGCTTGCAGGATAGCTGTACCCAGGCAACATTTACTACACTGAAAATTCACACAGGAGTCTTGCCATTTCAACCATAGCAACAGAAACGACACCGCTCATCGGCGCGAGCCTGGCGCGGAGCATCCATCACATTCTCGACGAAGCCAAGGCTGAGGATATTCTGATCTACGACCTTCGTGAGATGTCGGCAATGAGCGAGTTCTTCGTTATTGCCACCGGAACCAGCGTCAACCACGTCCGCGCCCTGGTGGAGCGGGTCAAGCGAGGGCTGCGCGAGAAGAAAATCCGTCCGGTACACCACGAAGGCGAAGATACCTACAACTGGGTGCTGCTGGACTACTTCGATGTGGTCGTCCATGTTTTCCGCAAGCCAGTACGCCGCTATTACAACCTGGAAAAGCTCTGGGGCGACGCGCCACAGCTGGATCCTCTCGAAGTCGTGGAAGCCGAGAGCGTTGAATAGCAATGTTTACCGTCCGGCTACTCACTGTTTCGCCGACCCGCCGCCCCTTCATCATCGAGGGGATTGATTTTTATCGCCAGCGGCTGAAGCAGTTCTGCCGATTCGAACTGAACGAATCCAAAGAGCCGCCGCTCCGTGAAGGTGGAAAAGGAGCTTTGACTCAGGCACAGAGCCGGGCTGCTGCGATTCTTCAACCAAAACGAAATCCGAGCCATCTCTCTGTCCAGCTCGATGTAAAAGGTCAGCGACTCACCAGCAAACAGTTCGCCCGCTGGCTGGACGAGGCTCGTCACACCCGCTCCGGAGTTGACTTCCTCCTCGGCGGTGCCGCCGGGCTGGCTCCACTTAAGACCGACCTCAAACTCTCCCTCGGCTCCTGGACGCTTCCCCACGAGCTGGCACGGCTGGTGCTGGTCGAGGGCATCTACCGCGCCTTCACAATCATCCACGGGCATCCATACCACAAATAGGCAACGGCAGCGCAGTGCGCTGCACCACAAGACCGGGCTTCGCCCGGAACCCCTTGACCTCGCCCGCTCCCGTTGGTCGCTCACAGAAACCCTTTTGGTTAACAGAGCTTGAAGCTGGACGCACTTATGTGATAGGGCGCAGCATGCTGCGCCCCTACAAAACCAACCCATTGGTAGTTGATATGTCTTTAGAGAACTATGCCCTTCAGCTTAAACGCCGGATTGCCGCTGTGGCGGCGATTCATTTTGAGATTGCCGCAGCCGAGCTGCCTGCCTTCGAGGTTTCGCCCTCCAGCGAGGCGAGGTTCGGGCATTTTGCCTGCAACCTTGCCATGCAGCTTGCCCGTCCACTGAAGCGCAATCCCCGCCAGATCGCCGAGGAGCTGGCAGAGCGGCTGAACATCGAGCTGGGTGAAGAGCTTGCCGCTCCGCTTGCGCCGGTAGGACCGGGCTTCCTCAACCTCCACCTTTCCGAACACCTGTTCGGAGAAGCCGTTAACGAGGTACTGACCGGGGCTTCGCCCTTCCAGTGGCAGGCTGAAAAACCGCAGCGGATCAACCTTGAGTACGTCTCCGCCAACCCCACCGGTCCGCTGCTGGTGGTGAATGGTCGTGCCGCCGCTCTGGGCAGCGCGCTGGCGAATATCCTCAAAGCCGCAGGGCATTCGGTAACCCAGGAGTATTTCGTCAACGATGCCGGAACCCAGGTAATCGAGTTCGGCAAGAGCGTCTTCCGGGAAAACCGCGACCGCTATCGAGCGGCTGGCTGGGAGATTCCCGACGAGGTTTACGCTTGGGGCGATGACGGTGGCTACGCCGCTAATACCGTGGCTGAGGTCGCCGAGCGGGTGTTTAAGCTATGGGAAGAAGAGAGACAAGATCGAGATTTCTTTAGCAAGGGAACACAGATTTACGAGATTACGAAAAGTGTTAATGCTCAGCTTAAACTACAGCAAGAATCGCTTCAACGCTTTGGCAGTAGCTTTGATGAATTCTATCACGAGCATTCACTATATGATCCACTGACAAAACTACGCCCTCCCTCCTACACCTTACATATAAGAAGACCTTACGAAAACATTCTAAGCGAGTTTATTTTTCAGGAAACGCTGGACATCGAGCAGGTTCCCGGACCGATTCGGTACGCTTATCACACTATCAAGGAGCATGGAGCAACCTTTGAAGCCGATGGTGCGGTCTGGCTGCGGACGACGGAGTACGGCGACGATAAGGATCGGGTGATCATTCGCTCTAACGGCAAGCCGACCTACCTGCTCGCCGACATCGCCTATCACCTGAACAAGTGGGAACGGCTTGAAAATAAGGACGATAGCAGCGATACGCCACTGATGATAGACATCTGGGGACCGGATCATTACGGGCATATCCTGCCGACCAGAGCCGGACTGATGGCAGCGGGGCTGCCCGAAGAGGCGTTGGAGGTGCTGATCGCCGGCTGGGTTACCTTTAAGCAGGGCGAGAAGGTCGTCGCGATGAGCAAGCGCAAGGGCAACCTGATTACGCTGGACGACCTGATGGACGAGGTTGGGGTGGATGTGGCGCGGTTCCTGTTCCTTGAGCGGTCGCCGGAGGCGGAGCTGGAGTTCGACCTGGAGATGGCGACAGAGCAGTCCTCCGAAAATCCAGCATACTACGTTCAGTACGCCCACGCCCGGATTTGCAGCATCTTCGCCAAAGCCCGTGAAGAGGACTACAGCGAGGAGCAGCTCACCTCCACAGAGCTATCGAAGATCGATCTGGCACCGCTCTTTACCGATGACGACGCAGGCAGACGACAGGCGGAGCTTCTGCGGCAGCTCATCTACTATCCCGGTGTGATCGAGTCCGCCGCCCGTGGGCGTGCACCACAGCGGCTCGCCCATTACCTCCACCATCTTGCTGGGGAGTTCCATCCCTGGTACAAGATGGTGAAGGTGCTGGTGGATGACCGGGATACCGCCCTGGCGCGGCTGGCACTCTGCGCGGCTCTGTGGAAACTTTTCACCCACGGACTGGGACTCCTCGGTCTGAACGCCCCGGAGAGCATGTGAATGGTGTACTGGTAGCCTCGCTGGGCAACCCCCTCGTCGGCGATGACGGCGTCGGGCTGGCGGTACTAAAGAGACTGGAGCAGCGAGAGCTGCCCGCCGTAGTCCGACTAGCCGATCTGGGTACCGACCTGCTGGCACTTAGCTCTCATCTCGATGGTATTGGCAAGGTTATCCTGCTCGACGCGGTGAACTTCGGCGGCGAAGCCGGGGAGCTGCGCCGCTTCGATTACAGCGAGCTACAGACTGCCGATGGTGTAGAGCTGAAGACCGCCCACGGGGTTAATCCCCTCGATGCTCTGGCTCTGCTGGCGGCAGCGGGAATCCTCGGCGAGCGAGAGGTCATCCTGCTGGGCTGTCAGCCGGAAAATCTGGAACCAGGAGCCGCTCTGTCCCCCGCTGTGGAGGAATCGGTGGAGAGGCTGCTTTCGATGATCGAGGCGGAGCTGTCTGGACACTGAAAATGACGACTGACGTATGAAAGAAGGAAGACCGAAAATGGTCTTCCTTTTGCTTATTGCTTGTTTGAGGTTAATGGTCGGGATGATCCGGTGGATTCACGAGAGGGGTGTCACCGCCGCCACCACCACCTAGAGGTGGGTCTCCCATTAGAACCACACCTGCGGCGGCTCCACCAACCACCCCAACTCCAACCAGAACCCAGATCCACCAGGTGCTGCCGACCGCTGTACCGACACCGGCGGCTCCTCCGGCGGCGATGGCTCCTCCTCCCGCTCCAGCGGCGGCTCCCGTTGCGCCGATCTGAAAGAAGGTTCCAGCCAATGAAGTAATGGCGGTAATCTCAGCGACGGTCAGGGCAATCGGGATCGCCGGAAGTCCGCCGGGCAGGACGGTTGTTTTCAAGCCTTCGCCTACCAGCACCTCTTCGACGGAGGTCGGTGAGGTTGTTGCCACCTCACCCTTCAACACCTTGATCTCCGTCGTTCCATCCTCGGCTACCTCGGTCAGAAAAACCGTTCCGCGAACGGCGGCGTTGGCAGCTGGTGTACTGACCCGATAGTTATAAGATTCTTCAGCAGCTCTTGCCACGATGGAGAGGATGTAGCCGTACTCGACGGAGAGGTCCGCTCGCCGTGGCGAAAGGGATCCCACCGTAACCTGGGTGCTTGAGCCAACCTTGACGATTGAGCCGTTGGCAAGCTCCAGCACAACCTCGGTATTGCGGGTTGTCTTGATTTCATCGCCAGCGGAGAGTCGAATGTCCGGTTCTATTTTGACGGCTGTGCCACCATCGATTTTGGTTAGGTAGGCAACGCCGGTTACCGACTTTACCTTTGCCGCTACATCAGCGGCGAAAGCCAGGTGAACCAATAGCGGCGCCAGCAGCAGGATGACCACCAATGGCCAGGAGATAAAACGGGTTCGCCGCAACATAAAGCTCCTTCGACATGAATACTGTGGAGTACAGCTCTGCTACAACAGGGCAGAGTTTGACTCAGCCCCTAACCTCAACTCTGATCTATCAATTTACACATAACGATGCAGGGGGAAACTACAGCAGATCGAAACGCTGATATTCGCGGACGGCGACGGTTTCCGGGAAAATCTTTTTGGCAACCGCCTCTAGCTCTTCTACTTTATCGTCGGAGTGCCGGGGATCGTGATGAATCAGGGCAAGCTGTTTTACCCCGGCGCGGCTGGCAACCTCTGCCGCCATCGTGGGAGTGGAGTGTCCAAAGCCCTGAACCCGACCGGAGGCATACTCTTCGTCATCGTACTGGGCATCGTGGCTTAGCAGGTCCGCGCCCTTGGCGAATCGTATCAGACGGGCATCTCCGCCAGCGTAACCTTCGGTATCTGTTCCATGGACGAAGGTGCGTCCTTTGTAACAGAACTTGTAGATAATGTTTCCACCCTGAGGGTGAGCGTAGGTTCGGTAGTTGGTGATGAAAAGGGCATCGTCGCCGAACTCGTCCAGTTTGTCGTGCTTCTGTTTAATCGCCGGAGCACCGACGGGATCGTGAAAGACCACGATATCGGTGTCTTTGAGGTTCTGGATGCTCTTCATCGACGCCATATCTTTGAGCTGTACCGGAAAGAACGGTGGCAGCATAGACATCTCCAGAACCTCTTCCAGGCTGTGTTCAAAGAGCCGAGGACCCAGGATGTTAACCACCGTGGATGAGGAGAACGCCGGAGCGAAGAAACCGAAGCCCAGTGTGTGGTCGTAGTGTGTGTGTGTGAATAAAAGATTTATACGGAGTAGTACTCCACTGTCCCTTACATTCTTAAAATATTCGCTGACTATCTCATTACCCAGTTTGATTATCCCAGTGCCAGCGTCAATTATTACCCGGTGCGGACCAGCGACGACCTCAACACAGGCAGTATTGCCGCCGTAAACCATCTTATCCAGATCGGCCACAGGGTAGCTTCCGCGAACTCCCCAAAACTTTATGTAAAATTGGTCAGAAGCCATTCTTCACCTTCACCTTGCTAGTCCGGAACCCAAAGAATTCAGTCAGCTGACACTATCCTTCCAGAGCAGTATAGCAGGTAGTTACCGATAATGCCAGAGACGATGCTTACCTCAACATCATTATCGTTCACGACTGTATCAGGCTGTTGACATATTTTCAAGGTCAGAGAACTAATTGGTAGTAATCTCCCTTGCCTGTCAACCTGGCTTCAGCTACACTCGTCAGAGTTTTGTACGCGAAAATAAGTTTGGTCACGATGAACAGGAGGAATTGTGCAGAGTAAACGGGTGAGATTAAAACGAGGTGCGCTGGCGGGAATCGTCGCCGGAGTCATCATGGCGATTGGCTACATGGTAATTGACTGGGTGGCACCAGCCGCAGCCACAACAATGATCGCTGTGGAAGAGGTGGTTGAGGCGGATGACGCTGCCGAAACCGCCCCCGGCGAGGTCGTCGTGGCAGAGAGAACCTCGGTTCCTTTCCGTAGCCTCGGATTCATTTATTATCTGGCAAGAATCGGCGTTGGCTTCCTCGTCGGTCTGGTCTGGGGGTTGTTCTACGCCGCTGTCGAGCAGCATGTCTGGGGCATAGGGTTCATCAAAGGAATTGTCTTTGGCGCGGCGGTCTGGCTTCTCGGTGGTTTGCCCGATGCTCTGAACAAGTACCTGACCTACGAGTTCGGTGGCTTGCTAGGACTGTGGGCATTCGGCGGTCTGCTGGTGAGTATCCTCGGCGGTGTGGCGGTTAGCTTGATCTACGGTCGAGTTGACTACGACGACAGCAAGCGCGAGCCGATCCGGGTAAATGCGCAGATTAGCGGCGGTGGCACCGAGCAGCCTGCTCCAGAGAACACCGAAGCCTTGCCACCGATTGACCTTTAGCCCTTTTCAGAAACCACCACAGAAGCTGCTTTGATGAAAACAAAATCCCGCTGGATTCTCTTCTCTCTACTCGCGATGATTGTTATCAGCGCGGTGGCGATCTACATCTGGTTCAATCAACTCAGCTACTCTTCCATTGATCCAACGGGCGAGGTTACGCTAAGGATTTCCCCTGGCACAGGAGCCGGAGAGGTCGCCGCGCTATTGAGCGAGAAAGGCGTAACGGAGTATCCTGACCTCTTCAGGCTTTTCCTCAAGCTGGAGGGGCTGGACAGCGAGTTGAAGGCAGGAACCTATCGGCTGAATACTCCGGCGTGCTTTGCGGACATCGCCGCTGTGCTGATCATGGGAGAGGTGCTGACCACCCGCTTCACCATCCCGGAGGGACTTCAGGCGGCGGAGATTGCCGCCCGTCTGGAAGAGCAGGGTCTCTGCGATGCCGATGAGTTCCTTAATCTGGCAGAGGAACTTGCCGCCGAGCGATACGGCGTTGACTCCGTCGAGGGCTACCTCTACCCGGAGACCTACGAAATCGCCGTGGATGTTGACGCAGCGGGGCTGGTGAGACTGCTTCTCTATCAGGGAGACCGGGTCTGGGAGGAGCTGACCGCTGACATTACCGAAATACCTGACCGCCATCGAACCCTGACCCTCGCCGCCGTTGTGCAGGCGGAGGGAGCCAGCTTCGCCGAGTTCTCTCGCATCGCCGGGGTATTCGCCAACCGCCTGGAGCGGGGGATGGCTCTGGAGAGCTGCGCCACCGTCCTCTTCGCCCTGGGCGAGCATAAGCAGGTGCTGGAGTACCGCGACCTGAAGGTGGAGAGTCCCTACAACACCTACCAGAATGCCGGGCTCCCGCCGGGACCGATCTGCAACCCCGGACGGGCTGCCCTGGAAGCTGCCCTCAACCCGGATCAGCACGACTACCTCTTCTTCGTCAGCAATGGCGATGGCACCCATACCTTCAGCCAGACCCTCGCCCAGCACAACGCCGCCCGGGTTACCACCCGCGAAGACCGAGCCGCCGCTGTTGATCCAGAGGCACCATGAACGAGTATCTCTGGCTGGTAATAATCGGTCTCTCTCTCCTCGCCCTGCCCTGGGCGGTTTATCCGCTGGTGTTGTTCTTTATTCGACCGCAGCGGGCAACCTATTCGACCAACAGTCAGCTGCCTGACTGGGTGATTCTGGCAGCCGGGAAGCTCGCCGGCTATCACCGCCGAGTGGGTTTTCCCGTGGTAGAGTCAGCCGAAGAGGCAGCGGGGCGGATTCTGATACTTCCCGCTGGGGGGCGTTTGACCCTCGGTGGAATCCGCCGACTCCTCGCTCCGCTAACTGATAAGCAGACCGACTTGGTTGTCGGACGGCTGCTTTCGTCGGAGGTAGAAGAATCGGGCAGGGACGGCGGAGCAGAGGCAGCGGTTCTCCATGCCAATGAGATGACCCAGAGCTGGCGATGGTTTCTCGGAAGCCGAGAGTCGAGGGTTGGTGCGCCAGCTTCGGTCGAGGGCTTTCCGGTGGCACTGCGTCCTGGATTTTTCCGAAGCAGCAGAGCTGAGACTTTGGCTCTGCTGTCAAAGGACAAGAGTCGAGTCAGCTTCCTTCACGGCAAACGAGGACTGGTCGGGCGACAGCTGGTCGAAGATTCCCTTGACCCGCTGGTTGATAAGCTAACCGCCTCGTATTCCACCGGACGGCAGACCCTGACCCGCCGCTGGAAGAACCTCGGTGTGCTGCTGCGTTTTGGCGTCGCTTCGCTGACACCGCTCTGGCTGTTCATGGCTCTGCTGGGAGCGGGGGTGGGGCTGCTCGACTCAGGAGAATTCCTCTACAAGCTGATTCTGGTGCTGGCAGGGGGGTTCCTCCTCGGAGCAGTGGTTGGTGGACTGACGCTGAAGTACGGCTATCGCTCAAAGGTGTACTTTCCCTTCTTCTGGCTGATTGTCGGGCTAGCCGCCATTATTCGATCATACTCCCGTAACTCCGATGCCAAGGACACTCCATGATAAAAACAACTCTGCTCGCCCTGAGTTTAGTCGTTGGGTTTTTCTCTCTAACCGCCTGTGGAGGTGATGGATTGGTTCCCGCTGCCGACAGCGACACTCCGGTCGCCGTTCTGGAGACCGACATCGGCAACATCTGGATCCTGCTCCACGACAGGGTCAATCCAGACACCGTTGACAACTTCACGAAGCTCATCTCCGAGGATTTCTACGATGGTATTGGCTTTCACCGGGTGGAGAAAAGCCATGTGATTCAGGCGGGTTGCCCGGTTTGGGATAACCCCGCTCTGGCTGGCTCCGGTGGTCCGGGCTGGCAGATTGATTTTGAGGATGCCAGCCTGCCGCACCTGGAGGGAGCAGTCGGAATGGCGCGCGCCGTGGAGTACGATTCCGCTGGCAGCCAGTTCTACATCTGCCTCTCGCCTCGTCCTCACCTCGATGGCGAGTATGTCATCTTCGGCACGGTCATCGCCGGAATGGAGATCGTCCACGAGGTTAGCGTCGGCGTAGTGATCAACGATGCTCGTGTTATCAGCTATGGCGAGTTCCTGGAGTTATCCGAAGCGGCAACGGCTGAGAACCCCGACCCGCTGGGCATCCGTCCCATTGAGGAAATAAAGCTAGCCTCGGTTGAGGAACTGGTGATTGAGGTTGAAGGCGACGAAGAGCTGGAGACAGAGTAATTAGCCATAGGGGTACGGCATGCCGTACCTCTCGTGAAATTAGCATCGGGTTCTAAAAAAAGAGGAAGGCATAAAGCCTTCCTCTTTTCGTACAGATACGCTGAGCAGCGAGTTAGCCGCAGACGGTCTTGATGATGTTCTCATCAACGGTGAACTTCTCCAGGAACTTGCGACGCTCTTTCTTCATCTTCGTAACCCAGGCACGGTAGGTGTCCATGCGTCCGGCCTTCTCGAAGAAGACCACGGGGTTGAGAATCTCCGCCGGGACTTTCTTCAGCAGTTCGGCACTGTCGGGATGGTCAATATCGACAATCTCATAGCCGAAGTCGGGATCTTTTTTCCAGGCAACCTTGCCGGAGAGCATCGCTTCCAGCATGGCGGAGGAGTGGCGGATCTTGATCTTCAGTGCCTTGCCAGCCTTAACGTCGAGGGCATCGCCACCGACCCAGCCGGTGTTCATCGCCCAGGTAACGGTTCCCGGCATCGTGGCAACCAGCTTGGCAAAACGCTTGGGCTGGAGACCAAAGTGGCGTGGGAAGAAGGGCTGAGTGAACGGGCTACGGGTACGACCACGGTCTTTACCAGCGGCGGAGGTCTCGGTGGTGGC
>Ga0190344_1000441_pt1 | contig 21083 bp, 20 predicted proteins | sample 48721323_MG_FD_161662 | JGI IMG/M metagenome (GOLD analysis project Ga0190344, IMG submission 161662) | Hydrothermal vent microbial mat bacterial communities from Southern Trench, Guaymas Basin, Mexico - 4872-13-2-3_MG | ecosystem: Environmental > Aquatic > Marine > Hydrothermal vents >... | reverse complement strand
AGAGCCTGGATTGCATAGTGAGACTTTGTTGCCTTCGAGACCATGACCTTCATGTCGTTGTAAAGTTCTAGAATAGCTAAAATTCTATTTGTGTTTTCTGTTGCCTGCTCAATGATTGCTCTCAGGAAAAACTGAATCCAGCCGTTCCAGTCTCCGTCTTTTGAGATAGCTCCAAGTCGTGCGAAATACTCATCTCGATTGCGTTCCAGATAAGCACTCAGATAGAAGTGAGGACCAGATAGTAGTTTCTTATCAAACAGTATTAGAGGAACAAGAAGACGACCAATTCGACCGTTACCGTCCATAAAGGGGTGAATAAGCTCGAACTGTGCCTTGATAACAGCAAGATGAACAAGGGGATCCTTCTCCTCCACGTGAAGATAATTCTCCCAGCTGTTAAGAGCTTCCCTCATCATGGAGGGAGATGGTGGAACAAAGGTTGCGTTCTCTTGTGGTTGTCCATATGGTGCAATGTAATTCTGACCACGGCGAAACTCACCAGGGGTTTTATTTTTCCCCCGAACGCTCGATAAGAGTCTGCGGTGAGCATTGCAGACAAGACGCAGGCTGAGAGGTAATCGCCGGAGTTCTTCTTCGGCCTTAATGAGAGCTTCTCTGTAGTTAAGAACCTCCAGAAAATCATCTTGTCTTTCCGGAGTTAAATCCTTTTGAGGCATAACCTCAAACTCCAGAACCTGATTCATTGTGGCTTGAGAACCTTCGATTCTCGATGAAACAACCGCTTCCCGGAGGCTTAGCGGTGAAAGAAAGATCGACGGATTAACCACATTTCGCAGTGAACCCCTAAACTGCCCCAGGGCATTTCCGGCCTTACCAATGAGTGAAACATGACTTTCCCAGTCAATATTATTGGGGGGCAGCTTATCTGGAATGTAAGACTCCAACTTGACCTCCAGGATTTGTACAGCAGCAGAAGGGTCAACTCGCCAGTTTTTTAAGCAGAGAACCTCTCCATAATCTCTTCGCGTCCCAGACCGAGGATGCCATGCTGACCTCCGACCTTCCCGAAGGCGGCGATTGCCCGGTCGAGCTGCTCATCGGAGTGCGCCGCCGAGAGCTGCACCCGGATGCGTGCCTCGCCGTGGGGAACCACCGGATAGCTGAAGGCGATGACATAGACCTGCTCGGCGAGGAGGTCGTTGGCGATCTCCTCTGCCAGCCGGGCGTTGTAGAGCATGATCGGTACGATGGGATGGTCGCCGGGGACAAGGTTGAAACCGAGAGCGGTTAGCTCCCGGCGGAAGCGCTTCTGGTTATCGTCGAGGCGTTGGCGCAGCTCGCCGGAGCCTTCCAGCAGGTCAAGAACCGCCAGGGTGGTGCCGACAATCGCCGGAGCGAGGGAGTTGGAGAAGAGGTAGGGGCGGGAGAACTGGCGCAGGGAGTCAATAATCGCTTTTGGACCAGCGGTGAAGCCGCCGGAGGCTCCGCCCAGTGCCTTGCCGAAGGTAGAGGTGATGACATCAACCCGCTTCTCTACACCGTGGAAGGCGGCGGTTCCTCGTCCGCCGGGACCGAAGAATCCCGTGGAGTGGGAGTCATCCACAATTACCAGGGCGGAGTGCGCCTCCGCCCGGTCGCAGATCTCCGGCAGTGGAGCCACCTCACCGTCCATAGAGAAAACGCCATCGGTAACAATCGCCTTCCGCTGGCACTTACGGGAGTGAACCAGTGCCTCCTCAAGGTCTGCCATGTCCAGATGGGCATAGCGGAAACGCTTCGCCTTGCAGAGTCGAATGCCGTCGATGATCGAGGCGTGGTTGAGCTGGTCGGAGATGATGGCATCGTCGTTACCGAGAATCACCTCGAAGAGCCCGCCGTTGGCATCGAAGCAGGAGGAGTAGAGGATGGCGTCGTCCTTGCCGAGGAAGGCGGCGATACGCCGCTCCAGCTCGCGGTGGATCTCCTGGGTTCCGCAGATGAAGCGTACCGAGGACATCCCGAAGCCGTGGGAGTCCAGCGTCCGCTTCGCCGCCTCAACCAGGCGTGGGTCGTTGGACAGCCCCAGATAGTTGTTGGCGCAGAGGTTAATCACGGCTGAAGATTGCTTCGTGGCAACGCAGGAACCCTGCGGGCTGGTGAGCAGCCGCTCGTGCTTGTAGGTTCCCTGCTGCCGGGCGGTCTCCAGGCGGTCGGTTAGTGGTTTTGTAAAATGGTCGTTGAGCATCGTAACCCTCTCGAATCTCGTCTCATAGTATCAAATACCTCAAGATATTTTAGTCATCCAGCTTCTGATGGTTGTCATGGTAGTCGGATTGTGTTAGCTTTGAGAATATGCTCCGGTATGCTCAACAATCCCTCAAAGGAGTCTGGAATGCGTTACCTCACCCTGTTCCTCGTGCTGCTTCTATTCGCTGGTATTGTAGAGGCAAGGGCCGAATGCTTTAGTGCTCAGAACTTTTACCTGCGCTACTATTCCTACGACAACGGCGATGTTGACGAGAGCTTCGGCGGTAATTTTCTTGCTCAGGCTGTCTTCGCCTCGCTAGACCTGAATACGTGGCTAAGGCTTGGCGGCGGTTTTGCAGCATCTGATTGGGCAATAGGTGCAGAAGAAAACGCCGACATCTCTCAGTTTTTCTACTTTAGCGGACTAACCATCGAACCCTACATCCCGCTTTCTGAGCAGTTTATCCTCTCAATGCCGATTCTCGTCGGTGCCGGACAGTACGAGTTCGAGAATCTTCACCAAAGCAACGGCAGCCGGGAGTATCAGGCGGAGATTTACCAGTCCAGCTTCTTCTGCGTTGACACTCACCTGGAGCTGATGTGGGAGTTCGATCCCTTCACCGGACTTGGTATTGAAGCTGGATACACCTTCTTCATCCATAAGGAAAAAGAGTTTACCGGCAGCCCTTACGTTGGACTTGGTATCTACTTCGGTATTCTTTAGTTTTCTGAGGTCTCACCGAAGTAAAGCCTTGACCCATATCCTGCGGGCCGACCTGAAGGTCGGCCTCTGCAACATCAAAAGCAAAACCACGAGTCAGAACAAGAACCTTACTTCAGGTTGCCTTCAACCCATTTCAATTGGTCAAGGCAGAAGGCGGCATCGCCCTTCTGCGCCGGGAAGCCGTCCACGGTACCCTGAAGGGCGACGACAGCCTCGTCGTAGAGTTCCTGCCCAGCTTCGTCTCCGGCGGCAATCAATGCCAAACCGAGATAACCCTGACCAAGGGGAATAGAGTAGTGAACACCGGGGGCGACCGCCGTGGGGTTGCCCTCGGCTTTTACCATATCGATGGCGTAGCTGAGGGACTTATCGAAGCTGTCCTGAGCCTCGGCGAGTTTTTTCAAGGAGAGGTTGTGCATTCCCACCGCCCACCAAGCCATGCTGCGAGGACCGTCGCCGTTGTCCAGCTCTTCACGCCAGGCGACGCACTGCTCCGCCGCTGCCAGCCCACGCTCCAGATGTCGCTGTTCACGGGGAGCTTCATCGCCAGGCCAGCAGGTCGCCAAATCTGCTGAAAGATTGTAGGACAGCACATTGGCGAAATTGACCCGTTTGTTACGGGTTTCAGCATCAGTAGCAGCCTTCGCTTGAAGCAGCCCCTCTTTGATACCAGCGTCGACGATATCAATCAAGCCGTCGAAGTTCTTGCCCTCCCAGTCCTGATAGCTGAAACCCTGATGGGCGAAGGCGTAGAGCTGGCGGCGTTCGTCATCGCTGAAGCTCTCGATAAAGGTTACAACCGCAGAGGGACCGCCGGACTCCATCAGCCCCTTCATCTCCGTCCAGTGTTTGTCCGGGAACTTTTCCGTAGTCATCGTGTCGTTTCCTTTCTGTGGGAAGGTCGGTCTCGGCGGCGTATTCTAACGCTGTTTGCTATTCTTCGGTGATAGCTGGCTCTCTCGAAAGACCGGCTTCAGGGCATCGTCGGTGGTGAATAGACGACGGTAGGTCAGCCCCACCAGCAGCAGGCTGGAGAGAGCCGTGGCGGCGGCGATCATCAGCATCACTACGATTTGATAGCGGATGGCGGTGGTGGGGTCGGCTCCGGCAAGGAGCTGTCCCACCATCATTCCCGGCAGGAAGACCAGTCCCACCACCATCATCGAGTTGATAATCGGGGTCATCCCAGCCCGCAGGGCTTCGCGGACAGCCTCACGGGCAGCCTCCCAGCGGGTGGCTCCCAGAGCCAGCAGCATCTCAATCTTCCCGGCGTTGGAGCGAACCTCGCCGTAGAGGCGATCCAGAGCCAGTGAGACGGCGGTGAGGGAGTTACCGATGATCATCCCGGTGATCGGAATCACCACGCGAGCGGTGTAGAAGGGTTTTCCCTGAATGAGCAGACCACAGACAATAGCCGAGACGAGGAAGGAAGCCGAGCTGATCGAGAGAAAGGTTAGCCCGTAGTGCCGCTCCGGGGCGGTCTTCACCCGCCGGAACGCCATCCAGGTGGCAAATCCCGCCATGAAGACCAGCAGCCCCAGGTTCACCCAGGGGTTGTCCCAGAGGAAGATGTACTTGAGGGCGTAGCCCATCACGAAGAGCTGGACGAAGACGCGCAGCCCTCCCCAGAGCAGGTTCTTGAGCAGACCGACCTTCATCAGCACAGAGATAGTCCCGGCAAGGAGAATCAATCCCGCCGCCAGAGCCAGCTGCCAATCGCTGATAGGGATAACGCCCATTTTATTCCTAAGGAAGTTTTACTCTGCGCAATGACAAAAATGAATGCGGGCATAGTGGAGCGACCAACGGGAGCGGTCAGGCGCGGGAATAGCAATTGTCAGGCTATCTTTGTAGTCGCGAAAGAGTATCCAGCTTCAAGCTGGTGCCAATCGCTGATGGGGATAACACCCATTTTATTCCTTGTATTGCGGATTGTAGGGGCAACCCCCCGTGGTTGCCCTTTCTCATTATTGGGCAGGCACAGGGGCCTGCCCCTACAGCAAAATGCTACTAATAATGTCCTGCCGTCGGTTCCAGAATCAACCTCTCTCGCTCTAACTCACGCCAGGGGGCTTCATCGTGAATGACCAGCACCAGCCCGCCCTGTTCCTCGGTCATCCAGTCGGTTAGCAGCCGGACGACCCGCTCCGCCGTGGAGGCATCCAGGGACGCCGTCGGCTCGTCGGCAAGGAGGAACTGTGGCTCGACCAGCAGAGAGCGCACCAGAGCGAGGCGTTGCAACTCGCCACCGGAGAGGGTACGGGCATCCTGACTTCGATAAGCCTCTGGTGGCAGCCCGATTTTGTGAAGAAGCCGTGCCGCCTTATCCCAATGGAAGTCCGTAGCTGCCCGAATCCCCAGCTGGAAGGGCAGGTGGAGGTTCTCCTCCACCGTTCCGGCGAAGGCAACCGGACTTTGGGGCAGGTAGGTTACCAATCTCCGCCAGTGACGAGGGTCGATCTCCGCAGTGGGCTTACCGTCAAGGGTCAGCTCGCCGGAGTCTGATTCCCGCAAACGAGTCAGAATACGCAGCAGGGTCGTCTTGCCGACACCGGAAGCCCCTGCAATCTGCAGAGCCGTGCCGGAACCGGCTGAGAGCGCGGTCTCGACGATTCGCTCCTGACCGATAGCGTAGCTTACCTGGGCTGTCAGAGAGTTTGTCTCCATCGGTTGAGTTTACCACATATCAAGGGTGGGTGTTAAATGTAGGGCGGGCATTTTAATGCCCGCCGTGGAGTTGTCATGAGCCTTAGTCAGGATGTAAAAAGGGCGCGGCATGCCGCGTCCCTACGATTGCGTACTCAAAGGCTCTAGGCGAATGCAAAATAGCGCAGATAGATGTACGCCGTCGAGAAAACCTGCACCACAATCACCGTGGGCAGCCCCAGCCGGAGGAACTTCCCGTAGGTCAGCGGTTCACGGGTTCGCTGGGAGATTCCGGCAAGGGTCAGGTTAGCCGCCGAGCCTACCAGGGACCCGTTACCACCGATACAGACTCCCAGTGCCAACGCCCACCAGAGCGGCTCCGCCGTGGCTGGATCGAGACCGAGGTGGGCAATCGCCGCCGAGACGATGGGGATCATCACCGCCACAAAAGGCACGGCGGAGAGCAGGGCGGCACCGAAGGTTCCCAGCCAGAGGAGAATCACCGAGAGCAGGAAGGGGTTGTCGGTTAACGAGGCGAAGAAGCGACCGACGATTTCTACCAGCCCGACCTTCTCCAATGTTCCGGTAATGACGAAGAGACCGAGGAAGAAGAAGATGAGCGGCCATTCAACCAGATGAAGCAGCTTCTCCGGTTCGCCCTTGTTTATCAGCAGCAGCAAAGCCCCGCCCGCCAGCGAAATCTCGGCGGTAGTTATTCCCAGGTCGGGCAGCACCATAAAGCCGACAATCACCAGCCCCAGCACTCCCAGGCTCAGATAGAGCGTGGGGCGGTCTTTAAGGTACTTCTTTTCGTCAAAGCTGTCCGTGGTGATAGTGTCGCCAGTGGGCTTCAGCTCCGCTCGATTGGTAAAGAAAACATACGCCAGCGTTACGATAAGAGCGATGATCGCCATCGGTCCCATGTTGCTCATGAACTGACCAAAGCTCAGTCCCGCCGCCGAGCCGATGAGCATGTTCGGCGGGTCGCCGATGAGCGTCGCTGCTCCGCCGACATTCGCCGAAAGCCCCATCGCCATCAACAGCAGGTAAGGTCGTCGATGGAGGGCGTCAGCGGCGAAGATTCCCACCGGAGCCAACAGGAGGATCGTCGTAACGTTGTCGAGAAACGCAGAGAAGAGGGCGGTAACCACGGAGAGAGCAATCAGTAGCAGTCCGAAGCGACCTTTGGTCAGTTTGACCGCCCGCAAAGCCACGAACTGGAACAGCCCGGTCTGCCCGATGACCCCGGCGATGAGCATCATTCCGATGAGCAGCCCGATGGTCTCGAAGTCAATGTACTCTGTCCACGCCTCGTGAAGGCTGCTGACCCCGAAGACCAGGAGCAGCGCGCCGCCGAAGAAGGCGGCCTTCATCCGGTCGAGCTTCTCTGAAATAACACAGAAGAAGACAAAACCAAAGACGGCCAGAGTGAGGATGACTTGAAAATTGAACATAACGGCACAAAATGCCCGACGGTGTCAGACGGGGATTGTCTCGACCTCTTCAGCTAAAGGAAGTAGCGCAGGTAGATATAGCCCGTGGCGAGAGTAACGGAGATTAGCATGCTCGTCATCCCCACCTTGAAGTAGTTGCGGAAGTTGATGGGGTCGCGGGTCTTCTGGCTGACTCCGGCGATAATCAGGTTAGCACTGGCTCCGATCAGGGTTCCGTTGCCCCCCAGACAGGCTCCCAGAGAGAGCGCCCACCAGAGTGGCTCCGCCTGAGCCGTTGTCAGTCCCAGCTGGGCGATGGTGTTCATCAGTAATGGAATCATCGCTGCCACGAAGGGGATGTTGTCGAGGAAGCCGGAGAGAATGGCACTGCCCCAGAGGATAACAACGGCGAGTAGCAGCAGGCTGGAGCCGGACCCAGCAATCAAACCAGCCAACATGGTAGTGATTCCCGTCGCCTCCAAACCACCCACCAGAACGAATAACCCTCCGAAGAAGAAGAGGGTCGGCCACTCAACCTCCTGGAGCAGCTCCTCCACATCCTGCTTGCTGATGAAGGTCAGTACCGCTGCGGCAATCAGTGCCACCGTGGCTGGGCTGACACCGATCAGGTCGTGGAGCATAAACGCCAGCAGGGTCAGTCCGAGGACGATGCCGCTCTTGACTAGGAGGGCCTTATCGCGGATGGTTCGTTCCTCTTCAAAGGCTGCCAGCTTCTCCACGGGGATAGGATTACTGCGAAGCTGGTGCCGGAAGATGAACCGAGCGTAAAAAAGGTTGACCACGAGGATGACGATAATAATCGGAGCCAGGTTGGTCAGGAAGTCCATGAAGCCCAGCCCCACCGCCGAGCCGATCAGCACGTTAGGCGGGTCTCCGATCAACGTGGCGGCACCGCCGATATTGCTGGCGAGGATCTCCACCATCAACAGAGGTCGGGGGTTCTGGCCGAGCAGGTCGGCGATGTAGAGCGAGATAGGAGCAATCAGCAGCACCGTGGTAACGTTATCGAGGAATGCTGAGAAAACGGCGGTGATGATCGCAAAGCCGATCAGGATTTTGGTGTAGTTACCGCCGGTCCAGCGGGCGATCCGCAGGGCGACGAACTCGAAGACACCTGTCCTCCGGGTGATGTTGACGAGAATCATCATCCCCAGGAGCAGCCCCAGGGTCTGGAAGTCGATGTAGTCGTGCCAGGCCTGGTCGAGGGTAACGATACCCAGGACGAAGAGTAGAGCCGCCCCCAGCGAGGAGACCTTGGTTCGGTGAACCTTCTCCGAAACAATCAGGGCGAAGGCACCAACAAAGATGACCACGGCGGCGATGGTAGGGAAGTTATTCATTTTTGTTGTTTAGTCAACGAAGAGAGACCAACGGGAGGCAGCTTAAAGCTGCACATAGCATCGCAGTTAGACTTCATACCAGTTTATTCGTTTATCTCCGCGTACACGCTCTCTTCGCTCGCTCCCAATAGGCCATTTTGTTAGAAACGACGCGGGAATGAACACTACTCAATCCAGATTGTTAGCCGCGGGGTTGCCTCCCCTAGAAGGGGAGGTTGGAGGGGTTGAGATACTTGCCGAAGAAGGCGCGGGCGATGTCTGTAGAGCTGATGACTCCCAGCAGGTGGTTCTCTTCGTCAACCACACAGAGCAGCTCGACACCATTCTTGCGCATCAGGGCGGCACACTTGAGCAACGGGGTATCCGGGGCAATCGCTGGCGGCTCGTAGGACATCACATCGGTCGCCAGCAGGAGGTCGGAGTCTAGGACATCGAGGTTGCACGATTGCAGCGTGGAGAAGTCCTGGATGAAGTCGATGTTGCTGAACAGCTCCAAATACTCCGGCAGGAAGAAGCCGAGGAGGTCTATCTTGGAGATGATTCCGCAGAGAACGTTGTCCTTCTTCACCACAGGAACAGCACCGATCGGTTTCGCGGCGAAGAGGGCGGCGACATCGCGGAGCTTATCCCCGCGATGACAGGTGATAAGCTCGGTGGTCATAAAGTTTTCGACGAGGCGGGAAGGCATGTTTTCCTTTCCGGGGAGACCTTTGGATCGTTGGTGGTTTTGTAGGGATACGGCATGCCGTGCCCCTACGGAGGAGGCATCACTTCCGTAGAATCGTATCTACCCCCACACATAATACCGCAGCCAGAGGTAGCCGGTGGCGGTGAGCAGGGTGAATATCAGCGTTGGCATTCCGTAGCGCAGGTAGTTGCGGAAGGTTATCGGCTCGCTGGTGCGCTCGGAGATCGAGACCGCCGCCATCGTCGCCGCCGCACCGATCACCGTGCCGTTACCGCCGATCGCTGCGGCAATAGAGAGCGACCACCAGATCGGCTCCGACTCCGCCGGGGAGAGTCCCATCAGTGCTGTGGCGTGCATGATGATCGGGATCATCACCGCCACGAAGGGAACCGCCGAGATGAACGCCACACCAAGGGTACTCGCCCAGAGGATCAGAATCGTGAAGAAGAGCGGGTCGGTGGTTACTCCGGCAAGCTGGTCGCCAACCCAGGCAACAACCCCGGTCTCCTGCAAGGCTCCGGTGATGACGAAGAGACCGAAGAAGAAGAATATCAGCGGCCACTCCACATGCCCCAGCAGCTTGTCTATCTTGCCCTTATGGAGCAGCATCAACGCGCTGGCACCGAAGAGGGCGACCACAGCAACGGAGATATTGTAGCTGGGCAGGATGGTGAAGCCAACGATGGTCAGGGAGAGGATAACGAGGCTGATGATGGTTTTGCGCTTGTCCTTCAGGTAGCGGCTCTCGTCGAACTTAGGGCTGTACTCAGCTCCGGTTCGGCGGAGCTGGCGGCGATTCATCACGAAGACCAGCCCCAACGTCGCTATCAGGGCGATAATCGCCATCGGTCCGAGGTTGACGATGAAGTCGTTGAAGGAGAGTCCCACCGCCGAGCCGATGAGCATATGGGGCGGGTCGCCGATGAGGGTTCCCATGCCGCCGATGTTGCTGGCAAGGGTAACCGTAATCAGCATCAGCAGCGGCTTGCGGTGGAGGGCATCGGAGGCGAAGATGGTAATCGGACCGAGGAGGAGGATCGTCGTAACATTGTCGAGAAAGGCAGAGAAAACCGCTGTGATTACGCTGAGTACCACGGTCAGCAGCCAGTAGCGTCCCTTTGTCCAGCGGACAGCCTTCAACGCCACAAACTGGAAGATACCGGTCTCGCCGATTACCCCGGCGATGACCATCATCCCGATCAGCAGCCCCAGCACCTCGAAGTCGATGTACTCCACCCAGGCGACTTCGGCCTCCAGCACCCCGACCACCAGCAGGAGCATGGCACCGAAGAGAACCGCTTTGGTGCGACTGATCTTATCGGTTACCACGGCGAAGTAGGCGAAGACGAAGACCACCAGGGCAACGATTATCTTGTAGTCAAGCTCCATGAAATCTTTACCTGATTCGAAAACTCGACTCTTCTCGTTTGGAGGCTGCCACTGAACTGAACTCATCCCCGTAACCATCGCAAATACCGATGGTTATAGAATTGCAATCGTTAACAGCCAAGCCGGTCGTGGGCAACGAAGGTGCTTGTACCAAAAAAACATGGTGGGCTAGGCTCCGAAGCCGTTCTCGGCATCCCACTCCCGCACCAGGGTGAGGAGGTCGGTGGTCTTCTCCACGGCGAGGAGCTTCTCCCGGTTTTCTTCCTTCATGCAGATTCGCGAGAGCTTGCCCAGCAGCTGGACGTTAAGCTCCGGGTTGCTCGACGGGGTGAGCAGCATGAAGACCAGCTTCACCGGTTGCCCATCCACGGAGTCAAAATCCACGCCGTCGGGAAGCCGGGCAAAGCCCAGGGTGGGGAAGGAGACTCCGCTCAGGCGGGCGTGGGGCATGGCAACGCCCCGTCCCATTCCGGTGGAGGAAAGCTCCTCACGCTCGATGATGGCTTCGTGGACGGCATCGCAGCCCTTGACCCGGCTGGATTTGCAGAGCTTCTTTATCATTACTTCCAGCAGCTCCGCCTTGTCTGCGGCGGTACAGTCCAGGAGCAGGGCTTTCTTCTCGATAGCTTCAATCAGGTTCATAGGTTGTCCCTCGGTGTGAGTTTGGAAGTCGAACGGGCGTATTCTACTCCTTTGTCAGCAGGGCGTAAAGGGGTGCGTGGAAAGATGTATTGTCTTTGTGAGGAAAGGCGTGAATCAATCACGCACTGACCCATTTTGGGTCAGTGTCCCATTTTGGGTGGTCTATTTTAGGTCAGTTGACCCATTTTGCTGCAATTAGCAAACGGGCATAATCGCCCCCAGAGCAGTTCTGTACGCCATGAGAAACTTGGCACGATTATTGCGACATATAATTGGGCGGGGCAATGACGCCTCGGCTAACCTCAACTCAAACGCACGATGAAAGAAGGAGAAACGATGAAGACCCTACTCACAGTCCTGTTAGCTCTTAGCCTGCTGGCTCCGGTGTTTGCTGGCGAATGGATAACTGAGACCGTGGACTCAGCGGGAGATGTTGGTCGTAATACCTCGATGGCTTTAGATTCATCAGACAAACCTAGTATCGTGTATGAAGATAAATCAAACTATGACGTGAAATTTGCACAGTGGAACGGCTCTAGTTGGCAAATTGAGGCAGTATTTTCAACGGGATATTTTGAAATTGGTACGCTGTCCCTTGACTCCTCTGATGTTCCTCACATTGCATGCCATGACTTTGCTAACCGTGATCTTGAGTACGCTTCCTGGGATGGCTCAAATTGGCAACTTGAAACCGTTGATTCAACAGGAAATGTCGGTTACCATCCTTTTATGGTGGTAGATTCTTCGGACAATCCACATTTTTCCTACACTAACCAAAGTGGCCAGCTCAAATATGCTACTTGGGCTGGTTCTAATTGGCATGTAGAGATTATTGATACAACTGATTCAGTTCACGCAAGTTCCTTAGCAACTGATTCCTCATGTTATCCACATATTGCATATTATCACCACGATAGCGACGAACTTACCTACACACATTGGGATGGTACATCATGGCAGATAGAGACAGTGGATTTAGAGGTTGGATATCCCTATTTTACAAGTAACGTCTCCATTTCTGTGGACTCAAACGATTTTCCTCATATCGCCTATTATGATGACGATAGCCAATATCTCAAGTATGCTCACTGGGATGGATCAGCGTGGCAGATAGAGATTGTGGATTCAGCAGGCTTTTATGGTTCTTGGGTTTCTATGGCTTTAGACTCCTCAGATTACCCCCATATTTCATACTACGATGAAAACCCTGCCAACTATGATCATATGTATGCAAGATGGGATGGTTCCGCTTGGCATACAGAAACCGTGGAAACAACCGGAGATGTTGGCAATTACTGCTCTATTGCGATTGACTCCTCAGGCAACCCCCACATCTCACATTTCGACTGGGACAACAAAGACCTTAGATATACTTATTGGTCGGGTGGAGCCGCCGTTGATTCCGCCTCCCTCTCTGTCAACGCCAAAGACGAAGGCGTGCTGCTGAGTTGGTCAATCGTTGGTGATACTCCTGCCTCGGTCAGCGTCCTGCGGGGACTGACCCAAAATGGGTCAGTTGACATCAGCGGCTCACTCTCTGGCTCTGCAACAAGCTGGCTCGATGTCTCCGTCGAGGCGGGCGTGGAGTACGCCTACTGGCTTGAGGTTACGGAGCTTGACGGCACCGTCAGCCGCTTCGGTCCTTCTGAGATAGTCGTTCCCGAAGCGATCAGCAAGCTGACCCTGAGCGATCCGTATCCTAATCCAGCAAGCTCTGCCCTGACAATCAGTTACGAGCTAGCCACCGACGGCGCAGTCAGCCTGAGCGTTTACGACCTCTCCGGTCGCTTGGTCGAGACGCTGATCAGCGGAGAACAGACCGCCGGACGGCATTCGGTAAACTGGGACAGCTCTACCTCGGCGACGGGGGTTTACCTGATTCGCCTTGAAGCCGACGGCGAGGCAATCACCAAACGAGCAGTGATTAGCCGATAGGATTTGATTGTGATCGTATGGGTACGGCATGCCGTGCCCTTTTTCATTTGTTGATCCCTGCCTACCTAAAATATCGCCCTTGTAAAATCGCACGAATAAGTGTAGAATACCCGGACGAACATTCACACAAGCTAAAACAACTGGCGCAAAGTCAGCGATTCACCCGGAGGAAACCGTGGCAGAAGAACTCATCAGCAAAGACATGATCATCGAAGAGGTGGTCCGGAAGTACCCAAAGACCGTTCCCGTTTTCATGGCTCACGGTCTGCACTGCATCGGCTGCCATGTGGCAAACTTCGAAACCGTTGAGCAGGGTGCGATGGGGCATGGCATGACCGACATTACCCCACTGATGACCGAGCTTAACAAGGTCGCCAACGAAGAGTAAGCATTACTGCGGAGATAGGAATGCCGATGAAAGAGCCGATCTCACCAGAGATGACCGTGGGCAAGCTGCTGGAGGAGTATCCAGAGCTGACTGCGATTATGGAGGAGGTCCTCTCCGCTAATTGCCAAAACTGTCCGGCAGCTCACAACGAGACCCTCCGGCTCTCGGCAATACTCCACGGCGCGGAGCTGGACGAGTTGCTGCGGCGTTTGAAGGCGGCTCGACGATAACTGACCTGAAACTCAAAAGAGAGAGGTGTCCAAGCGGGACACCTCTTTTTTTACCCTTGACTTGAGCGGATTAGTCGGCTAGCTTACAAACAGTAAGGGAGAGGAATGTTAATTTCTTCCGAGCTGCGCTATAATGCCTTTAAGGAGTTTGATGAATCATCCAGGAGGTAGATCATGAGACGCATTGTTGTGTTCTTGCTGCTGATTTTCGTCGTTGCTGGCTTTGCGGAAACCCACAACGTCAGCATCGGCGACCATTTCTTTACCCCCCAAACGGTTACCATCGTCGCTGGCGACCGGGTTCGCTGGACAAACAACGGCAGCGTGGACCACCAGGTTTACGGAACCGGTGGACTGTGGGATTCCGGAGTGCTGAACCCCGGAGATACCTACACCAGGACATTTAGCACGGAGGGGACATTCACCTATTACGACCTTCTCCACACCCAGGCTACCGGGACAGTACAGGTCAATCCCTTTGTCGCCATCGAAGATACAAGCTGGGGCTGGATACGACACCTCTTCCAGCCATAGATTTTGCTTAACTCACCCTTTAGCGTTCGACTCTGGTAAAATCACCGCTGTTTGTGATCGAACCTGATTCGATAGCTCCATTGAAGACAACTCCACTAATGTCGAGTGCGATTGAGGGTAGGTTGAGTAAAGGTTTTGAATGATAGCTTCATTGCGCGGCAGGATCATCGCTCTGGAACAGGAGCGGGTGGTTCTGGAGGTTGGGGGAGTTGGTTATGAGTGTTCTATTCCTCTAGCGGTTTACGCGAAGCTGCGTAAGCTCCCACCCGACGACACCCTAACCCTGCTTACCGAGATGGTCTATAGCGAGAAGAATGGCCCGGCTCTCTACGGCTTTTTACAGTCGGGGGAGCGGGTCGTCTTTCGTCTGTTGCTCTCCGGCTCCGGGGTTGGTCAGCGCACCGCCCTGGCGGCTCTCTCTGCCCTGAGTCCGGAGGAACTGGCACGGGCATTGGCTGTGGGCGATGAACGGCTGCTCTGCCGGATTCCCGGAATCGGTAAAAAGACCGCCGCCAAACTCTGCCTGGATCTGAAGGAACGCGCGGCAAAGCTCACCGACAGCATCATAACCGACCCCGGTGCAGGGGGAAGTTCACGCTCCGATGCCCTGGCGGCTCTGCTGGCTTTGGGATACAATCGCGTCGTAGCGGAAGAGGCGGTCGCCGCCGCCCTGAGCCAAACCACCGACGGTCAGCCCGAAGACAGTGTGGAGAAGCTGATTAGCCGGGCATTGTCTCACTTGAGGTAAGAGGTCGTGTTTTGCAAGATTTGCAGGGGCGTAGCGTGCTGCGCCCTTTGTCTAATCCGAAGGGATAATCACTCAAAAACTGGACCAGCGGAGCGGCTACTGTGTAAATTGCCTCAAATCTGTAATCTGGCTAAAAGGAAGGCGGTGGCGCAATTGTTGCTGCGGGTAACTATAGGTAAACAGGCTGGTTACAAACTACGCAAGAAGCGTGCCACCGCCGTCCCTACGCTTTTTTCTGAGGTGTAATGCAGCTCCGGCTGAGGAGGCAAAAACACGAAAATGTTCGCTGTAAAAACAAGCGCATCAACCTGCAATTTAAGATGTTATAGACACGCTCTCTCCGATCGCTAACCGTAAAAAAACCCCTCACCATCAAGCCTCTGACCCTGCCACTTTTAGCCGTTCTGGAGGTATCGCCAAAAATAGCCCACAACTAAGGTAATACCAACAAATTAGCCGATCAACTGGGTACGCTGTTGAGTGATTATCCCAATCCGAAAAGGGCGAACACAAGGTTCGCCCCTACTAATTTTACGGTGCAACGCGCCGCGTTGCTAGTTATCCAGCGATGGTGTTGGATCCTCTATCTCAGCCTCGGTGCGGTCGTTATAAGCGTCCATCTCTGCCACCAGATCGGAATCAATGTAGATTGAGATCTGCTCACGGAGTCCGTCCATGTACTCATCCTCACGTTGTTTGTAGAGGTCGGCAAAGGCACGGTCCTTGAGAACATCGTAGCCAACGCCCTCCGGCATCAGGTAATCTCCCGGCTGCACGTGGTCTTTGATCAGGATAATTGCCCAACGGACGACACCGTTGCCGCTGTCGTAGGGGATTGGCGCGGAGATTTTGCCCAACGGAATGGAGTTTGCCGCCGCCCAGAGTTCCGGCTTCAGGCGGGTAGAGTTCAAATAGCCCCGGTCGCCCCCCCTGGGTTGTGATGGTCCCAGACTCCAGACCTGGGCAACGGCGCGGAAGTTTGAGCCATCGGGGTTGAGCTTCTCGGTAACCTGCCAGGCACTTACCTCGTCCTCACGCTCGATCACCCAGAACCAGACCTGCTCGCTGGGGGAACGGAAGGTCTCTTTGTTCTCCTCGTAGAAGGCGATGGCATCGGCCTCGGTCATCTCTGGAAGGTGATCGAGAACATCACGCTTAAAAAGCTCGCCTCGCAGGATGGTTAGCGATTGCCGCTCCAGCACCCAGGCGATGTTATCCTCTTTGTCAATCTCCTGGCGGCGGGCTTCCTGCAGGATCAGCTGCGAGCGAATCCAGCCATTGATGACCATCTCCGCCTTGGGGAAGAGCATCGAGGCAGACTTAGCCTCCAGCTGGAGCCTCCCAACATCACGCTTGGTAAGAATGGCGTCGCCCACGCGGGCAACGATGGCGTTGGCATCGGTGGGGTCGAATTCGCCATCCCCACCTCCGCAGCTAATCAGAAAGACGGAGACGACGAGCAACAGCAACAAAGTTTTTTTCAGCACGGTTGGCTCCCTTTGACGAGATAGTTTTGAAAACGGAAGTTTAGCACGGTGAAACATTTTGAGCAACCTAGTACTAAAATCCTTCGATACCTTTGCACTGCTTGACTGACCAGACATCTTGTCCTCAGGCAGGCTGCCGCCAGACCAACAGAATGTATGTAGCTAAGACGAATACCGATGGTCACTAAAACTCGACAGTTTTAGCCAAGCCGGGCGTGCAGAATGAAGGTGCTGATGTTAAAACCCTTTTCCAGACAGTTAAAATAGTATAGAATGGTTGACAATCGACAGTGAGGTTTGTGCTTGCAATCTCCTCATGGGAGAGCGGAAGAGCTGGAGCCGCCCCTCCTTCTTGTTTCTCTAGGTGTCCCAGATGGATTGTTATCAGCCAGCATTCATTCAAAGATCCCCGTCTGTAATTTAGACCCTCACGCAGTATCAAGTTGCTTAACAACGAGATGTTATTACGATAAGTTCAAACAATTGGAGTGTTCATGGCTTTTAGATTTTCTGTCTCCGGTGCTCGCGGTGTGGTAAGTGATGGCATCGACCCCGTTCTGGTTACGCAGCTCTCCGCTGCTTTTTGTGCTTTGGTTCCCGAAGGGGCGATTGTGCTGGGGCGGGACAGCCGGGTCAGCGGCCCGATGTTGCGCCACGCGGTAATCGCTGCTTTGACTGCTTGTGGTCGAAACGTTATCGACATCGGAATCGTTCCCACTCCCACGGTGCAGCTGGCGGTAGAGTGGCTCGATGCGGCAGGCGGTCTGATCATCACCGCCAGCCACAACCCGGCGCACTGGAACGCCCTGAAGTTCGTCGGCCCCGACGGAACCTTCCTCGTGGCTGAGGAGGTCGAGCGACTCAAGGAGCTTAACTGGGAGTACCAGTTCCCCTGGCAGGAGTACGACAAGCTTGGCGAAGTAACGCTTGACGAGACGATGCGGATTCGCCATATCGAGAGCGTGGTTGCTCTGGTGGAGCGGGAGCGAATCAGCAAAACCGGGCTGAAAGTCGTGGCGGACTGCAACCACGGAGCCGGTGGAACGGTGATTTCTCAACTGCTGGAACGCCTCGGCGTAGAGTTCACCATCATCGGCGAGGAACCGCACGGTCGCTTTACCCACAATCCGGAGCCTGTTCCGGCGAACCTCACCGCCCTTGCCAAAGCAGTTACAAAGAACAACTCCGCCCTCGGTCTGGCATTCGATGCCGACGTTGACCGTCTGGCTCTGGTCGGCTCCGACGGTGTTCCTCTCGGCGAAGAACGAACCCTGCAACTGGCAGCCTGGGCATTGTACGAACGGGGTGAGCGTGGCGATCTGGCGGCTAACCTCAGCACCAGCCGGGCATTGGACGACGTTGCCCGACGCTTCGACGGCAAGCTCCACCGAACTCCCGTTGGAGAGATCAACGTCGTTACCGCCCTGCGGGAGCAGGACTGCCTGATCGGTGGTGAGGGCAACGGCGGGGTGATCTACCCGAAGCTCCACCTCGGTCGCGATGCCCTGATGGGAACCGCCCTGGTGCTGGAGCTGCTGGCACGCACTGGTAAGAAACCCGAAGAGCTGGTGGCGGAGCTGCCCAGCTACGCCATGCTCAAAGAGAAGGTGAACCTCCCCGGCGAGGCGGCTCTGCTGCGTTGCTACGAGGAGATGAAGGCGGCGTGGAGCGGTGCCACCGCCGATGAGCGCGACGGGCTGCACCTGAGCTGGGATGACCGCTGGATTCAGGTACGCCCCTCCGGAACCGAGCCGATTGTTCGCATTTTCGCCGAGGCCCCCGACGAGGCGACCGTCCGCCAGCTGGTGGACAAAGCTCGTTCTTTCCTGGAGGAGTAATGGAGCCGCTCAGACCAATCACCGTGGAACCCTGCGGCATCGCCCACACTCCCTTTCTTAAAGAAGGCGATGGACCGATTCAGGGCATCCTCCGCCCGGAGGTCGAGGCACGGCTGGAGATTTTTCCGTCCTTCGCCGAAGCCCTCGATGGGCTGGAGGGCTATAGCCACCTGATCGTCCTCTTCGCCTTTGACCAGATTCCCCCGGAGGGACGCAGGCTCCGAGTCAAGCCGTACCTACGGGATATCGAGATCGGTGCCTTCGCCTGCTGCACGCCCCGGCGACCTTCGGGGATTGGCATGGACGTGGTTCGGCTGCTCCGGCGGGAAGGGAACGTACTCGTCGTCGCCGAGATTGACATGCTCGACGGCTCACCCATCCTCGACATCCGCCCCTATGTTCCCCGCTTCCATAGCCGCCCCGATGCCGAGATGGGCTGGGTAGAGGGCAGAATCCCGGAACGGCGGTAGCAGTTTCCCCGTCCTCGCTGGAAGGTTTTATGTAGGGGTCGACCTTTAGGTCGACCCGCCGGAGCAATTGTGTTGTACAACTCAATCTTAGCTAAGGAGCGATTATGTCTTGCAGGTACTTACGGAAAAAGACCAGTGAAATATTGGGACGTACTTACTACAGATGCAGTCTGAAGACGAATATGGAAGTGAGCCTTCGAATAGATAGGGCGATAGGAGTAGATAGGTTTGATCAACCATCTTCAAAGCTCGATGAGTGTCCTATTCAAGAAGGTGGGCAGGAAAACTGGGAGAAGTGTCTCTCTAGAAAACCTTAATGATGATTAAGGTGGGTTAGTGTCCTCATAATTGCCGAGGACACGGCACGCCGTGTCCCTACGAGTAGCTCCCTTCTCCCTATCTCTCTTAGCTTCGGGATGTTACTTTGATGCTGAACCAGTCAGGCTTTGACCGCTGGGCGGGGAGCTACGACAGCTCTATCGGCAGCGACCCTCAGGGCTATCCCTTCGAGGGTTACTATCGGGTGCTGGAGTTCGTCCGTAGGCAGCTTGGCTCCAGCGTCGAGAATCAGCGGATACTGGACCTCGGTATCGGCACCGGGCTGCTGACTCAGCGGCTCTACGATGAAGGGGCAGCGATTGTCGGACTGGACTTCTCCGCGAAGATGCTCCAGCTGGCAAAGGATAAAATGCCCGATGGGGAGTTCATCCGCCACGACCTGACCGAGCCGCTGCCACCACGAATCATTGCCGGAAAATACAACTACGCCATCTCCTCCTACGCCGTTCATCATCTATCGTTGGCAAGGTTGATTGAGTTGATTTACGAATCGCTCCCGCTGCTCCGTTCCGGCGGCAAGGTGGTTCTTGCCGATGTTGGCTTTCTCTCCCAGGACGACCTGACTAGCTGCCGGGAGCAGAGCAGAGACCGCTGGGACGATAGCGAGAACTATCTGGTGGCGGAGGAGATTCTCAGCCAGCTCCAATCTCGCCGCGAGGAACTAAACGCCGACTATACGCAGCTTTCCCCCTGCGCCGGGGTGCTGTCGGTTTTTTCTACTAAATAGCCGCTCAATGGTGTATCATCGGGATGAGGGGCTGGTATCCAAACAGAGAACGATCATGCGTCGAACACGCTTTTCACAGCTGATTAGGATTTTTCTACTGTCAGGATTGCTGGCTCTCAGCGGTCTCTTTGCTGGCGGTTGCCGTGAGGAGCCGGAGCCAATTGTCATCACCCCGATTCGCGAAGAGGTGGTCAGCGAGACCCCGCTGGTTACCGCCACCACGGAGCGCGTCATTGCCGATTTTGAGCAACTTGATGGCTGGTACTTCGTCTCCTATCCGCCAGAGGTCAACGGCTATCTGACCCAGAGCTTCGGCAGCGAGCCGGTTCACGATGGTGACTTCTCGGCGCGGATGGTTTACGACTTTACCCAGGCGGCGGGAACGACGGCGGCGGCTTACGCCAAGACGGCGACCCTGCTTCCACTGAACTGGGACGAGCTTTCCATCTGGGTGTACGGCGATGGCTCCCAGCACTGGCTGCGGGCGGAGTTTATCGATACCACCGGCGAGAGCTTCGTTGGCGACTTGGCAACGCAGATTGACTGGAGCAACTCATGGAAGCTCTGCACCATCCGGCAGTCCGATCTGCTGGCTCTGCGTAACGAGAACGCCCGGCGGCATCCACCCCTGGCTCTTACAAGACTCTATATCGTTGTCCTGCCCGGTGGCAAACACACCACCGGAGAGATTTTCTTCGACTCCCTTACCTTGCAGTAGTTCATATTGCAATAGACACATTGCAACAGAGGTTATTATGGCTTACAGAAAGTTCATTGCGTCGCTGATCCTCTTTGCCCTGCTGACCCTCTGGCTTGGAGCGGGCTGCGATAGCTCCACCCGGGGCATCGTCGAGGTTGTCAAGTCGGAAAAGCTGGTGGAGTCTGGCATTGACCACTACGATGCTGGCGAATACGACGAGGCGCAGTCCAGCTTTAAGCGGGCGGCCCTGGAGATGCCCGATTCCGCCGAGCCGTTCTACTGGATCGCCCGTACCTTCGAGGCGCAGGGTGATGCGGACAAGGCACTAAAATACTACGATGCCGCCATCGAGCGCAATCCGACCTACATCGAGGCGATGGATGCCGCTGCCGCCCTGACCACCCAAAAGGCGGACTGGGAGACAACCCTGCGCTATCGTCGCCGGATCGTCGAGCTTAACCCGACGGACGCGATTAGCCAAAATAACCTCGGCTTCGTCTATCTCGCCGTGGGAGACTACGAACGCGCCGAGCCAGTCTTCCAGAAGGCGATCAACCTGGGCGACGACCTGGCTCGTTCCTGGAATGGTCTGGGATTGGTTTACGATGCTCAAGAGG
>Ga0190344_1000431_pt1 | contig 21401 bp, 20 predicted proteins | sample 48721323_MG_FD_161662 | JGI IMG/M metagenome (GOLD analysis project Ga0190344, IMG submission 161662) | Hydrothermal vent microbial mat bacterial communities from Southern Trench, Guaymas Basin, Mexico - 4872-13-2-3_MG | ecosystem: Environmental > Aquatic > Marine > Hydrothermal vents >... | reverse complement strand
TGCTGGAAAATGAGCACGAAATCGCTTTAGTCATTTCCGATTGCATCATGCCCGGCATGAAAGGAGATGAACTGTTAAAGCGTATTCACGCCCTTTCGCCAAGAACCCTCAACATTTTGCTGACAGGGCAAGCTAATCTTGAAGAAGTCGGTAATGCCATCAAATATGCAAAATTGTTTCGTTATATTGCCAAGCCTTGGCAATACGACGAGCTGCGATTGGCGATTACAGAAGCATTACACAGTTATATTAAGGAGAAAAAGCTGGAGGAATTTTACGAAAAAATTAGTGAAAATAGCCGTGAACTGCAAGAACAAAATGAAGCTTTAATCAAACTCAATCAGCAAAAAAATGATTTTTTGAGTATTGCCGCACATGATCTGAAAAATCCACTGTTCGTTATTCAGGGAGCCGCCGATTTTATTGCAGGTGATTACGAGAAGTTGTCTCAAGAAAAAGTGGTTGAATTTGCCCAGATGATTTCAATATCTTCTCATCAAACGTTGACTATACTTAAAAATATTCTCAATGTCAATGCCATAGAATCGGGCAAAATGACTATTTCCCTTCGTAAAGTTGACATTCTGCCAACGGTGCGTATCGTGGTGGAAGTTTACATTGAACGGGCAAAGGCGAAAAACATCACGTTACAGCTTCAAGGTGAGGAAAAACAATACTATGCCTTTGTCGATAACAACCTCGTCCATCAAATACTGGATAATCTTATCTCTAATGCCGTTAAATACTCACCACACGGCAAGAATATTTATGTACGGCTTCTCCAGCAAGAAAGCATCGTGCGTTGTGAAGTACAAGACGAAGGCCCCGGACTGAGTGAAGCCGATCAACAAAAGTTATTTTGTAAATTCACTCGCTTAACGCCCGAACCCACCGCTCAAGAAAATTCGACCGGCTTAGGGTTATTTATCGTGAAAAAATTGGTAGAAACGATGAATGGCAAAGTGTGGTGTCAAAGTCAATTAGGACAAGGTACAACGTTTATTGTGGAATTTCCCGTTGTTAATAGCAAGTAATTTTAGATATAGTGCAGTAAAGCGGAAGTTTTGGTACCACTCAGCCAACAGCTAAAGCAGTTGTCTGAAAGCTAAAGTAGGCTAAAGCCTACTAAGGCAACTCCAAATAAATAAAATACCAGCTTAGGATCAGTGAGCAAATAAAATAATTTTCTCAAGGCTCAGCCCTTAAATTCCCGGAGAAGAGTTTATTCCATCTTGGGAGGAGCTAGGGTGTGTTGTTGGTATATTAAATTTTGTGAGTTGCCTAACTAACTCTCTTCTAGTGCCCTTTAGGGTACTTAAGCTTTTAGACAACGGCTTTAGCCGTTGGCGTTGGGGTGGTGGTATGGAAACTTCCGCTCTCCTGCACTAGTCGTCTGTCAACAGTCGTCCAAATTAACTCTCGTGAAAAAATGGGTAGAAACGATGTTTGGCAGTCGTCCAAACTAACGTTTGGCAGCAAGTTAAAGTCCAAAGCTAAAGCTTTGGACGGAATGCCAAAGCTGAAGCGTTGGACTCCTTGCTAACTCTTTTTCAATTTCTCAATCAACGGCTGAAAAATTTGCACCCAATCTGTTTTCGTCAGTGGCCCTACGTGCTTATAGCGCACAATGCCTTGTTTATCAATCACAAAGCTTTCCGGTGTGCCAGTCACTCCCCAGTCCATGCCAATCTGCCCTTTTTCATCAAAAGCATTGGCAACATACGGATTACCCGTTCGCGCTAATACCATTTTTGCCTCTGGCACGGTATCTTTATAAACTAAGCCATAAATGACGTAACCTTCTCCAGCCAGTTGCATCAATAATTGATGTTCATCACGACAGGCGATACACGAAGAAGACCACACATTCAAGAGGGAAACTTTTCCGATAAAGTCCTTATCGCTCAATGTGTTACTGACATCACTGAGTTGCGGCAAAGTGAAGGCAGGGGCTGGTTTATCAATGCGGGTAGAGTCTATCTCACGCGGATTTAAACCCAAACCTACATATAAAAAACCAGCCAATACAATAAATAGGCCTAAAGGGAGTAGATAACGTAACATAATGTTGTTCCTTTTTAGTCGGGCGGATTATACGCCAGCCCCAACGGGGCGGATTAATGATTAATGATTAATGATTAATGATTAATGATTAGCCCCAACGGGGCGACATTAATAAAGCCTGTGTATCTACCAGGAAGAGGCGACATTAATAATTAATGATTAATGATTAATGATTAATGATTAATGATTAATGATTAGCCCCAACGGGGCGACATTAATATAGCCTGTGTATCTACCAGGAAGAGGCGACATTAATATAGCCAAGGGCAACGCCCCAGGAACCCAACGGGGCAATTTATGGGGCCGATAACGTGGCGCTAAAAAAACCTTACTTTTGAACGTGGTTAGGCTGAGGGATTAAACGCGCCAGTTCCTCTTGTGCGTAAGCGTCGCCTTGCTCGGCCGCTTTGCGAAACCATCGTGTGGCTTCTGCCACATCTTTAGGAACACCTTGGCCTTTTTTATATAGGATAGCTAAATTGACTTGGGCATCAACATTGCCTTGCTCAGCAGCTTTGCGATACCATTGTGCCGCTTTGGTCAAATCTTGAGGAACACCGTCGCCATCATAATACAACAATCCAAGGTTATTTTGCGCTTTTGCATCTCCTTGTTCGGCCGCTTTGCCAAGCCAGCTAGCCGCCTCGGCAGACTGTTTGGGCACACCTTTGCCGTCATAATACATCATGCCAAGTTGGAATTGCGCGGTGGCGTGGCCTTTTTTGGCCGCTTTTTGAAACAATTGGGCCGCTTTAACATAGCCTTTGTTATTATAATAATCCATGCCGCGCTTGAAGTCGCTGTCAGCATTGCCACAACCGCTGAGGTAAAGCGTCAGTGTCAAAAAAAATAAATACCAGCTTTTAGTGAACATTTATTGTCCTTTTATACGGAACATACTTCAAATCTGTGAAAATGACAAACTTTTCAGAAAATACCGAGCAAAATTATCGAATTATCATTGATTGAATCATTTTTCATTTTTCAGTTGTCATTATAGTCCAAAAATCCGTTGTACTTTCAGTATAATCGGGTGTGTTCCACTTGTCCTTTTAGAAGTTTTTAGGGAAAAAGGCCATCAATCAAATCAACAGAATCAATTTGCCAACCTGGCCCCCAAACCGCCAGGTTTTAGACACCCTTGTATGGTAAGTCATTAAAAATACTTACCAAATCAAGAAAGAAAACCTAGCCATCAAAAGAAACCTTACCAATTGAGCGGCAAGACAACTCAAAGTCTGTGAGATAAATGACACACCCTTTTAATCGCCCGACAGTACAGATACCATCCATCAAAGGGAAGGTATCTGTGAAAATCGCCTTAATCGGAATCCATCCTCAAAGGGATGTATCTGTGGAAAATTAGCTTTTAGCCATGAGGCTGAGCGACTGGCGGAAAGCTTGATCATCGTTCTTGACGTAATTTTTCTAAAGCTTGTTGCGCTTTAACATCTCCTTGCGCCGCTGCTTTACTCAACCAGTGTTCTGCTTCAGTTAAATTTCGAGAGACGCCTTTGCCAAGGGCATACATCACCCCTAAGTTGAATTGTGCTATCGCATTGCCTTGTTCGGCCGCCTTACGAAACCAGTGTGCGGCTTTGGTGATGTTATCTTGAGAATCCTGTTCGCTTTGAGCGTATATCCGCCCCAAATTGAATTGTGCTTGAGCAAATCCTTGTTCGGCCGCTTTTTGATACCATTGTTTGGCTTGGGCAATATCTTGGGTGACTCCTCGGCCGTGTTCATACATCACTCCAAGGTTATTTTGCGCTTGAAAATGGCCTTGCTCAGCGGCTTTGCGATACCAGTGTATTGCTTTGCTGAAATCTTGGGTAACACCTTTGCTTCTTTCATAGACCACGGCTAAATTGTGTTGCGCGGGCACAAATCCTTGCTCGGCCGCTTTGCGAAACCACTGCACCGCTTGGGTAACATTCTGTTGGGTGATCTTTTTGCCACTCAAGGATATCAGCCCCAAGCTGAATTGTGCTTGAGCAACGCCTTGCTCGGCCGCTTTGCGATACCAGTGTATTGCTTTGCTGAAATCTTGGGTAACCCCTTCGCCACTTTCGTACATCACGCCCAAGTTGTGTTGCGCCGGCGCAAATCCTTGCTCGGCCGCTTTGCGAAACCAGTGTGCCGCTTGGCTAACATCTTGGGTGACACCGTCGCCTTTTAAATACTTCACCCCTAAGTCGTATTGTTCTAGCGCCTTTTTGGACACGGCCCGTTGGCGAGCCGTCTGACGAGTACTAAAGTCCTTGTCGTCGTTCACGCCTTGGGTAGTTGGTTCCTGAGCCTTTCCAATCACGTCCCCTTGCCGAGCCGTCAACTCCTTGTCATCGTTCACACTTTGACCAGTCGATTTTTTCACCTGGCTTCCACAGCCGCTGAAAGATAGGGAAAATACCCATATAAAACACAATAAAAACAATATATTACGTAACATTTGTGTTTCCTTTTCGTATAGATATACTAAGTACTTTTGCCTCACATCAAGTATTTTGCAGGAACCGAACGGGCAACCACAAGGGATTGGGCAACCACAAGGGATTGGGCAACCACAAAGGATTGGGCAACCACAAGGGATTGCCCCTACATAATAATCATGTAGGGGCAATCCTTTATGGTTGCCCCACAGTGCGGGGCACGGTGCGACGACGATAGCGTTTATCGGTTGCCGCCAAAAGGCCGCCCAACGCCATCAATAAGCCGCCTAACCAAATCCAGCGAATAAACGGCTTATAATAAACGCGCACACTCCACGCACCGTCGCCTAAATGCTCGCCCAAGGCGACATAAATGTCACGGCTGAAGCCCCAATCAATCGCCGCCTCCGTCATGGGCATCTGTTGCACCCTATAAAGCCGTTTTTGCGGATACAATACCGTGAGTGGCTCACCATTTTTCAGCACTCTGACAGTACCTTCGTCCGCTTTATAATTAGGGCCCTCAATAATTTTTGTGCCTTCAAAAATAAAGCTATAGTCCCCTAATTCCAAGGCCTTATGCGGCTCCAAACGCACATCTTTTTCAATGCTAAAGGCATTAGACAAGGTGACACCAATCACAAACACGGCCACACCAATATGGGCAACCGTCATACCATAAAAACTAGGCGGAAGGCTGCGTAATTGAATACCACCCTTTGAAGCAGAATTTCCGCCCTTTTTCAAAGCTTTGCTCGAAGGCAAATTATCCTTCCGTTTATTTCGCGTATCCGTTGTACTACCTCTCGGCGGGATTTTTCCGCCCTTTGGCAAAGACTTGCTCGGAAAAATGACGAGTTTATCACGCATATTTTGCACAGCGGTTAAAATAATCCAAGCAGCGACCGCTACCCCGGGGAAAACAACCAAACCGGCTTTACCCACCACCAAAACGGGCAACAGCAAACCGAACACTAAACTGGCGATGAAAATGTAACGCAAACGGATAAACAACGTTTTCGGCTGCTCACTCTTCCAACGGGCGAGCGGCCCAATTCCAAGTAACAACATGGCTGGGGCCATAATCCAGAAAAACACGACCGAAAAATAGGGCGGCCCTACCGAAATTTTGCCCATGTCCAAGGCATCCATAAAGAGCGGATATAACGTGCCCAACAACACGCCAGCACAGGCCACAACTAGCAATATGTTATTGATAAGCAACAAAGTTTCTTTAGACAGCAACTCAAAATGCCCCCCCTTGCCAACACTAGGCGCACGCCAAGCATAAAGCGTCAAAGACACACCGACCACCACTGCCAAAAAGGCAAGGATAAAAACACCGCGCTCTGGATCAGTCGCAAAAGCATGTACCGAAGTCAATACGCCGGAACGCACCAAGAAAGTGCCCAATAAACTCAGCGAAAACGCCATAATAGCCAATAACACCGTCCAATTCTTAAACGCGCTACGTTTTTCAGTGACAGCCAGAGAATGAATCAAAGCCGTGCCGACGAGCCAAGGCATAAACGAGGCATTTTCGACCGGATCCCAAAACCACCAGCCACCCCAGCCAAGTTCATAATAGGCCCACCAACTGCCCAAGGTAATGCCCAAAGTTAAGAATATCCAAGCCACCAACGTCCAAGGCCTCGACCATCTTGTCCAGGCACTATCAAGCTTACCGCCCAACAAGGCCGCGATAGCAAAAGCAAACGCCACCGAAAAACCCACATAACCCATATATAACATAGGCGGATGCACCACCAAGCCGGGATCCTGCAACAATGGATTGAGATCGCGCCCATCGACGGGTGCCGGAGAAATGCGCTCAAACGGGTTAGACGTCAGGAGCATAAACAGCAAAAAGCCGATACTCACAAAACCCATCACCGCAATCACGCGCGCCGCCATCGTTTGCGGCAAACTACGACTAAAAATAGCCACCGCCACCGTCCATAAACTCAACATCAGCGCCCACAACAGCAACGAACCTTCGTGTCCACCCCAAACGCTAACATAGCGATAGATAAGCGGCAACGAACTGTTGGAATGACCGGCGACATAAAGTACAGAAAAGTCATTATTGACAAAAGCATAAGTCAAACAACCGTAAGCCAGACTCATAAACACAAACTGCCCGATAGCAGCGGGGCGAGCGACAGCCATCCAATTAGGAATCCGCTGATGTGCCCCGATAAGCGGAAATATCGTTTGTGCTAAAGTCAAACAAAGGGCCAGAATTAAGGCCAAATGACCAAGTTCAGGAACAAAATGTTCAAGTTCAGCAATAAAGTGTCCAAGTTCAGGTATCATATTTTTTCAGTGATCAGTTTTTTCAGTGATCAGTGGTCAGTTATCAGTTATCAGTTATCAGTTTAGGGCCGAAAGAAATCGGATTTCTCTTTTGGCCGATGAATGTTAAAGGATTTATGCGTACCTACTTATCAGTAATCAGTTTATCAGTTTATCCGTTTATCTAAAAACGTTTTTTTTGTACCACCCAACGTTGTTGCCCACCCGATTCGTATTTTTGTGCAAGAAAAAACAGTTTCGCAGAGCGCAACTGGAGCAAAGTTTGGACTCCTTACGATTGCCAAACTAAAGTTTGGACTCCTGTCAAACTAAAGTTTGGACTCCTAGAAAAACGCTGTTCTAGCTCGAAATCAGAAGTCCAAATGAAATCGTCGTAGTCTTCTTTGATTTGGGAAATCGGCTTGCCCATCGTATTACTCCTTTTGATGAATTGGTGTTGAAAAAATTCCAAACAGATAATGATAGACAAAGGCTTTGTTATCAAAAAGGCTTATTTTTAGGGTGATTTGGCACACGCTGGTTTGAGGGCCATAAAATACTTTGAAAGGTTTCAAATTAAACTCTGGCCCTAAAACGATTTTATTTCGCTACTATTAGTAGGGTTATTGAGTACAATCTTGTTTGAGGGCCATAAAATACTTTGAAAGGTTTCAAATTAAACTCTGGCCCTAAAACGGTTTTATTTTCCTACTATTAGTAGGGTTATTGAGTACAATCTTGTTTGAGGGCCATGAAAGACTTTGGATGAATATTGGAGTCCTTACGACTGCCAAACTAAAGTTTGGACTCCTGCCAAACTAAAAACGGTCGTTTGGACTCCTTACGACTGCCAAACTAAAGTTTGGACTCCGGTTCACTGTTCACTGATTTTTGTGCATGCCCACTTTGATAGCAGGCATTGTTTTTTAAAGTATCAGCCAATTCAGGCGGCACGTAATTTTCGTCATGTTTAGCCAGCACCGTTTCGGCCTTAAAAGTGCCATTGGCTTGTATCCGCCCATCTGTCACAACGCCTTGGCCTTCACGAAATAAATCCGGCAAAATGCCGGTGTATTGCACCAGGACGGTGTGATCGCAATCGGTGACAGTAAAATTCACCAGCAAGCTATCGGAAGCACGTTGCACACTGCCTTTCTCGATAAATCCACCGAGACGAATCATATGTCCCATAGATGCCTCTCCAGCCTTGATCTGAGTTGGCGTGTAAAACAAATTCATGTTTTGATTAAGGGCCGTTAGTGCCAACGCAACGCTGGCACTAACACCAATAACGATTAGTAATACGACGCTGAGACGTTTTTTATGCGTTTGAGTCATGGTAATCACGACGTTTCCTCCGTAGTTTGCGAGCCAGTACACGCAACAAGTTGCGTTCATGGATCATGGGGATGATTAAATTAGCAACAAGAACAATTAGGGCTAAACCGTAACTAGCCCAAATAAAAAAGGCGTAACCGCCCATATCGAAAAACTCTTTCATAGTAGTATCAATCTCTAGTATGATAAAAAAAAGCCCGTTTGTCGTTTGTAGTAGGCGATTTATCGCCTAAAACTGGGAGTTTGTAGTAGGCGATTTATCGCCTCTGGCGATTTTTAATCACGTTGAGTTGTGCAATTACCATTTCAAAAAAAGGCCGGTAATTTGAGGATTCTTTAATCAAATTAAGAAAAGTGTTTTTATCACCAGCCGTGCCCAATTGTTCTAATTGAGCGTCTCTCATAATAGAAGACATTTTGATGTTTGCTATTTTGCTTTTATCGGTAGCCTTTTGTTCAATATATAAATTAACCCGTTGTTGAAATTTTTCAAAGACGCGTTGTTCTGGAATAAGAGAATTGACGACGATGCTAGTGAATTCACTTTTGAGGGCGATTCTTAAAAAGAAGTTTAACCCCGGTATTGTTTGATAATCGTTGGCAAAAAAGCCCACTATCAGTGATGATAGCGGTAAGCCTAGATTACCAAAAATATCATTAATACCATTTCGGGTGTCAATAAGGATAACATCCGGGTTGATTTCTTTTCGAACGTCTTTCAGCAAGTCCGTCATTTGTTCGACAATCTGTTCGGTACCCGATACATTCAAGCGGGCTAAGCTTTCTAAATAGTGTCGAAAGTGGGTACCATATTTGGGCGCATCCGGTATGGAAGTTTCTTCACTTAGGTTGCCGGCGAGAATGACATGAAGTTCGCCTTTGCCAGCATATTCTTTAGAGATTTGAATGGCATAAGGCTTTAACTTGACTTCATCCCCAGCAAACAATCTATCTAACAGATATTCGACAGTACCATTGGTTGGTGGTGCGTGGGCGAGATCAAAAAAGTTAGCAAACCCCGGGGCTTCAAAGTCACAGTCTATCATCACGACTTTTTTTCCGTAGTGCGTCGCATAAAAAGCCGCAAACGCCGCGAGGGCCGTAGTTCGTCCTACGCCACCTTTATGACTATAAAACGTGACGATAGGACTGGAAAGTTTGTATTCAGTGATTTTCATAGTCAAAATTCTTCCTAACCCTCCGTTGCCAAAGCTTACCTTTACCACAAGTAGAATAAATTAGCTTATGTAGCTTATGTAATGGTTACTCATTACAAAGGCAGCCATCTGAAAGCGAAAGTCCCCTAAAGGGGACTCAATAAATAATTATCTGAAAATCTATATTTTCAGTCCGCAATAGTCTGCCTATAAATTTTCATAATCAATTAAGTTGTCGAGTCTTCTTTTGAGCTTAGCATCTACTTTATCTGGATTTCTGTCTTGGCTAAACAAATAGTGGTAAAAATCATCCATTTTACGATCAGATAAAGTGACGATGCTAATGTCAATTCTTTCTTGGCTAAATTGACTTTTAAATTGACTTTTAAAGTCACTGTATATTGTATTGTTTTTATCTGTTAATAAGACAAAAACATCAATATTCGTATTAAATTTAAACGAAATGCGATAGTCCAAAATAGTTGAATCATCTATTTTGTTCTGAAGGAAATTTTCAATTTCCATTATTTTCTTCAACGCAAGAAGCATATCTATTTTACAACCTCATCTATGATTTGATAAATGCTTTTACACAGTTCAACAAATTTTCTGATGTCGCGCTCTCTAAAAGGATTCATTTCTATATATCGAACTTTTGGATTCCAAGCTTGATATAAATATTTGACATATGAGTTTTTTATCAAGTTTTCTATAGGTTTATCTATCTTCTGGATATTTTTGCGCAAAAGAGGTATGTCGTTGTGCTGAAAATTATGAATTTTTCGACTATCCCTTGATTGAGTGAGTTCTAATGTTTTTATCGCATAAGTAGCAATACATTCAATAACATACCCTGATAAGTAATAAATATCGGCCAAGATATTTTCTTTGTCATAGGAATCAGCATAAGAAATCTTATCAAGATAGTCAAGCATGTATTCACAGGTGTCTAAATGTCTTCGGGCTGCGGTTCTATATTCTTTATAGTTCATTTTAGTACATTTTCCGTTAATCTAGTGACGGTGACTATCTTTTGAGGGAGAGTCTCCGTTTAATCTCATTCACTTACTTTTACACAGTTCAACAAATTTTCTGATGTCGCGCTCTCTAAAAGGATTCATTTCTATATATCGAACTTTTGGATTCCAAAACTTTCTAGGGCAACGCCCTAGGAAAGCTTTCCTTAATGTTTGTTCGTAGTAGGTGATTTATCACCTATTTTTGTGCCGTTTGTAGTAGGCGATTTATCGCCTAAAACGGGGAAGGGGGCCGGCCCGTTTGTAGTAGGCGATTTATCGCCTCATGCGCTATATTAATATCGCCCCGTTGGGTTCCTAGGGCGTTGCCCCAGGCTTTATTAATGTCGCCCCGTTGGGGCTTTCTTGGGGCGTTCATGAAGGCGAGATTAATTTATCCCCGTTGGATTCCCTACTCTATGCACATAAATTACCTTAATATGTGTGTGGGTAAAAAATGGCTCGGAATTTAATTGGGTTTTGGGCGGTTGATATTCGTTCCTCATCCGAATGAGCCAATAAAAAATATATGATAAATCAATGACATAAAAAATGTGTGCCTAGAGTAGCCCCGTTTTAGGCGATAAATCGCCTACTACAAACGAGGCGATAAATCGCCTACTACAAACGAAGAACGGGAGATATTATTTAACTGGCTGATGACTCACTAATTCTTGTACCCAACGAGTATTGCGTTCTCTTTCTAGGATTTCTCCACGCGCTCGCATTAGTACGACTAGCGCGTAAAACAATTTAAACGCGACTGCCATGAGTAGTAATGGGATTAGCATAGAAATATCAATCGTGGGCGCTTTAAATTCGGTGATCATTTGAGTGACGCTTGAGCCTTGGTGCAGCGTATTCCACCATTCGACGGAGTAGTGAATGATGGGAATGTTGACGATACCGACGAGTGCTAACACAGCACTGGCACGGGAGGCGGTGCGTTTGTCTTCGATGGCCGAATTGAGGGCAATAATGCCTAAGTATAAGAACAGTAGAATGAGTTCAGACGTTAGGCGAGCATCCCATACCCACCAAGTGCCCCACATGGGTTTTCCCCAGAGGGAGCCGGTGGCTAGGGCTAGGAAGGTAAATGAGGCGCCGATGGGTGCGGAGCTTGCCGCTATGACTTCGGCTAATTTGATGCGCCAAATGAGTCCAATGCCTGCCGCTATTGCCATTACCATGTAAATAAATAGCGACATCCATGCGGCGGGCACATGCACGTACATAATCCGCACGCTTTCGCCTTGTTGATAGTCGGGCGGTGACGCAAATAAGCTGAAGAAAAGTCCTTCTAACATAAAGGCGAGACAAATCCAGCCAAACCAAGGGATTAAGTACCCAGAAAGGTTGTAAAAGTATTTGGGAGATGAGTGTTTTTGTAAGAAAGCCCACATAGTTTTCAATGATCAGTTGTCAGTTGTCAGTTTTCAGTTTTACCTGTAATTGCGAATTAAGGGTTGAATTAAATAATAAAAACTTCAACACAGAGACACGGAGCGACACAGAGTTTCACAGAGATTTCCCTATCTGAATGGCTCTGTGTGACTCTGTGGTTCTCTGTGAACTGAAAATTAGCTCAAGCTAATTCGCAACGCGGCCGCTGTTGCAAAAGGGGCCAGTGTTAGGGATAAGCAGAGTAGTGCTGCTAATAAGTAGAGTTCTCCGGCAACTTCAAATCCTGTCGCAGCTTTATTGACGGCGCCGGCGGCAAATATCAAGACGGGAATATATAAGGGTAATACGAGTAAAGACAATAATACGCCGCCGCGGCGTAGGCCTACAGTTAGTGCAACGCCGATTGCGCCGATTAAACTTAAAATCGGGGTGCCTAGTGTTAGTGTCGCTACTAAAGTGGGCGTGGCATGTTGCGGTAAAAAAAGTAATATGCCCAAAAAGGGCGCTAATATTATTAGCGGTAGTCCAGTGACTAGCCAGTGTGCGAGGACTTTTGCGAATACCAGTAGTGGTAAGGAGTGGGCCGATAGGGCGGTTTGTTCTAGGGTGCCGTCTTCAAAGTCGGCGCGAAATAGGTTGTCTAGTGACAGCAGGGCTGCTAATAGGGCTGCTACCCATATCACGCCGGGGGCGATGGTTTGTAAGTGTTTTGATTCGGGCGAAATGCCTAGCGGAAATAGGCTAATCACTATGATAAAGAATAGTAATGGATTAGCGAGCTCGGAGCGGTGGCGATAGGCTAGGGTGAGATCGCGTTTTAGGAGTATGTAAAAAGCAGATAGTTCTGATACCATAATTTTAGCGTTGTTTATAACAGTTTGTAGTTTGTAGTAGGCGATTTATCGCCTAAAACTAGAAAAGTACCTCGTAGTGGCTAAAGCCATTACTACAAACGGCCCCCTAAGTAGCTAAAGCCACAGAGTTTGTTTGTAGTAGGCGATTTATCGCCTAAAACTAGAAAAGTACCTCGTATCTATATTTTCCAAAAAAATTGAGAAATCCGATTTCTCCAAGAAATCGGATTTCTTGGCAAGGATAGAGAAATCCGATTTTTCAAAAAAATATGATTTATTGGCAAAAAAAATCCCTGCTTATATGCAATCCCTGTATCACTTGATTTATAGGCCCTATTAGCCAATACTTATACACAAACCTTGGAAGAATCAGTAAGTAGTGAGCACTGATAACTGATAACTGATAACTGACAAGAGGATTTTACCATGTCTCGTTTTCTAATCATCTTTTTGGGCCTGTTTCTTATTATACCGGCCTGTTCAGATAACCAACCGCCCAAAGGCGGCGGCGGCGGTTCGTCAGATCCGCCCACCATCACCACGTTGCCGACTTTTGATAATACTAAACGCCTTGCGTTAATCATTGGCAATGCCGACTACAAAAAAGTCCCTTCGCTCGATAATCCCGTCAATGACGCGAACGATATGAAAACGATTCTAACTCAGTTGGGCTTTGAGGTTATGTTGGGCCGTAATTTGTCGCGCCGCGCTATGCTCGATGTGGCGCATAAGTTTGGGCAACGTTTACAAAACGGCGGGGTGGGCTTATTTTACTTCTCAGGGCACGGAGTGCAAGCCAAGCAGCGTAATTATTTACTACCAGTGGATGCCACCATTAGAACCGAGGCCGAAATTGAGTATGAGTCGGTGGATGCGGGCCGTGTGTTGGCGCAAATGGAGCAAGCCAATAAGGCTGGCGTGAATATCGTTATTCTTGATGCTTGTCGAGATAATCCTTTTAAGGACACGGCGATGAAAGACCTAGTAAAGGGCTTAGCTAAAATGGACAGTCCCAGAGGCACGTTAATCGCCTACGCGACCGCGCCGAATTTGGCGTCTTATGGCGATAGCGATCTGCGTAATAGTATTTATACCAAATATCTGCTAACCGATTCATTTATGTTAACAAAAGTTAACAATAGCACTCCTGAGAGTGGGTGAATCTACCTGCATGCTACCGAAAATTATCGAGAGCCGCTTTATACAATCTGAATTCGCTTGGGGAAAAGCAAATTGATAGATTGTAAGTCTCAGGTTTTACCAGTACGACATTGAGTACTGAACCAGATACCTGCCGCTTTATAATGTTTAATTATATAATGTTTTTTCATAAAAGTCAATCATTTTTTCCAGCACCTGCCGAAGAATTGGTATTGTTTGTGAAGATTTGTTAATAAATTGGGTACTATGCATGAACCGCTTTGCGGGAAAAATCCCATATCAGTGTGCTTGATATGTTAACCGGTGTGGCAAACCAAGTGGTGACCGAAACGGAGGGTTTCCAAGTGCCTTGGCAAGCGGCCTCATTGACGCATCGTTTTTGTTTTGGCAACTGTGTACAGTTAGCACAGTCACCGCGCCAGGATATCTCGGCTTTGTTGCGTGCATGCGAAACCCATTTTGAGGCGGGCCGTTTAACCAGCGGCCGTGGTGGCAATGCGTTAGCCTGTTATGAGGACGTACTCAAAAAAGACCCAACCAATGCCAAGGCCTTAGCCGGCCTTGCCAAAATAGAGGGCCGTTATGTCGAATTGGCTAAACAGGCGTTGCGACAGCGAAACCCCGACAAAGCTAAGGAACATTTAGCCCGTTTACGCCAACTCAATCCTAACTCGCCCCAGTTAGCGGCCCTTGAAACGCAACTCGCCGAAAACACAGCGCTACCACCGCCCGATGTTGCGCCGTTGTTGCGTACCTGCGAAGCCCATTTTAACGCCAACCGCCTAACCAGCGGCCGTGGTGGCAATGCGTTAGCCTGCTACGAGGACGTACTCAAAAAAGACCCAACCAATGCCAAGGCCTTAGCCGGCCTCGCGAAAATAGAGGCTCGTTATGTCGAATGGGCCGAACGGGCTTTGCGACAGGGAAAACTCGACAAAGCCAAACGCTATTTAGCCAGTTTACGCAAAGTCAACCCAGAATCACCCCAGTTAGCGGCCCTTGAACAACTTATTAACAACAACACTTTTGTTGCCGGCAAAGTGATTCGTGATCGCTTAAAGGATGGCACATTAGGCCCCAAAATGGTCTGGATACCCGGCGGCCGCTTTAAGATGGGCGACATCCAAGGCGGTGGCGACAGTGATGAAAAGCCTGTGCTTATGATATCAGTGGACAAATTTGCGATGGGCAAATATGAACTCACCGTGGGCGAATTTCGGCGGTTTGTTAAAGCCACCGGCTACAAAACCGACGCGGAAAAAGGAAAGGGTTGTTATGTGTATAAAAACCCAACAGATTTTTGGCAAAAGGAAAAAAAGGCCAACTGGCGCAACCCTTATTTTTCTCAAAACGACAATCACCCGGTTGCGTGTATTAGTTGGAATGATGCCACCGCTTATGCCCAATGGTTAAGCCGTCAAACCGGCCAACACTATCGTTTGCCAACCGAGGCCGAGTGGGAATACGCCGCTCGTGCCGGCACAACAACCTCGCGCTATTGGGGAAATAACCCCGATGAGGCTTGTCGTTATGCCAATGTCGCAGACCAAAGTCTAAAGAAGAAAAAGTCTGATTGGCCTTGGACAATTCACAATTGCACCGATGGCTATGTTTATACCGCCCCAGTGGGCCGTTTTAAACCCAACGCGTTTGGTTTATTTGACATGATAGGCAATCTTTGGGAATGGACATGCTCCGAATATGAGAGCAAATACACCGGCAAAGAAAAACGTTGTGTCAAAAGTGCCGGCCGCTTTGCCGCGCGCGGGGCCTCGTGGAGCAGCGTTGCGGGGTGGGCGCGGTCGGCGTACCGCATCAGGGACACGCCGTCTAACCGCAGCGACTACGACGGTGGGCGGCTTGCTAGGATGCCGTAACCCTCTGCACTTTTCCCTCTTTCCCTTTTCCCTTTTTTCCCGCGCGAAGCGCGGGCCCGATTTTTTTGTAATAACCATAATACAATAAGGGTTATTATGGTCGGTTTTAGCAAATCTTGGCGGTTTGTGAAAGAAAGGGAAAAGTGGTTTGAAAAAACCTGACAGATATGATATTCAGATAATTCTTTAGTCCCCTTTAGGGGACTTGAGCTTTTAGATGTTGGCTGTTTTGAAATTATTTACCTGAAAATCTCTATTTCAAAAAATTGTCAGGTTTATGTCATTCAAAGTCGGGAATTCGGGGATGTCAGCGGGGAAAAAAATAGGACTTGATAAATAATTAATGATTAACAATTAATGATTAATAATTAATGATTAATTATTCGGGGAGATCGGTGGGAAAAAAAGGAAGAGGCTAAATAATTTAGGACTTACGCATTGACAAAATTAATTGATTGAATATTCAATCAGTTACGTATAAAAGGCCTTGGCCGGTATTTGGACAGTTATTAAATAAAATCAATTGATTAGTTTGCTGAGTGCGTAAGTCCTATAATTAATGATTAATTCAGGGATGTCGGCGGGAAAGAAAAAAATGGGACTTGGTAAATAATCAATGATTAACAATTAATTTATTAAACTTGTCCCTAAATAAACGTAACTTAATAAAACCAAGGGCAACGCCCTTGGCTTTAAGCCCCAACGGGGCGACATTAATAAAGCCTGTGTATCTACCAGGAAAGCGCGACATTAATAAAACCTAGGGCAACGCCCTAGGAACCCAACGGGGCGAGATTAGATTAATATAGCGTGTGAGGCGATAAATCGCCTACTACAAACGGCCGTTCCCCCGTTTTAGGCGATAAATCGCCTACTACAAACGAATACTTTTGAGAACGCTGACTGACGTAATTTAAGGCTCCAAACAAAAATCCCTTATTATATACAATCCTTGTAGTTATAATTAAAGTACAACGAATTACGCGGATAAACGAATTATGACAAATCAATACGAAATAATTATTTATTGGAGCCAAAAAGATAAAGCCTTTATTGCAGAAGCCCCTGAATTACCTGGATGTATGGCTGATGAAACCTGCGGTAAACTGAAGCCGACTTTAAGGCTCAATACCATTAAGTTAAGAACACCAAGATTTTTTGTCAAAAGGCATTGACTAACAGGCTGGGTTTAGTCACCTTTAGGTTCCTGAACGCTATTAGCCTTGGGATTTATCCCAAGGCGGGATGGAACTGGGTTTAGTCACCTTTAGGTTCCTGAACGCTATTAGCCTTGGGATTTCTCCCAAGGCGGGAGGATTTCTCCCAAGGCTCAAATTAATATATCTCTATCACGTGATTCACCATTGAGCTACCCAAAATGCCAACACTTCAAATTCAAGCACAATTATCCTTTAACGACTTATTAAGGGCGGTTGAACAACTCAAGACTTCCGAATTAAAAAAATGGGTTTCCCAAGTCATTACGATACAAGCACAACGACGCGCTACCCAATTGTCGCACCATGAATCGCAACGCTTACTCAAAATTAATCAACCTATAAAACACCACATTCAAACACAGTACGAAGCACTCATTGCCAAACGTCAGGCCGAAACACTCACACCCGATGAATACCAAGAATTACTACTGATGACTGAACAAATTGAGCGGCTAGAAGCGCAACGAATTGAATCTCTGGCCGAATTAGCTCAAATACGTCAAATATCGCTGACTGAACTGATGTGAACTCCGTGTTGAAAAAAGGGGTTATTTAGACGACTTAATTTGGGGGCCATAAAATCAAATCATGGCCCACAAAATAAACGCACGCACGCAGCGCATGCCGGCATCACTAGCGTGCGTTAAAATCCTTGATTTCATAATAATTAATTCAACCCTTAATTCGCAATATAAGCCATTTGTAGTATAATGCAGCCTAAAATTGTCGTTCGGAGGAAACTATGAAAAAATTACCGCTTGGCATTCAAACGTTTTCCAAATTGATCAAAAACGACTGTTTGTATGTGGACAAAACCCGGCACATTGCCGAATTAATTCAAGCCGGCGACTACTTATTTCTTTCCCGCCCTCGCCGTTTTGGAAAATCGTTACTGGTTTCAACACTCTCTGAAATTTTCGCCGGCAATAAGGAACTTTTTCAGGGATTATATATTTATGACCAGATTGAATGGCAAACCCATCCGGTTATTGTCATTGATTTTAATGGTATTTCTTTCAATGATGAGGAAGTCCTCAAAGCCTCATTGTCGTCATTTTTGGATAATGTTGCCGATGAACATGAGATTGTCCTGTCAAAAACGTTTGTTAAGGATAAATTTGCCGAGTTAATTAAAAAGATAGCGAAAAAAACGCACCAAAAAGTGGTGATTCTCATCGATGAATATGACAAGCCTATTGTTAATTATATTGAGGATATCAAAAAAGCCGCGAAAAACCGTGAAATTCTTCGGGATTTTTTTGGGGTATTGAAATATTCGGACGCTTTTCTCCGTTTCGTGTTTTTAACCGGTGTGTCCAAATTTGCGCGAGTTTCGATTTTTTCCGACTTAAATAATCTAAGGGACATCACCCTCTCGCCCCAATTTGCCACACTGCTTGGATACACCCAAAACGAATTAGAAACTTATTTTGCTCAACATATCCAAACGCTTTGTTTCGAGTTGGGAATAAAAAAAGCCCCGTTATTGGCTCAAATCAAGACTTGGTATAATGGCTATTCATGGGATGCCAAACACCAACTATATAATCCGTTTTCGATTCTCAATTTGTTTGCCGAGCGACGTTTTTCAAATTATTGGTTCGCAACCGGTACACCAACCATGTTGATAAAATTAATCAAACAGCGAGAGGCGACCGAGTTTGAAAACAAAGCCGTGTCCGAGATTGTCTTTGACAGTTATAACCTTGAAAACATGAATGTTTTCGCGCTGTTGTTCCAAACAGGCTATCTCACCATCACCCACATTGCTCAAAAAGCGAGAACTCCTCAATATATTTTGAACTATCCCAACTTTGAGGTAAAAGAAGCCTTTATTACCTATTTATTTGAAAGTTTTACCAAAAATGGTTTAGAAGAAATACAACCCAGTGCGGAAGATTTACGCAGCTATTTACAAACTGAAAATATTGAAGGCTTTATGAATCTCATCCGCGCCCTATTTGCCAAAATTCCGTATCCGCTCCACATAGAACAAGAAGCGTATTACCATTCGTTGTTTTACATGATTTCGATCTTGATGGGGGTTGAGATTGATTTAGAAGTGCTAACCGATAAAGGACGGATTGACGGCGTATTGACGTTAGAGGATAAAATCTATTTGATAGAATTCAAATATGGCAAAGCCGGTACTCAAATGGAAACCTTGACGAAGCAAGCCATTAAGCAAATCCGCAACAAAAACTATGGCGAACGCTTTTTAAATGAATCGCGCCCGCGTTTGTTATTGGGAGTTGGGTTTGTCGAAAAAGAACTGGGCTATAAACTAATCAATAGCGATAAGGCCAAACATTAATCATTAATCAGCCCCAAAGGGGCGACATTAATATAGCCTTCATGATCGCCCCAGGTAACTTAATGGCATTGAGGTGCAGCCTGGGGTTTTGGTATCAGATACGCACCAACCTCGAAGGCGGCACTGGTTCAGTTACGTGTAAAATATATAAAAATAAAACAAATAAAACGGTTAAAATAATACCGTCAAACTTCAGTAATCGGCTTGTTTATCAAGGCAATGAAAGCATATCTCGCCATCAGGATTGCATTGAACTGAACCTGTGCCAAATTGGGCGAACACGCGAGGCTTGCCCCTACGAAAATCGTACCCTGACAACCGATGTGTCGGCCCTCCCGCTGAAATTATTTTTCAGAACATCTATAGAATACTATATAATTAAACATGAAACGAAAATATCAAAAGACGCTAGAACTCATTTTTAAAAAACCGGTTAGCAGTAATATACAATGGAATGATATAGAATCCTTATTTCTGGCTCTCGGCGCAGAAATTTATGAAAGGGCCGGCTCTCGCATTGCCATTGTTTTATTTAATGAAATCAAAGTATTTCATAGACCACATCCATCGCCAAACACAGATAAGGGAGCCGTCGCGAGTATTCGAGAATGGTTAGAGGAACACGGGATAACACCATGAATATTATGACACTTGATGGTTACAAAGCAAGAATCGAATATGATCCGGAAATCGATCAGTTCAGGGGAGAAATCCTTAACCTAAATGGAGGTGCTGATTTCTATGGAAAAAATCCGAATGAGCTTCGTGAAGAATTTAAAAACTCTTTGAACGTTTTTCTTGAAGTTTGTGAAGAAAAGGGAATTCCTCCTCTTAAAAACTCAGGAACATTTCATCTGGAAATACCGTCCGATTTACATAGTAAAATTGCTAGACAAGCAAGGGCAGAAGGGAAAAATATCAATCAGTGGGTTATTGAGAACATTTCACGAATACTATATGCTTAAAACAATGCGAGGCTTATTTTTTGTAGAACTATTAATAATCTCATAGCATAGGTGTTCGGGATTTAGACTCCGCACGGGAACAAAGCCAACAGCACGTTGTCTGAAAGCTTTCGTCCCCTAAAGGGGACTAAATAATTATCTGAAAAGCTATCGTATTAATTCAGGGATTTATCCCAAGACTGGGTTTAGTCACCTTTAGGTTCCTGAACGCTATTAGCCTTGGGATTTATCCCAAGGCTCAATTTCAAATCAAATCATGGCCCACAAAATGAAAAAAAATTCTTAGCATTATAACTCTGTGACACTCTGTGGCACTCTGTGAACTCCGTGTTGAAAAAAGGGGTTATTTAGACGACCTAATTTGGGGGCCATTTCAAATCAAATCATGGCCCACAAAATGAAATAAACGCACGCACGCAGCGCATGCAAGCGTCACTAGCGTGCGTTAAAATCCTTTATTTCATAATAATTAATTCAACCCTTAATCCGCAATATAAGCCATTTGTAGTATAATGCCGCCTAAAATTGTCGTTCGGAGGAAACTATGAAAAAATTACCGCTTGGTATTCAAACCTTTGCCGAAATAATAACAGAAGAATATATTTATGTGGACAAAACCCGGCATATTGCCGAACTCATTCAAGGCGGAAAATATCTCTTTCTTTCCCGCCCTCGCCGTTTTGGAAAATCGTTACTGGTTTCAACACTCTCTGAAATTTTCGCCGGCAATAAGGAACTTTTTCAGGGATTATATATCTATGACAAGATTAAATGGCAACCCCATCCGGTCATTGTCATTGATTTTAATGGTATTTCTTTCAATGATGAGGAAGTCCTCAAAGCCTCATTGTCGTCCTTTTTGGATAATGTTGCCGATGAACATGAGATTGTCCTGTCAAAAACGTTTGTTAAGGAGAAATTTGCCGAGTTAATTAAAAAGATAGCGAAAAAAACGCACCAAAAAGTGGTGATTCTCATCGATGAATATGACAAGCCTATTGTTAATTATATTGATGATCTCAAAAAAGCCGCGAAAAACCGTGAAATTCTTCGGGACTTTTTTGGGGTATTGAAATATTCGGATGCTTTTCTCCGTTTCGTGTTTTTAACCGGGGTGTCCAAATTTGCGCGAGTTTCGATTTTTTCCGACTTAAATAATCTTAGGGACATCACCCTCTCGCCCCAATTTGCCACGCTGCTTGGATACACCCAAAACGAATTGGAAAGTGATTTTGCTCAACATATCCAAACACTTTGTTTCGAGTTGGGAATCAAAAAAGCCCCGTTATTGGCTAAAATCAAGACTT
>Ga0190344_1000427_pt1 | contig 21677 bp, 13 predicted proteins | sample 48721323_MG_FD_161662 | JGI IMG/M metagenome (GOLD analysis project Ga0190344, IMG submission 161662) | Hydrothermal vent microbial mat bacterial communities from Southern Trench, Guaymas Basin, Mexico - 4872-13-2-3_MG | ecosystem: Environmental > Aquatic > Marine > Hydrothermal vents >... | reverse complement strand
AACACGCCTTAGAAGCCCAAAATCTTCAAAAAAAACAAGCGGTAATGAGTTATCTGCCGGATTTTGACCTGGGAGTAAACAGGCATAAAGTCCAGGGCGAAGGCCAATGGTGGGACGTTACTTTATCCTTTCCCATCCCTCTTTTCTTCTGGCAGCCGGCCAAAGGCCAGATCGCAGAAGCTCAATCCAATATCAATTCATTAAACAGTGAATTCGAGCATGCAAAAAACACCATTGCCCTTGAAGTCGAAGAATCATATATGAATGCCGAATTTGCAAGTCATCAGATAAAACTGTTCGAAAAAGAAATATTAACCCAGGCTGAAGAAGCCTATAATATGTTTCTCTTCAGTTATCAGGAAGGAGAAATCGGAGGGATTGAATTGATTGAATCCCGCCGGACTTTGATCCAGGCCAGGACATCATACGCTGATGCTCTCTATAATTACGGAGTGGCGTTAGCATCACTAGAAAAGTCCGTAGGCCAGAGATTAAAAGGAGAAAACCAATGACAAAAAAATATATGCTGTTTTGCCTTGCACTTGTTTTTCTTTTCTTTATAGTGCTTGCTCCAAGCTGTTCCAAAAAAACTGTCGGTTCTAAACAAGCAGAGGCACCGAAGGTCCCCGATAAAGCCGAATCAATGGATTCATCTGTAGGAGAAGGAAGAGGCCTGGGAATAAAAAATACAGGAATCAGAAGGGGATACGGAAGAAAACCAGGGGGAAGAGCCTTAAATAGAGGTGATGGGATAACTCTCACCGAAGAAGAAAGAAATTTCGTTAATATAGAAACCTCTATCGCTCAATTAAGACCCATAAAAACAACACTATTCGCTCCAGGGAAAGTCATCGCTCAACCTCAAAGAAAAGCCATAGTGAGCTATGCATTCTCAGCAAGGGTGGCCCAGATCCATATCCGGCTCGGCGATTGGGTCAATCCCGGAGATAAACTCATAACCCTAGAAAGTGAAGAAGTGGGAAACGCCCGGTCTGAATATTATAAGGCCACGGCAGATTATGAACTGGCAAAGGTGAGTTTTGAAAGAGAAAAAAATCTTTTTGACCGGGGCGTAGGGCCAAAAAAAGAATTCCTCAAAGCCGAATCTGACCTTAAAGTGGCTGAAGCCAATTTGGAAGCGGCTGAAAAGAAGCTGCATGTGCTCGGATTTACAGAGGAACAGGTCAAAAAAATCTCCGAGACGCACCAAATCAAACCCACTATCACCCTCTTTGCACCAATCCGCGGCAAGATCATCGAAAAGAATGTAGTGCTGGGCGCCATGATAGATCAATCAACAGAAATTCTCGTCATACTGGACCCTACAGTTCTCTGTGTAGATGCGGATATCTATGAAAAGAATATCTCTAAAATCAAAATCGGACAGGAAGTTGAAGTGGTGGTCCCTGCTTTTCCGGAGGAAAAATTCTTGGGGACCATCAAGTACATAAGCGATGTCCTGAACGAAGAAACCCGCACCATAACCGTCCGGACAGAAGTCAAAAACAAAGATATGAAGCTTAAAGCCGGAATGCTGGCCAGTATTAAAATCACTATCAACAATCAGGACCTGGCTCTGGCCGTTCCCGCCGAATGCATTTTGGAAGACCAAGGGGAAGAAATTGTTTTTATTAAAAAAGATGAAGAGTTTTTCCTCCAGGTCATTGAAACAGGAGCCAAGGAAAACGGCTATGTGGAAATCATACGAGGATTATCAGAAGGTGATGAAGTAGTGAGTAAAGGAAATTACCAGCTCAAATCGAAGCTCTATGAAGAAATTTTAAAAAAGGGACAAATCCATTAACAATGAATGGAGATAAAAAATGATAGACAGATTCATTAATTTCGCTCTAAAACACAGGCTCCTTACCCTGCTTATTATTTCACTAGTCTCCATTTGGGGTGTTTTTACTTACATAAGGATGCCCAAAGATATCTATCCTGATCTCAATGCTCCCCTGGTCACTATCATAACTGAAAATGAGGGCATGGCTGCTGAAGATGTGGAAAGACTGATCACGTTTCCTCTGGAAAGCCTGCTCAACGGAGCCCCTCAAGTGACCCGTGTGCGGTCAGAATCAGCCACAGGCGATTCTGTTATCACCGTGGAATTTGACTGGGGGACAGATATCTATCTCGCCCGTCAGATCGTCTCCAGCAAACTGGAACTTATTGCCGGACGCCTCCCCATCGGCACCTCTCATCCTATCCTGGGCCCGGTCTCATCAAGGATGGGGGAGATCTTTGAATTCGCTGTTGTGGGCGAAGACACGGATCCCATGGAACTCCGTTCCATAGCTGACTGGACGGTCCGCTACAGACTTCAAGGAGTGGAAGGAGTCTCATTTGTCATCAACCTAGGCGGCTTCGTCAAGCAATTCCAGGTATTTCTGAATCCGGAAATGCTCAGGCACTACAACATCACCATCAAAGAAATCAAAGAGGCCATAGAAAACAGCAACCGGAATTTTTCAGGCGGCATCATAAGGAAAAAAAGTCAGGAATCCCTTATAAAAGGAATCGGCCGTATTGAAACCATCGAACATATAGAAAACACGGTCATCACATCCAGAAATAATGTCCCCATATATGTCCGGGATGTGGCAGATGTCAGAATCGGCCGAAAATTCAGAAGAGAATCAGGAAGTCACAACGCCCAGGAATCCGTGTATGTCACGGTTGAAAAACAGTACGGCGGGGATACGTTAAGCACCATCAGAAACATCAAAGAAGCGCTTTCTGAAATAGCCAGAGACCTTCCTGAAAAAATCCATATCAAAGCCTTCTATGACCAGTCCAAGCTTATTATAAAGTCCATCCGCCACGTCGAGATCACCATGCTGGAAGGAGCCATCCTCATTGTCCTGGTTATGCTGATTTTTATGTGGAACATAAGAAGCTCTCTGATCGCATCGCTGACTATTCCTTTCTCCATACTGATTGCGCTGGTCTTTATGGGTATTTTCGATATCAATCTGACCGTCATGTCTATAGGAGGTCTAGCTATTGGCATTGGTAAAGTATCTAACGGCTCTATCCTTATGGTAGAAAACATATACCGCGTACTTCGAGAAAAGAAAGGCCAGGCCTCCACCATACAGCTCACTTCTGAGGCAGCGCATGATGTAGGGAAATATCTTTTCTCAGCCAACATCATTATCATACTCGTGTTTCTCCCTCTCCTTACCCTAAAAGGAATTGAAGGGGCTATGTTCAAGCCCACGGCCTTTGCTGTGGCTGCCGCTCTGTTTGGGTCTCTTCTGTTAAACTTAACCTTAAAACCCATCCTGGCTACTTATCTGCTTACGGAAAAACACATCAAAGAAAGAAAAAATCCTGTGACAGATTTCCTGGCTCCCAAATATAATGCTATACTCAAAGGTGCTTTAAAACACAAAAAAACAATTCTCACGGTTTTCCTTGGGCTCATTGTCACAGCCGCTGTTTCCTTTAATTTCCTGGGTAAAGAATTTGTTCCGCCTCTTGATGAAGGGGCTATCATGGCTTCAACGGTCATGCTCCCCGAGACCTCGCTGTATGAGTCCGTTCGAATAGGCACAGAGGTCGAAAAAATCTTTCTTTCCTTTCCTGAAGTCATTTCCGTATCCAGGACAACAGGAACGGCTGAAGGCTCGGAACACCTTCATCCCGTGAACCACAGCCATTACAACATCGAGCTTGTACCCAGAGAAAAAAGAAAAAGGGGATTTGAAGAGCTGACCCAGGCCATGAGGGAAGAATTGGATAAAATCCCCGGGCTGGCTTATATATTCGAACAGCCTATTCAGAACAAACTGGCTGAGATGCTGACCGGGACCGAAGGAGAGCTGTCCATCAAACTCTTCGGAAGCGACCTGGACATTTTGAATGAAAAAATCGAAGAAATCAGGAATGTGGTCGCGGATATAAAGGGAGTCGCAGACCTGCAGATCGAACAGACCACGGGTATCCCTCAGGTTGTTATCAGAGCTGATAGAGAAAAACTGGCCCGTTACGGGATTCCCGTAGGAGACGTAGCTGACCTGGTTGAGACAGCCTTAAACGGAATAGAGGCGACAGACATATATGAAAAGGACAGAATCACTTCTTTATTGATCAGGCTGCCTGAAAAATACCGAAACAATGAAGATGCTATTAAAAACCTACTTATTGATGCGCCCAATGGAGAACGAATACCTCTGTCTCAGCTTGCTGAAATCAGTAAAGACGAGGGACCTCAAACCATATTCCGCGAGAACCTCATGAGACGCAAGATCGTCCTCTGCAACCTCACTAGACGGGATATCGGAAGTTTTGTGGAGGAAGCCAAACAAAGAATATCAGACCAAGTCATTCTCCCTGCCGGATATCATATCACGTTCGGCGGTCAGTTTGAAAGTCAGCAAAGGGCTCTAGGCCATCTCGCCACTCTGCTGCTGGTAGTGATCCTGATCATCTTTGTTATTCTTTTCTCTTCCTTTAATTCCCTCTGGCAGGCCTTTCTGATCATCCTGAACATCCCAACAACCCTTGTGGGAGGGATACTGGCGCTTCTCATAGCCGGAGAGACTCTGAATGTTTCCTCAACTATCGGACTGATCGCTTTGTTCGGGATCTGCGCGCAAAATGATATCATCCTGGTTGCCAAAATAAACGACTTCATAAAACAAGGGCTTCCCTTAAAAGAAGCTGTGATAAAAGGAGCCATGACCAAATTCCGTCCCATTATTATGACGGACTTGGTCATGATCGTAGCCCTTCTTCCTATGGTTCTGAGTAGGTCCACGGGTTCAGAACTTCATAGACCCCTGGCCGTAGTTTATGTGGGCGGATTCTTTTTTGCCATTGTCCTGAGGCTGATAGTCGTTCCTGTGCTTTATGAAACTCTCGGTTCGTTCAGTATGAAAAGAAAAGCAGCTCATCATTGATGAATGCCATAAAGCCTGATGAAAGGATCATTGGTTTTTATTTAGGAACGATCCGGCCTCTTTAGAAAATCATATGCCAGCCCTGTCATGAGCGCCGTTCCATGACAGAGGGCTCTTTCATCTATGTCGAATTTTGGATGATGATGCGAGTATTCCTGCCCGTCTCCGGCCCCGAGAAAAAGAAAGGCGCCAGGAATCTTTTGCAAATAATAGGTAAAATCCTCTCCTCCCATAACCGGAGAGATGTCTTTTATATTATCCTTCCCTAAAATCTTCCCCACTGTTTCCAGTACGAGATCCACCATCTCATCATGATTTACAAGAGGGGGATAACCTTTTTTATACCGGAAATCAGCAAAAGCCCCGAAAGCCCGGCTAGTGCCTTTTGCGATCTCATAAATCCTCTTCTGTGCATTCTGCTGTACTTCAGGCTCAAATGTCCGGACCGTTCCCGTAAGTTCGACCTCCTGAGGAATGATATTATAAACCGTTCCTCCCTTGATGGTCCCAAAGGACACTACCAGGGGCTTTAAAGGGTCTGTGTTCCGGCTCACCACGCTTTGTAAATTCACAACCATCTGGGAGGCCACAAAAATAGGATCCACAGTTATATGAGGCGTAGAGCCGTGTCCTGCTTTTCCTTTGACCTTGATATCAAAGTTATCAGCTTGAGCCATCATAGGTCCTTTTAAAATTCCCACACTGCCTGTGGGAAGAGGCTGCCAGAGATGAAGCCCGAATATGGCATCCACTCCATCCAGAGCTCCCTCCTCTACCATTTTTTTGGCGCCCCCTGGAGGAATCTCTTCAGCAGGCTGAAACAAAAACACCACTTTCCCGGAAAACCGATCTCTCTTTTTGGCCAGAACGCTGGCCGCACCCATAAGTATCGCCATGTGGCCGTCATGCCCGCACACATGAGCTACACCTGAGTTTTTAGAAATGTATTCCTTGTCTCCTTCTTCCTGGATGGGAAGCGCATCTATGTCTGAGCGAAGAGCCACTACTTTCTCTCCCGGTTTTCCTTCGAGCTCCGCTCTCAGACCGGTTCGCGCCATTTTCTTAACCGGGAGCCCCAGCTCCTCTAAAAATTCATGAATTTTGCGAGAAGTTCTCTCTTCCTTAAAAGCTGTTTCCGGATGGCGATGAAAATCCCTCCTCCATTCCCTAAGACGGCTCTCTATCTTTTTTGCCTCGTTTTTTATTTCTTCATATACGTCTTCCATGACATTCTCCTTTAATGATTCTTTCTCTCATTGTCTTCCTGTCTGTGCATAAAATCAAGAAAAAACGGGAGATGATTTTATCCTTGTTGTTCCTTATTTATTCCCACTTACTCTATTTTGGGACCTGCTGTCATATTTTTATTAACCTGGATTATTAACGAGTCGAGGTTGCAGCAGATGCGAGGCGCAGGGTATGAAGCTGTGGTCCTTCACCGCAAATACCCTGCAACAATGCAGATGCTGTAAGATCGGCTTGCCTGAAAGGTAAAATATGGCTGCATAAAGTAAAATTATTACATGCACTAACGTAAGAAGTATGTTCTTAATGAATTGAGAATGATAATAGAGCCGATCATGGTAAATGTGTTGGAAAAGCAACCATATTTTATGAATGACCAGGATCACCCACGGACGGGGGGAGTTACGCAAGCGCCGAGAAAAATGTGCAGAGATGGGTTCTTGATAAAATCTTGTATATCGCTTAAACAAAATGAATAATATAAATAAACATCGCTATTTTTTTATGAATAGGTCAGGTTATAATATTATCTTATTATATATCGGGCAATTTAAGGATGTTTGGAGCTTTCCGTATTCATGAATATGAGTCAAAACGCAAAAAAGGAATGGACTGATGAAAAAGACAGCAATCTTCATCCTTATTCTTTCTCTCTTTTTACTGCACGGAATTATCTGCGCTCAAGGAGATGAAGATAAGCCTGTCTCAGCAGGTTCGCTTTTAAACCTCAGCGGACATGTCCACACTATGTATTCTTCAGGGGAAGACAGTATAGATGGTTTCCGTATCCGCCGGGCCCGGTTAAAACTCAAGGGGGAGATTCTCAAAAACCTTCACTATAACCTTCAGATCGATGCCGTAAAAAGTCCCTGTCTTCTCGATGCAAGCATGGAATTTTCTTTCTCCCCTCTGGCAAATCTCGTCCTCGGTCAGTTCAAAGTGCCTTTCAGTCTAGAAAACCTCACATCAAGCTCTGCTCTTGACACCATCAACCGCTCCCAGACCGTGGACAAACTCTGTCCGGGCAGAGATATCAGAGCATCCGGGCGAGACATAGGATTGGCTGTAAACGGACAGTTCAAAAATCTGGAATACACTCTCGGAATATTCAACGGCTCCGGCATAAACCAGCAGGATAACAATGAAAACAAAGACATCTCAGCAAGGATGGTTTTCTCTCCTTTTGAATCCTTGTCTCTGGGCATCTCCCATTACAACGGAAGATACAGCCCGGAAGAAGGTGCTGAAAGCGTCCTTAAAAAAAGAACAGGGCTGGAAACATCCGCTGTAAAAGGAGGATTTTCCTTAAAAAGCGAGATTATTTTCGCCAGAGACGCTGATGTCAACAAGGTCGGATGGTATTTTCAAGGCGGATTCCTTCCATCCAAGCATGTTCAAGCGGTCATAAGATATGATTCTTTTGACAGGGATACGGCTGCAGATGGAGACAGGATCAGTGTCCTGACTTTTGGTCTGAACTATTTCTTCTCAAAAAAAACAAAGCTGCAGGTCAATTACGAATTTCACGGTGAAGAGGAAAACAAAATATCCAATGACGTCCTTCTGGCCCTGTTTCAGATCGGTTTTTAGCTGTATGCTTTTTTGAACCAATCTATCGGATCTTCGAAATGATTTTTTTTATCAGCGGGCGCTGCCTTCTCCGAGGCTGCCTAACATGTGTACTGAAACTGCCTGGAGGTCAAGAAAACGAATAATTATGGAGTTTACTGTATTCATTGACAGAGTGAGCTCCGTTCCTATATCATTCTTGATGTAAGTGCGTAAAGCTGGACGTTTGGTCGATATATACCGGAGTCTTAAAGAGAAAAGGAGCGTTTCCTGCTGAATCCCACTTTCACATTAACGTCTCCAAATCTCTTTAGGTATTAAAAATACTCAAAACTAGAGTAATTAAGAATTATGGTTCATTGAAAGGAGATCAAATGGATAATCAAGAAAGTTTAAAAACCCCCAAAGAATACATGGATGCTCTCAAAGCATTGAAGCCGAATATCATTAAAGACAGGCTGCTGGAAAAACCATGTGAAGATGAAGACATTCAAAAAGGCGCCAATGTGGTGGCGTTGAGTTACGAACTTGCCAGAGACCCGAAATACAAAGATTTCATGACTGTAAAGTCACCTCTAAACGGGAAAATAATCAACCGCTTCAATCATATCCCTCTGACAAAAGACGACTTGAGAAAAAAATTAAAAATGATAAAAACTCTGGCCAGTGAAGTCTTCTGCGCTCAAAGATGCGTGGGCGGAGATGCTCTTCATGCTCTCCATGTAGGGACCTACCAGGTTGACAAAAGCAATAAATTCAAGACCGATTACCACCAGCGCTTTTTAAAATATCTTCGGTATATTCAAGACAATGATATCGCTCCCACAGCCGCTGTCACGGATGCCAAAGGCGATAGAAGCCTGCCTCCCCACCTTCAGGAAGAAAAACACAGTAATGTGTTTATTGAAGAAGAAACAGATAAAGGAATCTATGTCAGCGGGGTCAAGATCCCTATTACCATGAGCCTTTACACCGAAGAGATCATAGCGCTTCCCGGCCTGCAGTACGGAGAAAAAGACAAAGATTTTGCCGTGGCTTTTGCTGTCCCCGCTGATGCGGAGGGAGTCGAACGGTATGTTTTAGGACCTGATGTCACATCACTTCACGGAGAATACAGCCCGACTCATGGATTGAAATATCTCAATAAAGAGGGAATGATCATCTTCAATCATGTTTTTGTTCCCAAGGAAAGGGTATTCCTGTGCGGAGAATACAGATTTGCCGCCACTTTTGCCAATCTTTTCGCTTCCCTGCATCGATTCTCTTACACGGCCTGCAAACCCGCTATTTACGATATCATGACAGGCACGGCCATGCTGATCTCCGATTACAACGGCACCAAAGGAGAGTATTTCCTGAGCAATACCTCTGAAAAGATTTTTGAAATCTATAAAACCTCCATCATAGTAAGAGGAATGGCCCAGGCAGCCGTACATTCGGCCAAGGAAACAGAAAGCGGTGCCATATTCCCTGATACGATCTTTGCCAATATGGGAAAATATATCTCCAGTGAATATTTTCATGAAGCCATCCGTATTCTTCAAGATATGTCCGGAGGCCTTCCTCCCAACCTTCCTTATGGAGAACTTCTCAAAGACGAGAAGTACAGGCCCCAGATGAAAAAACTTCTCACCAGAAAAAAAGGCATCCCTATCGAAGACCAGTATAAACTCAATGAATTTATCAGGGTGCTTGTGGCCTCCAATGAAGGCGGGCTGCTTCAGTTCGGATCCAAACACGGCGGGGGAAATAAGGAAGCTGAAAAAGTGGCCATATACGGGAACAGCCTGAGGAATATGTCCAAATGTAAAAAACATGTCCATAAGATGGTCATGAATAACAAGTGACTGACAAGGCTTTTAAGAGGAGAACAAATCATGCCGATCGTTCTTAAAGAAGCAACAAGTCTCAGGGATTTAAAGAAATTTGTCCTGTTTCCTTTCTCTTTGTATAAAAACAATGAATACTGGATCCCCCCTTTAATCAAAGGAGAGATAGAGACCCTCAGATCCGATAAAAACCCGGCCTTTGACCACTGTGAAGCCAAATATGTTCTGGCCTATAAAAACGGCGAAATCGCAGGGCGGATCGCAGGCATCATCAACCATCGGTTTTCCAAGTACTGGAAAAAGAAGTGGGCCAGATTCTGCTGGCTTGATTTTATTGACGATAAAGAGGTCTCCAAAGCCCTTTTCCAGGATATTGAAGAGTGGGCCCGGTCAAAAGGCATGGAGGGAATTAACGGTCCCATGGGTTTTTCCACATTTGAGCAGCAGGGGATGCTGGTCCACGGATTCGGTGAGCTGCCCACCTTTGCATCAGCTTACAACTATCCGTATTATCCGGAACACCTGGAAGACTTAGGCTATAAAAAAAAGATCGACTACGTCGAATATGAAGTCAAGGCGCCCAAAGAAATCCCGGAAAAAGCCGCACGCATCCGTGATATTATCCTAAAAAGACACAAGCTCAAAGTCCTGAAGGTAAAATCTAAAAAAGGACTGCTTCCGTATGCGGAACAGGTATTTGATGTTATAAATGCCGCTTACAGCCCTCTCTTTGGGTTCGTGCCTCTGACGAAAAAACAGGTCGATCACTTTGTTGCAAAATACTTCTCTTTTATTCAGCCGGATTACACCACGGTCGTACTTGACGATAGCGATAAAGTCATTGCCTTCCAAATCTCACTGCCTTCCCTCTCGCTGGCTTTTCAGAAGGCCAGGGGAAAGCTGCTGCCATTTGGATTTATCCATATATTAAAGGCCATGAAAAATCCCAACCGGATTGACATTTTATTAGTGGGTGTTCTTCCTGAATACCAGAGCAAGGGAGTCAATGCGCTCTTTATGACTGATCTAACAAAAAATTGCATAGATAAAGGAATCGAGTATGCTGAATCAAACGCAGAGCTTGAAGAAAATGTAAAGGTACAGAACTTCTGGAGATACTACGAGGCAAGACAGCACAAAAGAAAAAGAATCTATTTCAAATCCTTAGTTTAGAAGGAAGCGCAGGCCATACCTGCCTTCCCTGCCCGGTTATTTTTTTTTCACAAGAGTTATGGCAACAGTCACAACCACATTCAAAATAAGCCCTATGAACCCGGCATTCAATCCAAGAAAAGGGTCGTTTCCGCTTAAAATGAGCACTCCCACCATCACAATGCCTGCCAAAAGACCTGCCATCACCGCTGACTTGGAAGCTCTTTTCCAAAAAAGCCCGAACACAACTCCCGGAAAGAACTGACATACCCCATCATAACCAAGAATGAGCAGGTTAACCAGTTCATTAGGCATGAAGAGGGCGAAAATAAGGCTAACTGTCATGATGACGATCACCATGAAGCGGGAAAGCCTCATGACTTTTTCATCGTCCGCACCGGGGTCAAATCCGGCTTTATACACATTTTTACTTAAAAGTGTGGATGCAAAAAGCACCAGAATCGCTGCCGGAACCATGGCCGTTACCGCACCGGCCGCTCCTATGAAACCCATAAACCAGGAAGGATATGTTTTGTTTACCAGAGATAAAAAGGCAAGGTCGCCGTTTTCAAGCCCGGGAATCACCAGAACAGCCGTAAATCCCACCATAAAGATAAGGAGTATGGGAATCTGGTAAAAAGGCATGATAATCGCGTTTCTCTTTATGACCTTGTCGCTTTTTGCTGAAAAGGCAGACCCGAAAACATGGGGCCACATGTAAAATCCCAATGAAGTCAAAAGAATGGTGGACATCACCCACCACACACCCATATGCGGCGCGGCTCCCGGAAACACGAGATGTTCCGGCATCTTTTCCATTAAAACCTCGAGCATCTTGCTGTAACTCCCGAAGTAAATCAATGGCACCCCAAAGCCCACCACGCACACAGCCGCAATCATAAGAGTGTCTTTTATGACCGAGACCCAGGCAGCCCCACGCAGTCCGCTTGTGTAAACAAAAACACAGGTCAAAACAAAGGATATGAGGATCGCAAGTTCAGAGCGGACCGTACCGTTGCTGGCCACCTTTACAATAAAGCCAAGTCCCTGAAGCTGAAGCTGCAGGTAGGGAACAATGGAAAACACACCTATGAGAGCGACCAGGACTCCCAGCAACCGGCTGTTGTACCGGTGGATAAAATAATCAGGCTGGGTGTGAAGTCCGTATTTTTTGCCGATCCTCCATAGCTTTGGAAGAATGAAAAAAGAAAGGGTGTAGGCCAGAGCCCCATAGATGAGTATATAGAAAGAGGGGGCTCCTTTGGAATAAGCCCACCCGCTTGCTCCCAGAAAAGTGAACGTGGTATAGATCTCTCCGGCCATGAGCAGCCAGATCAATATGATCCCGAATTTCCGCCCCCCTACGGTCCAGTTTTCCAGGTTCATCTTCAAGTTTCTCCCGGCATAAATCCCTACAAGGCCGGAAAAAATAATGACTCCGAAGATAATCAAAAGGGCGGTACTCAATCTTCGTCTCCATCTTCAGGATTGTTGAACTTTCGTTCCAGCGTGTAAGCAATAAAAAGAATGAGCGGAGTTAAGATCACCCAACTCAAGATCCAGAAGAGAATAAACGGCAGACCAAACACCACCGGCTTAATGCGGTTGACAAGCGGAAGAGCAAACACAAGGGTTATAAATGGAATGGCTCCTAACATCAGGGCATACTTTGTTCCTTTTTTCATCCATGACTCCTTTCCCGGTTCTCAAATATATATCTTTTCTTGGAACAATATACAATATTCGCTTCAAAATTGCATAAATCAAAATTTCAAATCGGCTTGCCTGAAAGGTAATAATCGTCGATAATAAGATAAAAAATTATTATGAGATTTAAAAGAATAAAACAAAGAAATTCTTGAATTTCATCTTTAGTTAATGAGTTATCAGCGGTTTTTATGAATAAAGAGAAAATCATTCTAAGAGGAGTAAAGGTCCACAACCTCAAAAATATAGACCTGGACATCCCCCAGAACAAACTGGTCATCGTTACGGGAGTCTCAGGTTCAGGAAAATCCTCCCTCGCTTTTGATACTCTCTATGCTGAGGGACAGCGCCGTTTTATCGAATCCCTCTCCTCTTATGCCAGGCAGTTCTTAGAAAGAACGGAAAAACCAGATGCAGATAAAATAGAAGGAATTACTCCTGCCATCGCCATCCAGCAAAAAGCAACCACCAAAAATCCCCGCTCCACAGTCGCCACGGTCACAGAGATATATGATTTCCTGCGCATCCTTTATGCCCGGATCGGCGTCCTTCACTGCCTTAAATGCGGAAGACCTGTGAGGCGTGATACCATCGATGCTATAGTCGATACGCTTTACAAATTGCCTCCCCATACAAAGATCACCATTACTTTTCCCTGGAGCAAGGATAAAGGGTTCGATACGCTGCGGAAGGACGGCTTTTTCCGTATCTTCCGCAATAAAAAAGCCGTCAGCATAGAAAATACTGAAAGAGAAGAGAGGGAATCCCTGCAGGTGTTTATGGACAGCTTGACTCTTGACAGAGAGGAAAGGGAACGGCTGGTTGACTCCCTGGAAACGGCCATGAAAAAAGGAGAAGGCACTGTCCTGGTCCATATCCAAAACGGCCGCACGTATGTTTTTTCAAGCCGCCTGGAATGTAAAAATTGTAATATCGAATATGAGGAACCGTTTCCAAGCCTTTTTTCCTTCAACAATCCACAGGGAGCCTGCCCCTTATGCCACGGATTCGGTGACCTGGCCGTCCTAGATAAAGATAAAATCATACCGGATAAGAATCTATCTCTTGAAGACGGAGCTGTAGAACCGTGGACAAAACCTTCCTCTCAAAGACGAATGAGAAATCTGTTGAACCGAGCGCAGGAAAGAGGGATCCCCATTGACATCCCGTTTAAAGATCTAAGCGAAGAACAGCAGCGGTTTGTCTTTGAAGGAGAAGGATCCTACAAGGGGGTCGTGGGTTTTTTCGAACGCCTCAAACGAAAAAAATATAAAGTCCAGGTAAGGGTTTTCCTGGCGCGTTACAGAAAATATATTCCCTGTCCCGAATGCCGTAAGATGAGACTCAACCGGAAAGCACTGCATGTGAAAATCAAGGGACTTTCCATCGGGGAAGTCACAAAAAAAACTGTAAAACAAGCTTATGAATTTTTCCGTACCCTACACATGACCCCTTTCCAAAAAAAAGTCTCCGGCCGGTTGATCAAAGAAATACTGAACAGGCTTAAATTTCTTCTTGAAGTCGGGCTTGACTATATAACGCTGGACCGTATCACTTTCACTTTAAGCGGGGGTGAGGCGCAGCGCATCAATCTTGCCTCTGCTCTCAGCGCCTCACTTGTCGGAACGCTTTTTGTTCTTGACGAACCCAGCATAGGGCTTCATGCCCGGGATAACCACCGCCTTATCGAAATACTCAAATCCCTGAAAAAAATAGGAAACACGGTGCTCGTGGTGGAGCATGACCCGGAAATCATAAAATCCGCAGAATATCTGATTGACCTGGGCCCGGGAGCCGGAGAGTACGGCGGGAGGGTCATGTTTGCGGGAAATATGAAAGAGTTCCTCAACCATTCCTCAACCATAACCTCTCAGTACATGAGGGGGGAAAAGAAAATCAGCGTCCCTGAGAAGAGACGGCGTCCCGATATGTTCATAACCATAGAAAAAGCGAGCAAACACAATCTCAAGAATATTGACATCAAAATCCCATTAAACCTCTTTACCTGTGTGACCGGAGTCTCAGGTTCAGGGAAAAGCACTCTTGTTTTCGATGTTCTGTACAAAGGCTGGAAAGGGGAAGCCTCTGACGGTTTCGGTAAAATCTCTGGTAAAAATCACATTGATAAAATCATTACAGTTGACCAATCTCCTTTAAGCACATCCCCCCGTTCCATACCTGCCACTTACACGAAATCCATGGAAAGTATACGAGACCTCTTCTCCAGGACACGTGAGGCCAGGGCTCATGGATACGGTCCTGCTTTTTTCTCATTCAATACCTCCGGGGGCAGATGCGAATCCTGTAAAGGAGCCGGACAGCAAATCGTGGAAATGCAGTTTTTATCTGACGTCATCCTTACCTGCGACGCCTGTAAGGGAAAACGCTTTAAAAAGGAAATCCTTGAAATAAGATATAAGGATAAAAATATAGATGACGTTCTGAATATGAGCGTTTCAGAAGCATGTGATTTTTTTCATGACCAGCCAAAAATCCTGCAAAAACTAAATCCTCTTAAGGAAGTCGGCCTTGGATACCTCAGGCTCGGACAGCCTACCACCACTCTCTCAGGAGGTGAACTGCAGAGGATCAAGCTGGCTCACAATCTGGTCCACCAGAAAAAAAAGAAAATCCTTTATCTTTTTGACGAACCGACCATAGGGCTCCATCTCCATGACATATCCCTTCTTCTCAAAACTTTTCAAAAGCTTGTAAACAGAGGGAACACAGTCGTAGTGATCGAGCACAACCTGGATATGATAAAATGCGCTGACTACATTATTGACCTTGGACCAGAGGGAGGAGACGCAGGAGGGGAAATAACAGCTCAGGGCTCTCCTGAAGAATGCCTTTCCGCAACAAATTCCTATACCGCACAATATTTAAAAAAATATCTCAAACCATAAATCCTTAAGCCTGTGTTATTCACCAGTCGAGGTCGCTGCAGATGCTGTGAAATCGGCTCGCCCGAAGGGTAAAAGCTGCCGATAATAAGATAAAAATACAAACATCAAGAAATGAAACAATCTCACAGGTTTATTATAGAACTAAAAAAATGCAGAGAACTGGCATGATTTCTATTATGTTATCGGCAGCTTTTATGAATAGGGCTACATCCGCCACCAGTAAGAAAATTTAAGAAAATAATATCTCCCCTCGTTGCGGAATATACCCAGATCATCTCTTCCCTGGTTATCATCCATTCCCAGATAAAACACGGTACCCGGCCTCAATTCATAACTTAGAAGCACACTGTTATAAAGTTTTCCATAGTAATCATTGTAGTCTGTTATGAGACGGAAAGACAGTGTTCTGGATAACTGGTAGGATATTCTCTGACTTATGAGATTGATCCGGTAGATCCTTTCCCCTCCCCGTTCCTTTAAAAAAGTGTTGTTCTGGTAATCATAGAGGAGCCTTAAATTTCTCAAAGGCTTGAATGTGGCCCTCAAACCATACGATGTTTTGCAGCCTAGAAAAGGTTCCTCCTCATAATATTTTTCACTATAAGATATGCCTCCCCCTGTGGAAAAAGAAAAGCCTACGGTTAACCACGAGAAGGGTTCGGATTCCATGCGGGACCTGAGCGTGGTCTTATAAAAATCAATGCCCTCATATCGCTCCAATCCGGTTGTGACTCCGACGTAAATAAATGAGTTCCGCCACCCGCTGACATAACCTCCGATCCGTATCTCATTATCTGTGAGATTGTTATCAAAGTCATAGATTCTGGTGTAATCAATACCCGGCCGAATGTTAACGATGATATCATTCTGGGGAAGTATGCTGTAGGATAAGCGCGTTTGAAATGAGCGGATATCCTTTCGCCTTAAATATCCTAAGGAGGACTCAAATTCTTCCGGAAGACTGGTGTATTCGGCTGAAACATTCCAGTGACGGGAAACATGGGAAAGATTAAAATTCATAGCAGGCATTAGATCTGTTTGTTCATCCTGGACTCTGCTTTGGGAACCCGCCACCTGAAAAGAAAACCTATAATATTCATTAAATTTAAAGCGACCGTCTATCCCTCCTACACGGTTATAATTTCTAAAGATAGAATCCCATCCCTCTCCGGTTTCCTTATCCATTAATATGAACCCGATGTATGATTCCTGAAAAACATCATGTTTGACTCTCAAAACATTGATCAATCCGTGTTCCAGATTCTCCTGATAATCGTCTGATGAATCGGGGATTTCTATAATTGAAGGTGTCTCGTCAAAAACATTCAAAAAACCTAGGCTTGTTTTGCCGACCTTGCCCGTGAGCTTCACTCCCCACAAAGGATTGATAATATCCCTGGTATAGAGAAGTTCAATGGGGGTATCAAAAATATCTTTTCCTTCCAGAAAAAAAGGTCTTTTTTCCGGATAGTACAGTTTATATCTCTGGTTGACATCGACTTGAGGCATATCAGCTTCTATTTGGCTGAAATCCGGATTAAGCGTCAGATCCGCTGTAAAATTAGAACTCATCCCATACTTCAAGTTTATGCCGGGTATGGGTTTCACTTTATCTCCGTCTGTTTTTCTTCCTGTGACAACCGGCATCACCTCCAGGTTTTTTCCGCTTTCAAGTTCTCCCTCAATCCGCAAGATCCCTTCTTGAGAGAGGAAACCATTTGCGTCTCTGGAACGCGGCGCCCAGTAGATTTCTTCATTATTTCTCTGGATACTTCTCTGTATCTGAAGGCCCCAAATCTGAGACTTCACATCTGGAAACCTGAGGCTTTTAAAAGGGATTTGGACCTCAATGGTGTATCCCTCCTCATCAATGGTGGCATCAGAGAGAAAAAAAGTGTCCCAAGTTTTATCAATCTTATCAAAACCGCCTCCCGGTCTTCTTCTCTGAAACTCACTATATATCCCGTCAGTCTGAACACCGCAGGGATTTATCTGAAAAGTAAAAGCCCTTTTTTTGTCATTAAACGTATCAAGATAAATGGTTATCTGGTCATCCCCTACAGCCTTATCCCTTTTACAGAGACTGGCTCTAATAGCCTCGGGGCTTGAGTCGTAGCACCGCACAGCTATATATAAATTCATTTTATCATAACCTATGTAGGCCTCTGTTTTTTCCGAAGGAGCACCACCCTCAACAGGTTCGAATTGAGTAAAGTCACTAAGAAAAGCCGTATTATCCCAGAATGGCTCATCCAGATTTCCGTCTATAATAGGGGGAGAGGGGAATTCAACGGCTTTTACATCATAATTCCCGTTACTTTCTGAAGCCGGCAGCAAAAGGGCACTCAGCAAAACAAGAGCCATTGACGTGAAAAATTGTTTGCGTTTCCAGTACATCACTAAAATAACTCCTGGATTTTGTCTTTTTTTACCCTGCTCATAATTGATAATAACCTATGGATACGAACATTGTGCGCTCCTGATGCGTCTCCCAGGAACACAAACGTCCTTTATGGCAAAATCTGATACTTAAAAAATATACAATAAATATTTCTTTATCTGATGTCCATAATCGAAATATTTCTTTCGTCCAGGCTGATTCCCAGGTCTCTGTAAAGTCCTGCCAGAGAAAGTTTATAGTCGATGATTGACTTGAGCTCTTGACTCCTCTGCGTAGCAAGGTCCGCCTGGTACTGAAGCACAAGGTAATTCGTGCTAAGCCCCACTTTCAGCTTTTCTTCTTCTGCTTCCAGCTGCTTTTCTGCCAGCTCTCTTGCTGCTTTATAGGCTTGTATTCTTTCGTAATCTGTCGCGACATTACGGACGGCTATTTTTATGTCTCGGAATATCTCCTGTTCCTGGTTTTTCAGCTGAAGTTTAGCCATCTCCAGGTTTAATCTCGCCTGTTTAAATTGAGATCTTGAAAGCAAATCACTGAGGGGAATATCCAGAGTCAATCCCACGGACCAGTTCTGGTATCTGAAACCAAAGGCATCTGAAAAGGAATCACCTAAACCCCCTGGTACTTTACCTATGACGATTCCGGAAAGAACATTGTCATTTAAATACAATACCCGATCACCGGAAACCCCCGGACTCCAGTATGAAGCGGATAAATCTAACTGCGGAAGCATCTGGTTTTTGGTGTAATTCAGGTCTATTTGACTGTTTTCAAGTGATATCCTGGTCGACTCTAGGTCCGGACGGTTCTGCATGGCTATGGAAAGGGCTTCATCCAGGGTTATCTCCTTCTTTTTATATTCAGGTTCATCTTTCGGGATAATGGTGGCCTCTTTCGGAGTTTCAATATCAGCAGCAACATTGATTATGGTCTTTAATATGTCCTCATTGTTCTTGACTTCGGCTTGAGCAGCAAGTATATCCGCCTGACGCTGGGCAACCGTTGCCTGGGCATTTATGATCTCAATGGGAGCCATGGTCCCGACTTCCACAGACCTTTTATTCTTTTCTAAAAGGTCCTGTGCCAGCTTCAAAGACTGTTTTTGAACTTCCAGGTTTTCAATCGCATAAACGTAATTCCAGTAGGCCTGTTCCACTTGATAAACAACCTCCTGAATCGACCTTTTTAAATCCCTCTCAGAGATCTCAAGGTCGTTTTTTGCAACAATGATATCTTTTCTGCTGATATTCGGACCAAAATTTTTCAATAGAGGCTGAGAGAAATTAAAAGTAAGCGTGCTCTCATATCTTGGATTTATGGTCATAAAGTTCCTGTTGGTATCATAGGAGTAGCCGTCAAGGCTCAAACTAAAGCTCCCGCCTGTGGGCAGCTGCTGTGAAACCTCAGTGCCAAAACTGTTGCTGAGTGTCTTTACTGTATCTTCAGCATCAAGCCAGGAATAGGAAGCAGATTTTTGATCGCGGCGGCTGTAGTTCATTGAAAGACTCGGGATAAATTTTTCCTGGGCTGCTGCCACTGAGAGCTCTGCTAATTCCGGGCTTATGAGTTCCACCTGGACGCTGAGATTATTTTTTAATGCCTTTGCTATACATTCTTCCAAAGATAGCGGAATTTCATTAGGCTCATTCTGAGCACCAAGGAATAGTGAAATTCCTGCCAAAAACAATAGGGCTGCGGCTAATTTTCGCATTTGCATCTTCTCCTCCTAATAATCAATCTCTTAAATTTTAAGGTTTCAAAACAATTTCTATTCATAACGAAGGGCATCAATAGGATTAAGTTTGGATGCCTTTCTAGCCGGGTAAAAGCCAAAGAAAACACCGACCGATCCGGCAAATAAAAACGCAAGCAAAATAGAACCTAAAGATACAGAAGTCTTCATGCCTGCAAATTGAGAAATGAGCTTAGAACTCCCAACACCCAGCAAAATTCCTATTATGCCTCCCAGCAGACTCAGGACAATAGCCTCGATAAGAAACTGAAGCAGGATATCATTCTCTCTTGCTCCTACGGACATCCTTACTCCTATCTCCCGGATCCGTTCAGTGACAGAAACCAGCATTATGTTCATGATTCCAATGCCTCCCACCAGCAGTGATATGGAAGCAATCCCTCCCAGCAGAATAGTGAGGATCTGAGTGGATTCTTGCGCTCCTTCCTGTATGTCAGCCATATTCCTTACATTGAAATCATCATCAGCTCCAGGTGCAATCTTATGTCGGATCCTTAATAATTCCTCTATCTGTTCCTGTGCCTCTGCTGTATCACTCCCTTCGACTGCTGATACATCAATGGACTGAACATAGTTTATCCCGACCAGTCTCGTCTGGGCTGTAGTGTAGGGAATAAATATCACATCATCCTGACTAAACCACATGGCTTCGCCTTTTGTCTTCATGGTTCCTATGACTCTAAAAGGAATTTTTTTGATTCTTATGACCTGGCCGATAGGAGACATGCCTTCAAAGAGATTGTTGTTTACCTCGCTTCCCAAAACACAGACTTTCTGGCCTGTCTTAACCTGAGCCTCGGTAAAAAACGCCCCTTCATCAATGTCCCAGTTCCTTATCAAAGGGTATTTATCACCCACTCCATATATAGAAGTATTCCAGTTCTTGTTCGAATAGATGACCTGCACTCTGGTATTGACATTCGGGGACACATACTGGACCAGATTACATTGTTCGATAATAGCCTGGGCATCGGCATCCGTAAGCGTATCATAACTCCCCCCTCCCCCATGACGTCCTCTGAATTCCCTGCTTCCAGGCCTTACAAAAAGAAGATTTGTCCCCATTTCACTGAACCGCTTTTCGACTTCCTTCTTTGCTCCTTGTCCGATACTCACCATAGCTATAACGGCTCCCACTCCGATTATGATGCCTAGTGCTGTTAAAAAAGTGCGCATTTTGTTTCGGCCCAGGGCCTTCAGCGCAACTTTTATGGTTCTGAATATTTTCATCACTACCTCCTATCCTCTTTCTCTATGAGACCGTCCCGAATATGAATGATATTTTCAGCATAATCTGAGATTTCCGGATCATGTGTGACCAGGATAATGGTGATTCCGCTTTCCTCGTGGAGGCTTTTAAAGACTTCCATGATGTCCATCCCTGTTTTTGTATCAAGGTTTCCTGTTGGCTCGTCTGCCAGAATCAAGGATGGGCTATTGACAAGGGCCCTGGCAATGGCTACTCTCTGTTTTTCTCCGCCGGATAACTGGTTCGTTTTATGCTCCTCCCATCCTTCTAATCCGACCTGCTTGAGCGCGTATCTGGCTTTCTCTCTGGCTTCTTTTGCCGGAACATTCGAATAAATCAGTGGAAGCTCAACGTTTTCAAGAGATGAAGTCCTTGCTAAAAGATTGAAATTTTGAAAAACGAATCCGATTCGCCTATTCCTTATACCGGCAAGGCGGTTCTTATCCATGGTGGAGACTTTTTCGTCTTCAAGATAGTAGGTTCCTTTTGTAGGTTTGTCCAAACAACCTATGATATTCATTAACGTGGATTTTCCGGAACCAGAAGGGCCCATAATGGCCATCATTTCTCCCCGTTTTATGGTATAGGTAATTCCTTTCAGGGCTTCCAGCTTGGTCTCGCCCATATCATAGGTCTTGGTAATATTCTCCAGTTTAATAATAGTATTGTTTTCGCTCATTGTCCTTTCCTGTCTTAGCGGAGCATCCTCATCATAGAAGGTCCTCTTCTTTGATCTCTTTCTTCTCCTTTACCAACGATTACTTCCTGTCCTTCTTCTAAACTATCACTCTTTATTTCAGTATATACATTATCTGTTACTCCTGTACGTATAAAGAGTATCTTGAGTTTTCCATTCTCATCTTCTATCCAAACACTGGCCCTGTCATTCCTTCTGTTTTGCGCCATGACAAATCCCATCTTTTGGCTGGGAACTCCTGAGGAATTCTCCTCAGCCTGAG
>Ga0190344_1000422_pt1 | contig 21793 bp, 23 predicted proteins | sample 48721323_MG_FD_161662 | JGI IMG/M metagenome (GOLD analysis project Ga0190344, IMG submission 161662) | Hydrothermal vent microbial mat bacterial communities from Southern Trench, Guaymas Basin, Mexico - 4872-13-2-3_MG | ecosystem: Environmental > Aquatic > Marine > Hydrothermal vents >... | reverse complement strand
CTAAAGCGACTACTACAAACTTCAGTCGCTAAAGCGACTACTACAAACTTCAGTCGCTAAAGCGACTACTACAAACTTCAGCCGCACGAAAAAATAAACTTTCAATTCTTCTTCATTCCTGTCCCAAACATGATCTAACAACTTTTAAGATAATTGCGTTAATTGCTGTTCTTCAGTCGATATCAGAGATGTCATCCTAAAATTTATATACTTATCATTAATTGAGTCATTTTTCATTTTTCATTAGTATAATACCAATGCCTTATGTTTGCGAATTAACATGTCAGCGAGGTTAAACTGACTTTTTTCTAGGACTTTTTCTAGCTTTGAGCGTAACTCTATCGCTTCCGCACTGTCGTATTGCCCATGATTGACCAAATACAAATAGCGATTGTATTCTTCAACTTCTGGAATAAGCGCGGCGCTTGCAAGCATCACTTGCGTGCGTTAATTCTTAGCATTATAACTCTGTGATACTCTGTGGCACTCGGTGAACTCTGAAAAAATGGGTTGGGGGCCATAAAACGTTTTGAATGTTTTCAAATCAAATTATGGCCCACAAATTCTTAATTCAACCCTTAATCCGCATTATCAAGCGATAAACTATAAATATAAGTCGCTAACAAGTGAACTTTCGCATCAGCCACTTTAGCATCAGCCACTTTAGCATTGCCCAACAATTTACCGTGCGCGGGCATTTTACCTTGACGGCCTTTTGTAATCGTTTCTGTTATGACGGCTTCTGAACCACCATAAAGCCAAATCTTATCCGTCAAGTTCGGCGCACCCATGGCTTGATTACCTTTGCCCTCCATACCATGACAAGCAAAGCAGATTCGCTTAAAGTGCTTCTGCCCTTCAGCCGCGGCCGCTTGATCATGTTGTTTCCCACTTAAACGCAGCACATATTGCGCCACATTGTTGATATCAGCTTCACTTTTGAGGCCGTTTGCCGCAGCCGCCGGCATCATCCCTTGACGACCATTCTTAATAGTGGTTTCGATAGTCGCCGGGCTACCACCATAGAGCCAATCATTATCGCGCAAGTTAGGAAAGCCAGAGACACCACGCGCATCTGAACCATGACAGGCAGTACAGTAAGTCATATATAAACTATGACCCAATTTGACCGCATTCTTATTCTTAGCCAAGGCCGTTATCGGTTCCCCAGCATACTTTGCATAAATCGGCCAATAGCGAGTGTCGGCCGCATCCATTTCCAGTTGGTACTCCTTCAGCTCACTCCATTTCAAGTAGCCGGCATATGAGCCTAAGCCTGGATAGAGTATCAAATAGATGATACTGAATATCAAGGTAATGTAGAACATATTCAACCACCAGCGAGGTAGGGGGTTGTTATATTCTTCAAGGGTTTCATCCCAAACATGGCCCATCGTTTCGACTTTATCGCCGGTTTTTTTAAAGTCAGCGCCTAACCATAAAATCAGGCCAAAACAGGCGAGAATCCCACCTAAGGTTGAGATGATAATAAACCATTCCCAAAATTGACTGGTAAAAAGCGTTTCTTCAAACATGATGCTCTCCTTTCTCGGCTAAAGTTTTTTCTTGACGTTCTTGACTTTAGCCAAAGCTAAGGATCGGCTAAAAAATAACTTCCGCCATCTAAAAGCTAAAGTACCCTAAAGGGCACTGTACCTATTTTGGGGAAATTAAGCTAAAAAATAACTTCCGCCAACATCTAAAAACTAAGGTACGTCTCAGAGCACGGTACCTATTTTGGGGAAATTAAATTTTCTTCGATCCTAAGGTTTTTTGTTGGCTTTCTTCTCTAAAACAGTTGCTTCAACAGAATCATCGTCATCTAGGGGTAGGCGAGCCGCTTCGTCAAACTCAGGTTTGCGCTTGCGGCTATACGCCCACACCACGATACCAAAAAAGATGACCATGACTAGAATCGTCCAAACGGACTGAAAAAGTGTCATGATATCCAAAACTTACCTCACTTTTTTCAGGGCTGTCCCTAAGTTTTGCAGATAAGCGATAAGGGCTTGCATCTCGGTTTTGCCTTCCACTGCTTGAGGCGCGTTGTCAATGTCCTCTTCGGTGTAAGGATGCCCCAACCAATCTTTTAGCACCCGCATCTTGTGTTGAACTTCTTCGCCATCAACAACATTGTCCTCCAGCGAAGGATAACCGGGCATCACTGATTCTGGCACCACATCGCGTGGATTGATCAAATGGGTATAGTGCCAATCATCACTATAACGCCCACCGACACGGTGTAAATCGGGGCCGGTTCGTTTAGAACCCCATTGGAAGGGCCGATCATAAACAAATTCACCGGCCACTGAATAGTGCCCATAGCGTTCCGTTTCGGCTCTAAAAGGGCGAATCATTTGGGAATGACACACCATGCAAGATTCACGAATATAAATATCGCGCCCAGCCAATTGCAGTGCCGGGTAAGGCTTTAAGCCATCTACCGGCTCTGTCATTGACTTCATAAAAAATAGCGGCACGATTTGCACTAAGCCACCAATACTCACCACCACGGTGATGAGAATGATCATTAAACCCACATTTTTTTCAACTTTTTCATGTCCAGTTGCCATCATTAATCTCCTAATTAGTGTGCCAAAGCCGGGGCAACAACGGCATCATTCACTTCGGTCACTTTAGGACTCGTCACCGTTTTGAAGATGTTGTAAGCCATCACCAGCATACCAATGAAGAAGAACATACCTCCTAACCAACGAATGACGTAGTAAGGATGCATGGCTTGCACTGATTCCACAAAGCTATAAGTCAAAGTCCCGTCTGGATTGACGGCACGCCACATCAGCCCTTGCATAATGCCAGAAACCCACATTGCGGTAATATATAACACCACACCAATTGTGGCTATCCAGAAATGCACTTCAACCAGTTTAAGGCTGTGCAGTTCACGTCCAAACAAACGCGGAATCAAGTAGTACATGCTCCCCATTGTTATCATCGCTACCCAGCCAAGGGCACCGGAATGCACATGTCCAATCGTCCAATCGGTATAGTGTGACAAGGCATTGACTGTCTTAATGGCCATCATCGGCCCTTCAAAAGTGGACATGCCATAGAAGGAAACGGCTACAATCATGAAACGCAAAATGGGATCGCTACGCAATTTTTCCCACGCGCCCGATAAAGTCATAATGCCGTTAATCATACCGCCCCAAGACGGTGCCAGCAGAATCAGAGACATCACCATGCCGAGAGATTGCGTCCAATCGGGTAAGGCGCTGTAATGTAAGTGATGGGGGCCGGCCCAAATGTAGGTAAAAATCAAGGCCCAGAAGTGAACAATTGATAACCGATAAGAATAGACTGGCCGTTGTGCTTGTTTAGGCACAAAATAGTACATCATGCCTAAAAAGCCGGCGGTTAAGAAAAACCCGACTGCATTGTGACCATACCACCATTGCACCATGGCATCTTGTACGCCCGCGTAGGCGGAGTAAGATTTCCACATCGAAACGGGAATGGCTAGGTTATTGAAAATATGCAAAATCGCAATCGTGATGATAAAGGCCCCATAGAACCAGTTAGCCACATAAATATGTGACGCACGACGCTTCACAATCGTTCCAAAGAACACAATGGCATACGCCACCCAAACGACGGCAATCAGCAGATCAATAGGCCACTCCAACTCTGCGTATTCTTTAGTGGTGGTATAGCCCAACGGCAGAGTAATGGCCGCCAAAACAATGACTAATTGCCAGCCCCAAAATGTAAAGCCGGCTAATTTGTCTGAGATTAATCGCACATGACAAGTGCGTTGCACGACATAATAAGAAGTCGCAAATAAGGCCGAGCCGCCAAAGGCGAAAATCACGGCATTGGTATGCAACGGCCGTAAACGACCAAAGGTAAAGTTAGGCACATCAAAAATGTTATTTAGCCAAGGCCAAGCCAGTTCGGCGGCGATATAGACACCTACCGCCATGCCGACAATACCCCACACTATGGTCATAATGGCAAATTGCCTAATCACTTTATAGTTGTAGGTTTCTTGGCCCGCTACAGAGGTTGCGGGTTCCGCCATAACGTTCAGTTCTCCTCAATCAAAAAGGCAGTTTGTTAGTTGAGATAAATCAACATCAAAAACGTGAAGGCGCGTATTGTAACTGAGTATTTTCCAAAAGAATTGATATAAGTCAAGACTTAAACGAACGGTAAATTTTATTTATTATAATCAAACAATTATATATTAACTTAGTTAGATAGGAATTACTTCTTTAAAAATAAGGTGATTTTATAGCAGATAAATTATTTGAATATGGCGTGATTTTAGAAATAATTTGTAACAGGAGATTAGGTAAAAGGGGAGCAATTAACTGTTGCTTAATTTCTATTTTAATCTATATATATCTAGTCAAATGAATAGAATATCTTGGAAAAATCAATTGCCACTTTAAAATGGGAGCAAGTGATCCTATAATCATTAACTTGGGTCATGTTGACTCAGATGAGAAAAGTTTTCTCGTACTGGGTATTGATTTTGACGGTTGGTAAATTTCAGTCTCAAGCCTCGCTTTGGGGTTGAAATTTGACCCAAGCGGACTGCCGGAAAAAATGACAATACTTGGTTGCACGAAACGACTTCAATCGGATTGAGTGCCAACGGTTGGGACGGACCAACCAGGACTCTAGTTGCAATCGATGCGGATTATCAACAGAGAGCGAATTATATATTCATAGTTTTGAGTAGATTTTTAGGAACAGTGGGATAATAAAGGCATTACAGGAGTTAATATGACTCAAAAAAATATCGAAAAAAAACCTGACAGGTTTCAAAAACCCTGTCAGGTTTACGTTTCTGCTTGCTTTAATTAGCGGCATTGCTAAAAAGACCGATCAACGGTTCTTATGACAAAACTGGTTTTAGGACGTTTCAATTAGCGACTTTGCTGAGGTATTGCCCAACGAGATGGTTCATGCTAAAGCAGGTTACATTGTGTTTCAATCAGCGACTTTGCTGAGGTATTGCCCAACCCTAGACGCAAAACTTAACATAAAATCAATGACATACCAAACTCATTTAAAACACTTAAATAAGCGTACTTTTTCTAGTTAAATTAACACTAACTGTCTGAAAATAAAATAAATATTATTTCTGGAGCCTTCTATCCAAACATATAAGCCACGAGTGACTGATGTATAAGTTATTGAATATAAATAAAAAGTTTTACTTACTTTCCCAGTCATTTAAGGCTACGTATTAAACCACACTCTCAAAAAAAAAGCAACAGACTTTCTTCTAAAAAAAAACCACCGACTAGACATCGCGTTTATAGATATAATCTGTTAAATCTTAACGATTTATAACCCATAGTCGCCATTAAAACGCGGCCAACTTGTCGTGAGAGTTGGTGATAAGTGAGTTTAATTTTAAATAAATTCAACGACATAATGTTTTTAATTAGCATCTCCGATGTTTAGCGTTACGAGGATGCGTTTTTCTGGGTTTTTTGGCCCAAAATCGACATTTAAAATGTGATATTTATCAATCACTTACCGATTAAACCGCCTAATTAACTGATTGAACGCTCACCGCCTTTTTTCAGATAAGCCATTGATTTATTTATTAATTATAAATTTTCAACTAATCCAATTTTTCGCTCTTTACGTATTGAGAAATCCGATTTCTTTAAGAACTCGGATTTCTTAGAACGGTAGTGCCCAATAACTTTACAAAGTTAAGAGTAAGGTATAATTATAAGGCGCGATAGGGGGCCATATTTTCATTTAAAAATGTCCAAAATAGTTTATGGCCCCCAAATGGTGCCCAATAACCTTACAAAGTTAAGGGTAATAATAAGTCTTCTGTACAATAATTTTATAGTCGACTTTTTACCAATTGATTGACTACTTTATAAACGTGTGTTCCAACTTGATTAGGCCATCTGGCACTCAGATTATTATCCAATTGTTTAGCATTTTTGAGTGCTTGTTCAACATAAGGTTTAAAATAATCAGTATTAAGCTTGGCTTTGTTGTAACCGCTGTTATGAACTTGTTTTAATTCATTCTCCAACTGTTCAGTGATTTCTTGGCAAGAGGCAGTTGTGACGGTAGGCAAACTATAATGACAAAGTAACCACGTTTCAAAACAAGGATTACTGATAGCGAGTTTAAAGCCACTTTTTTTAGCTTCTTTAGTCACTGAACTCAGTTTTTTGTCCTTCCACCTATCGACATCAATCATTAACCACAGTTCATCATTAGTTTCTAACGCATATTCTTGACGGAAATGCTTTAATCTTTCCAAAACATACTCCGGCGAAGATTTGTTATCTTCACCGGTTGGAATCACTTTAACTTGGACACGCCTATTACGAAACTGAGCAAAATACTGTTTTTCAGTGATTCTGCCTTCAGTCGCAATAATCAATAAGCGTGTATCTCCTAGAGATTTTAGACTGCGATCAATTGGACGTTTTTTTCTCTGTGTCAGTGCCATCGCTATCTTATTCCTTGCAGGGCATGCCTAATTGTTCAAGATCACCAACAAAAGGAATGCCTCCAAATCGCCCTTGAAGATAACCCGTTTGAATATTTAAGTCGGGATTCATTTTAAGGTTAACCAATGAATAAAGTTGTGACGCACCGTGTTCATCTTTTTCTAAAAACCAGATTTCATCTTGACGCAATAGGTTTAAGTCCAATAAATGGGTATCGTGCGTTGTAAAAATTAATTGACTACGATGTGTTTTGGAAACACCTGTTAGATAAGCTTCTAAAAAAAATTGGGGTAATAACGCATGTAAACTGCGATCCAGTTCATCAATGAGATACACTTTTTCGCTAGAAAGCAGATCAACTAATATAGGCAACAAATGAGTAAGTCGTTGCGTACCAGCCGATTCTTTAGAAAAGTCAAAAGAAACAATACTGCCATCATGTCCACGATGTATCGTTTCTAAACGAATGAGTACCGGTTCACCCGATTCGTTAGCACATAAGGTATAAGAAGTCGCTTCACCGAGCATCAATATAGTAGCGCCTGAGCGAATGTCATTCTCTATTGCGAGTCGTATTTGCTCTGGCAATCCTGGAAAATGTTTGTCGTAATCGAAGTGCTCTTCAACGGTTTTAATGCTATGTATGCCTGTGTCGGCTTGTTTCAGAAACTCACTTAAATAAGTCATAAACGGTTTTTCTTGATTGGCTCTGATTTCCAACGGCAAATAACGCGGAGTCGCCGGAACAACTTGCAAAATCTCTTCAAACCATTCATAGAGCGGTTTTAATTTTTCCACATTCCGCTCCAACGCTTCAGTTAAAAACAGTTGATTGGGGCGTGTGCCTTGGGCTACAAATTCAAGAAATTGTCTTTGTTTAGAATTTTGACGCGCTAATGAGCCGCCTATTTCAATGGTTACTTTGCCCGTTTCTGAAGTCACACGCTCGAAATAACGCACTTCTCTTTTTTTAGGGGTGACAAATAACCATTCCTCAAGCACTCGTTGATGATTGATGAGAAACCCGTAATGATAGCGAATATTTTGATAAGAAATAATAAATTCAAAGCGACTTGGCTGAGTTCGCAAGCGTTTATCCAGACGAAATGGCTCCACTGGAATGGATTTCGTGCCTTGGATTCCATTAACAATAAGTTGTTTGGCAAACCCAATGGCTTCAATCAATTTTGTTTTACCATGCGCGTTAGCACCGTATAAAACACTGGTGCGTAGCAAATGGGTTTCTGGTGTTAATTGAATCAAATGGCTTTTATGTTGTTCAAGCGCTGCACTGGCTACCATAGAAAATAAGGTTTCTTCGGCAAAGCACCTAAAATTTTCAACAATAAATTGGAGTAGCATATTCAGTTATCATAATGAAAAATGAAAAATGAAAAATGAAGAGATGGCATAAACCAGTCTATCATTTTACGATGAACCTTGAAGTTGTACTGACTTCTTCCAGTTGATGGCCCACAAATCTTGTGTTTTAACGTATTAATTGTAAGGGTTTAATGTCTAACTACAAGGATTGTAATATAACTACAAGGATTGTAATATAACTACAAGGATTGTATATAATAAAGGATTTTTAAGCGGATTGCTTGCTATTCATTGTTTCATATAACTACAAGGATTGTATATAAAAAAGGATTTCTAAGCATTGATTTTATAAAACGGTTTTTCTTTAGCCTTGTGTGACTTCAAGCCATTTTTTTTATAATTTCCATCGTTTCAAGACTGACGGTACAAACCCGTTGCAGTAATTCTATCACCGTTTCTTTGTAATCGGCGAAGCGATAGGTGTTGAATTGTTCCGCAATGGTTTTGTCACGCGGTTTTTTTGGTTTGTATTGATCGAGTATCCATTCTAACGCGCTGCGGTTGCCGAGTTGGTATTCCCAAGCAGTTGATGGTACGCGTTGCAACGTGGTAAGAGCGTCTAATTGAATTTCGCCGTTTATTTTATCAGCTTTGAGTTTGGGTTTGTTGGCTTGATTGCCAGCCCGTTTTTTATCCACCCGTTTGAGTGGATATTTTTCTACCGTTTCGTAGTTTAAATGTAAGTCCATTAATTGCTTGCCCCATGTTACCCATTGATGAAAGTCGTCATAAAACGGTAGGCGAGGAAATTCGCGCTTTAAGTTAAGGGCGTATTTTTGCCGGTAAGCCGGATGATGTAATACGGCGTAGGTGTAGTGAAAAATGTTCTCCTTGGTGATGGTGTTGTCTTGGTAATGGCAGCGAAATTGGTTTAAGCCCCAGTCAGTGAGGTTTTCTAGGCGGTTGCCTTCGGAGTCGTAGCGGTATAGGGGGATACATTGACTAGTTCTAGAACTAATTCCATTATCGATAATTTTATCGGAACATTGGGCAACAAAAGGTACTTGTTGGTGAATTGTAAACCATATAACAACATTAGTACTTTCAGCTTTTGGAAAAATTGTTGATTGTAATGATTTAGTGTTTGTAACTACATCATCAAAATAGAACTATTTGTTGATAAATGGACGATAACAGGAAATTCTTACGTTAGAATCGTAAAATTGATGTCTAAGTCCTTTTTTTAGGTTATTTCTGATGCTATCACTCCATTTTAGTTTACTATTTTTACGTATAACATTTAAAAAAGCTTCCGTTTTCTCAGATGAATTTTTCCACTTTTCAACCTCTAAATTGTAATCTTCTAAGAAACAAATTACCTTTCTTTTTAAGTTATCTAAATTATAGTCATAAGCCCATTCATCTCTTGAAGTTAAAACACCCGTTGAAAACAACTTAAAAACCGCCCTTTCCTCTTTCTGATATTTCGCCAGTTTGGTTTCCTTATTTGCTAACGGCAACAATTGTTCAAAATCATTGTCAGCGAGGTTGAGCCAATTGTGATTTTTGTCGGGCAGGATTTTGTTAAACTCAATTTGCTTAAATGGGGAAGTTCTTAAATTGCTAAGTTTCTCGGCGGCGGTTTCCATTTCTGGGCGACGCATATAATGAATTTGGCATGAAGTTGCGCCTTGTCGCTTTACTAGAAACGAAATCGCTACGCCGGTTTGAATCCCAAACACATTATTTTTTTGCCAGACAGCTTGGGATTTTTTCTAACATCGCCGCCTAAATCTATTATATAAATTTCGTTAAACTCTTCTGCCACGATTTTTCTAAAGCCGTCAAATGTACGCGCCTCTAAAAAAGAGGAATTAGTGACAAACGTTAAAATGCCATTGTCTGATAAACGATTACTTGCCCAACGGAAAAAACGTGCATACATATCATAAAGCTTGGTTTTTTGTGCCGTGCTGTTGGCAATGTAAGTGCGTTTAATCGCTTCGTCTATTTCGGGATAGTCACGGTTTTTATTATTGTCATTTTCGTTTTGTTGGTTAGCGTTATAGGGCGGATTGCCGATAATCACTGAAATTTGGCGTTGGTTTTGTGCTTGAATACGCGCGGCGTTTTCTTCGCCCAATCCAAGAAACAAGGTTTTCTGTTGATTTTGATAGTTATGCTCAAACCCCAAATTGTCTAAAGTATCCGCAAAGCAAATATGAGAGAATGCTTCATACTCGCCCATTTTTTGCTGGTAGGTATATTCAATATTGAGATTGGCAATGTAATACGGCAAAATCGCGACTTCATTGCAATGAATTTCGTGTTGGTATTTAGCGCGAAGCCGGTTTTTGGGTAAGTATTCAATTAGTTCGGTGATAAACGTACCGGTGCCGGTTGCTGGATCGAGAATTTCGACATTTTCATCGGCTAACAAACGATTAAAGTGTTTTTCCAATAGATAGTCGGTGCTTTCAATCATAAAGCGCACGATTTCATTTGGTGTGTAAACAATGCCTAATCTATCCGCTGCTTTTGGATTATAGCTTTTATAAAAATTATCGTACACGACTTTGAGGAATTTTTGCTTTTCATGGTGATTGTTAATATTAGCCGCTTCGCGGCGAATCACGGCGTAGTAACTGTCAATGGATTTCAGCGTCTCGCGGCGTACTTTGGCGGTAAAAAAGCTATTCACTACCGTTTCTAAATGACGCGCCACCACATTTTCCCGATGAAATTGGCTCTCGTTAAACACGGTTAAAAAAATCTCTTCGGTGAGAATATGTTGAATAATCATTTCCCGAATATCAAAGCGGTTGATTTTTTGGTTGATTGAGTCTTGACATAGCGTCAATAAACTTTTAAAAGCCGCTTGAAATTTTGGATTCGTTTTGGCTTGAGCCGCGAGCGTTTTTTCGTAATGTTTCAAGAATCGTTGGTAAGTCGGTTTTAAAATGTTCAATGGCTTGCCGAAAATCGCGCACTTCTGGGCGTTCGTAATGGATAAAATGCGTTAGCAACGCCTCCAATTTTTCAGCGTCTGCCATTTTGACGCGCTGAACTTCTTGCCCAGTTTGAATTAATACTGCGGTTTGCGAATCTTCAAATAAGATATTGTCGTTAGGATAGCCTTTAGTTAATTTGTTTTGGATTTCCTTATCTAAATCCTCATCCTGATCAGAGCGATCCCAATAGCCCCAAGGCAAACGCAACGCATTCTTCACCGTGCCATCGGGATAAACGGTGGTGTTGTATTGGGTGCGATAGGCTAATTCTGGGATTAAAATAAAATGAGGGTTTTCGCAATAGCTCTCTAAGAGTTTTTGGAAAGCCACTCGAATAGACGTTTCTTTGCGCGAACCGCCGTATTGGATGATTTTTTCGACTTCGCTGTGGTAGGTTTGGATTAGGAGTCTGGACATATTTACTTATATAAACAAGGATTGTATATAAAAAAGGATTTTTAAGCGGATTGCTTGCCGTTCATTTGTTTGTCCGAGTTAATGTAACTCATTGATTTTAATAGAATGGCCCCCAAGAGGCCCTCTCTATAAATCAGTTATTTAGGTGTCTTATGACAACGTTTCAAGGCATTTTTTTTATAATCGCCTTCGTTTCAACACTGACATTAAGTACAACGAATTACGCGGATAAACGAATTGGTTTAGAGGTTATTATGAAATCAAGGATTTATAAAAACTTCTGATTTTAGAAGTTATAGAAAAAATATAACGCTTGCATGCGCAAATGACGCTTGCATGCGCAAGCTTATATATAAGGACTCGTTGTAATAAAACACTTATAAAAACTATGGCTAATGAGGCGCAATTGGGGGCCATAACTTGATTTGAAACTATTCAAAACCTTTTATGGCCCCTAAATCAGGTAGTCTAAATAACCCTAAAAGATCTCTTGCGAATTCGCATTACTTAAGTTTAAATTATATGCCCCATTCGCTTGCCCAAAGCGCGGTTAAGACGGATTCTGACTGCGATTTATGTGTCAACTGTTGTGGTTCATCAAACAAGCAATTATGCATTCGTTGACAGTAGGCTGAATAACACATCAATTGGGCAATGTGAATGAGTTTTACCCATCTTTTTTCCGTTCTAATTGTTTTCCATTGTTTTGGATAAAAATTCGCCAAAATAATTTCACAAGTCAAAATCAATTCCATCGGTGGCATTGCCCAACGAGGACGACTGAGTTTTAATTCCTCTTTCCGATTAATTTAGTTATTCGTGCTGTCCGGAAATAAGGATTTCAATGGTTTAAGTCGTTGTTTTTATTGGAGTTAATTTTATTGACGGACAAGTCTATTAACTTCGGTAAATACCCAATTTAACGTATCAAATACAGCTTGTAATTCTCTGGTAGCTGATATTTGACTAGGATCTTTTATAAAGATATTATCTTCCAACTTACTAAATTGCCATATTTTTCCTGTAGTTACAACGCCATAACATATATTGGCACCTTTAATGGAAGCCGCAATCATTTCTGCTAAAGCCTGTGTCCATCCGCCATCCCAATCTTGTTTTTTAGCTTCTATAATACAAAGAGGTGGTAATTCCATTCCACCGCAATCTGTAGCAGGTGCTACTAAATAATCTGGTTCTCCCACTAAACCTTTTTCTTTGTCTACATTGAAAGGTTCTTCTATCCAGACGTTTAAAGGCTTATTATTTTCTTCTACTATATTTAACATAGGAGTAATTACCTTGTTACATATTGTCGCCTCGTTCCTAAAACTCAAACTATTAAATAACCTTCTTTCAATGTTATTTAATAGTAATTCAGATATTTCTATACTTTTACTCTTAATTATAGAACCATCTTTTACCTTAATACTGAAAATACCTGCGACTTGTTCAACTGATTCAAATTGACCATATGACATAACATTCTCCTTATTTAAAATGTGGTTTGTCCCTTTTGCAATACAGGATTTTTGGCAGTGCTGATTAATGGGTGATTAACATCGGATTGTTTAGTTAGGGCTTTTTGTTGTATTTGGAATAGACGGAGTAAAATAAAAGAACTACCAATTAATTTTACTCTGATCCCAATTATTCCGCATTGGATAATACGTGCAACAGTGGTTGAGTGAGAATGGTGAGTTGATCGTCGCTTTGCGTAGTTACTTCGTTGCGCTTTCGCTCTACCCACCCTACGCTTGCTGCAATGCCACACAGTTTGCGGAATTAGAAACAAATAATCCCCCCGCCTTTGGTAAAGCCGTCGTCTAATAGCTGAAGTGCCCTAAAGGGCACTGAAGACTCAATGCCATATCGTTTGCTTCTGAAAAAAATCCTGAATTTACCAGTCCCCTTTAGGGACTTTAGCTTTGAGCTCTTTCTCGTTTATTTCTTAACTTAATGGCATTGACGCTTGCTGGGGCTATTCAAATTCAACCCCTATAGGGGTTGTTTTTTTTCCCAAAAAAAGTAGCGGGAAAATAGAAATGCGCCCACCACAAAGCCACTGTACTGGGCTGTTCAAAGTTGGCCCGATAAATCGATAACTCATTGATTAATAAGAACTTATCAAAAAAACGGCCCTGTGGCTCTTATTAAAAGAGAATTTACTGCAAATCCCGTGAAAGTGAACTTTTTTGAAAACTATAATTGTTATATAAATCAATGAGTTAGCTAAAATGACCGGTGGCACTGAAAAGGGTGGTTTATGTAACTTGTTGATAAATATACAGTTTGTGGCGGTGGGTTTTGCTATCGCTCTACCTACCCTACGCTCAAACCGGTGGGTTTCGCTATCGCGAAACCCACTCTACGCTCGCTGAGTGACACCCGATCGGAGCGGCTTGGACGAAGCGCAGTAGGGTGGAGCGTTTCATCAGGATAATACCTCTCTTCAGCCGTGCGGCTTGAGGCAAAGGCTGCAAGGATTAGTTAGGATATTTGTTGAGTTTAAATTGGACCAGATTTATTTTGAGCCTGACCTATTCTCATTCTTGCTGGATTAAGGCTGTGGTTTGAGAGTAATAGTTCGCTTATCGTAATCAATATTGATAATAAATCGACTTAGGATATCATTACCAATGAATCCATTGATCCCAAAATCATCCAGAATAATCCCAAATTCAATTTCAATATCTTCGAGTTCAATTTGATCAATTTTGAATTTTTCAACTTTTTGAGAAACGACTTCTTGAATACCGTCCCCAATTCCATGTAACCGTTTAATAACAGCGAACTTTTTAAAATTGAAATCAACCAAATCAATATCTATCGCAGTAGTGGCCGCCCCCGTATCTAAGATACAGTTATTGATTCTAGTGTTTTTTCCTTCATATTCAATGTTGATCGATATCCAGATTAATCCGTTTTTCCATTCAAAAATCATTTCAGGATTCCTTTAATTGGTACATCCTCAACGATAAATTCTGAAGGTGTGGTGGGCAGGGAAAACAATACGTTCATCCCCTTTTTTTTATATCTTCGATAGGCCTTAAATATTTCTTTACCATCGTCACTAATTTCGAGAATATTGCCTTCCAGAATTTTAGATTTTGTCTTGGAAATTTTTTTTTCTACAATATCTCCAATCAAAACAAACTTATCCGGATATTGCTTACGAATTTCTGACCATTTCATAATTTTAGCCGTTGTAGTTGGTGACAAAACTGCTTCTAAACAGAGCTTTAAAAAAAGAAAATTGAACTCGTAGGTTAGACTAACGAAAGAAGTCCAACCAAAACTGAAACTAATTATGTAAGGAAGTAAATGGCTCTCCCAAGTTTCCGAATTACCCCTGTAAATACATGCCCAGATCACATCATACCCCGGTGGTGTCTTTAATACTCACCAAGACGTACTAAAAAATTGCTGTTTGGAACGAAGCCGACGGTGTCAGCTTTTGTCTTACTTGACCACAATTCCTATTTCTGGGCTCAATCACACGGCCTACATTCTTGATTCCTCTTGGTTCATACGTCCATTACTGGGTTTGCATGTAGAGCGTACTACTAACCGGCTGGTTAGGCTGTAAGTTAGATGGGACTTGAGTTAAAATACCTCTCACCCATTGGGTAATAATAATCTATTTCATAATTTTACCAATTAATTCCAAGATTTCGGATTTAGCTTGGCACGACGGCTGCAAGGATTAGTTAGGGCTTTTTTAGAATTTATAATTAATTCCAGCTTCTTTCATGATTGCATTTGCTGTGAATTTTTATTGACAATTATGTGGCACAGTTACATCTTTACAACCATCTTTTCCCCAATATTCATGTGATCCTTTTGCAGCTCTGATAAACTTCCACCCATACTTTTTAAAGATTTAATTCGAGCCTGACCCCTTTTATTGCAAGACTCATAATTAAATTACCTCTTTGATAATTTACTTAGATATCAAGATCATCTAACCTTACTGATATAATATTCTTTATAGTAAATAACTCGTCTACAAACGTGTTCTCTCCACTTTTACTTTTCAATATGTAAAGAACTTTTGCTATACCTTTTTTTTCATCAAGATATTTTTTCTTGCACCACTCATTGAAGTCCTTTTTGTCAGATTTTTTCTCAGGCTCATAAAAATTTTGAGTTTCACCACAATTAATTAATTTATAAGGACTAAGTGTGCATATGTTTTCATCAGTCCAAAACATGATTAGATGATCATAAAACATTGCAGTAATTAATGTTCCTTCCCGAAAATTAGGTTGTAATCTTAAATTGTGCCAAAAAAGGCTGCCAGCCTTAGCCTCATTTTCTGATTCAATTACATTTGGAAAATCAATACATATCTTCATCTCTTTTCTCATTTAAAGGTTTATTGTAGCAATATTTGTTTCTAACATCCAAAATACGACATGGGTTTGTACCTAACACTCCTCTTCAGCCGCCGAAGGTCGGCATGCAAGGATTAGTTAGTAGGTTTCTATATATTTCAATGATTTATCGAACATTCTACTTGACCTTCTAACAGCCTCTCTTCTCCCGCCGCTAGGTCGGAGAGCAAGGATTAGTTAGGATATTTAGTGTTTAAATTTTGGCTTGACTTTTGATTAAACCTATCAAAATCAGGTATTATAACCACTTGATTTATTGACAGGTATTTGCTTTGTCGAATACCCAATTCAATACATTAAACACCACTTGTAGTTCTCTTGTCGCTGATATTTTAACAGGATCCTTAGTGAAAATACTATTCTCTAATTTACCAAACATCCAAACATCCCCTGTAGTAACAACACCATAACAAACCTTTGCACCCTGAGTAGAAGCTGCATACATTTCCGCCAAAGTCTGAGCCCAACCTTTTTCCCAATTTTCTTTCTTGGCCTCCATAACACAAAGTGGTGGTATCCCCATTCCGCCATGTTTTGTTCTAGTGGCAATTAGATAATCTGGTTCACCAACCAAGTCTTTACCTTCGTCTACATTGTATGCTACATGTGACCATATATAGAGAGATTTATACCTTATACTTACCAGGGTTAAAATAGGCTTAATAATATCCTCGCATATGGTAACCTCGTTGATAAAACTCATACTATCGTTTAGTCGTTTTGTAATTTCAGAGAACGGATAATCTGGTATTTCAATATCTAGCATATCAATTATACCCTTATCTACAACTTCAATATCGAACCTTCCGGCCACTTCTTCAATTGATTCAAATTGACTGTATGGCATAATTATTTTCCTTCAGACTAACTAAATTCTGTCAATTTTGTTGTGGTGCTACTGAAGGTGGGTTGGGCCTAACACCTCTCTTCAGCCGTGCGGCTTTTTGCGTTCCGGGTAGAAGCAGTGATTACTCAGGGACGTGAGCAATTAACTCATCCGGTTCCTTAGTAACTAAAGTAGTATAACCTTTAGCGTATAACTTTGCTACCCAGCAAAACCCTTAAGTTTTACTTGTTGAGCAATTTACTGAAGTTTTGTTAATATAGTTTGTGGCCTCAATGTGCCTCCTATAATGCTATTCAACAAAACGTCATACCCGGCGGAGCCGATCCTCCAATGGGTCACTTGGGCCTCATTTCCCCATCTTCATCAATTAATTCCAAGATTTCGGATTTAGCTTGGCACGACGGCTGCAAGGCCAAGTTAGAATTAATTTTACTATGACCCCAATTACAATTATTTACAATTATTTATTCAATTATTTATTTATTCTTTCTTATTTTCCCTTGCTCTTAATTATTTTATCCACTTCATTAAACAGCCAATTCAAAGTGTCAAAAACTTTTTGTAAATTATCTGTGGCAGATATTTGATTAGGGTCTTTAGTGAAAACCCCATTGTTCAACTTACCAAACTCCCAAGCCTTACCAGAAGTAACAACAGCATAACAAATATTTGCTCCTTGTGTTGATGCTGCATACATTTCAGCTAATGCCTGTGCCCAACCTTCCTCCCAATCCTGTCTTTTAGCTTCTATGATACAAAGTGGAGGTACGTCCATACGCCCTTGTTTTGTTTTCGGGGCTACTAAAAAATCTGGTCTACCTGCAAGATCATTTTTCTCATCCACATTATAAGCTATGTGCGACCACACAAGAAAATCCGTATAATGATCGTCTAATAGTTCCAGAATACGGCTAATAATTCTTTCGCAAACAGCCTCTTCACTGACAAAACTTGCTTTTTCGGACAACCTTTTTTTAAGACGAGTTATGTCTATTTCAAGTACTTCAAATTTTAAAGTGCCTATAAAATTCGTAGCATCTGCTTCCTCAATACCAAATTTTTCCGCCACTTCTAATACGGTTTTAAATGTACCATACGGCATAACAAGTCTCCTTATTTATAATGAACGGCATTATTATGCCTATTTGCATCATTATTTGAAACACTCAATCTTTTCTTGACACAATTTTTCTGTTAACTGTTGCAAAAGAACGCGTGATCACCAAGTCACCAAGCCACGTTCTTTTTGGAGAGGTGCCAAAAGCTCGAATCACGCAGACTAACACCTCTCTTCAGCCGCGCGGCTTTTTGCGTTCCGGGTAGAAGCAGTGATTACTCAGGGACGTGAGCAATTAACTCATCCGGTTCCTTAGTAACTAAAGTAGTATAACCTTTAGCGCATAACTTTGTTACCCAGCAAAACCTTTAAGTTTTACTTGTTGAGCAATTTACTGAAGTTTTGTTAATGTAGTTTGTGGCCTCAATGTGCCTCCTATAATGCTATTCAACAAAACGTCATACCCGGCTTCACCTTCCCTCCAATGGGTCACCTGGGCTACAATTCCCAGTTGCTTTTGATAACCCGCTCAACCTTCTTCAGAAGCGGCTACTTATGTAAGGAAGTAAATGGCTCTCCCAAGTTCCCGAATTACCCCTGTATGTAGTAAATACATGCCCTGCTCACATCAGGCCTCGGTGGTGTCTTTAATACTCACCGAAACGCACTAAAGACTGCTGCTTGGAACGAAGTCGATAGCGTCAGCTTTTGTCTAATTTGACTTATCCAATGACCACGATTCCTATTTCGGGGCTCAATCACACGGCCTACATTCTTGATTCCTCTAGCATCATACGTCCATTACTGGGTTTGCATGTGGAGTGTACTACTAACCTGCTGGTTAGGCTGCAAGTTAGATGGGACTTGAGGTAAAACACCTCTCACCCATTGGGTAATAATAATCTATTTCATAATTTCATCAATTAATTCCAAGATTTAGGATTTAGCTTGGCACGACGGCTGCAAGGATTAGTTAGGACTTTTTGTTGTATTTAAATGAGTCTTACAATTAAACCTATCAAAATCAATTGCTCTGGCCCCTTGATTTCTCTCAAAATAAACGTGGTCTGTCCCTTAATTTTTCAACAGAAAATAAATTGAGTTTTTAGCTGTTGGACTTCGCAAGCTCAGTCTAACCTACGTGCTATTTTTTATTAAATCTTTCTGCTATGTAGCCAATCCTATCAACAATATCAGATACTGTGTTTATATAATAATTATTCATATGAATAGATAGAACAGAATTTTCTAATAAAAGAAATTCCCATTCTGCACCATCCGTTATAATACCATACACGCTATTTTGCTTAAATTTTTTTCGGGTAGCATACATTTCTGCTAAACACTGACCTAAGCCTTCAGAAAGATTGCTTTTTTTTACTTCAACAATTGAGATTATAGGGCGTACAAAGTCAATTTCATCGAGAGTTAAAGCACTATCAAATTTACCGTTTAGCTGGTGTGGTAAGTCAGGAGTTTCTTCTTGACTCATATTCAAAACCGGTTCAAAGAAAATACCTAATTTGTAGACTTTACTAGCTTGCCACAAAATATGAGATACCAAAAGGTTACTTCTTGTTGCTTCATTATCTGACATAGATAATCTAATACGCGATAACATATCTTTTACATTTTCTTGTAAAAAAGCATAATCGTTATCACTAAGTTTGAAATTAGTAAATAAATCCTCACTTCTTTGGATTTCTATTTTAAAAATATCTTTCAATTCACTAGCGGTATAATTTTTATATTCACTGAATGCCATAGTAAAAGCCTAATGTCAAGTTCTGTTGCCTACGATTGATACCACGAAACTTAACGTAACAATTTTCTTCAAAAAATTCTTTAAAGATGAATCAGTAAAAATTTTCACTAAAGCCGCTGAGATAATAAGGTCTTGTTCCACCTGTTCATCCAAAGGCTAATCAGCAATTTCTCTCCAAGCGAGTATTTCTGGGTGAGGTATCATTAGTCAGGTTCTACGATTGTATTAATATATAGATTCCATCTTTCATTTAATTCATAATGACTCCTCTTCATTCCCTTTTCACTATTGGAAAGAAATAAAGAAGCTGAAAGTCGTCCCTTCTTTGCCAGCCTTGAAAGGGAAACAGAAAGTGAGGATTGATTTATTTTTAGACTTTGCTTTAATTCTACCGTGGTAAAGTAGTACTTACCTTTTGACATAAATTGTTCTAAATGATTTCCTGGGGCGCTGCCCCAGGCTATATTAATATCGCCCCGTTGGGGCTAAAAGGTAGTTACTTAAGTTATTTTAGTTTCTCAAAAAGTCCAATTTCTTCCCTTCTTGAGTATAATTAAATCAAGTCTGACTCCATTGATTTCTTTCATTTTTAACTTGTTGGACTGGACTTCACAAGTTCAGTCCAACTTAGGAGCTATCTCTCAATAACTACCTTGCTTGCTTCAGCAAATATCCAATTTAAGGTATCAAACAATTTTTGTAGATTTTCTTCGTTTGGTGCATCTTCAGCTTGTAAATTTCTCTTATCTTTTAGAAATAATAAAGATTCTTTGGTATATTTACCAAATTGCCATTGTTTGCCGTCAGTAATGATACTATAACAAATAGTCGCCCCTTGCGTCGATGCGGCATAAGATTCCGCCAATGCTTGCCCCCAAGCGTTATCCCAATCGCGCTTTTTAGCCTCTATTACACAGAGGGGTGGAACATCTATCAAATTACCTATACCTACTTTTTTTGGACGAGCAATTAGAAAATCAGGTGTACCTGAAAGATTCACAGATGCATCTACATCATAGATGATATGTGACCAAACACGAAATTCTTTATATGCTTTATCTAGTACCCTTAATATAGGTTTAATAATATCTTCACAAATGGCATATTCAGAAACATAAGCTAGAGGGTCATCTAATAACTCCTTAATTTCATCACGTTTGTTCTCTGGTATATTAAAAGGCAAAGTTTCTATGAAAAATCCTTCTTTTATTATAAGGTTGAATTTTTCAGCTACCTCTGCATCTGTTTTAAAACTTCCAAATCCCATACAATATCTGCTCCTAAATATTTATTCGACTTATTACCCGTAATATATATTCCTAAATTATTTCATTTGTACCATAATTCGTTACGCAAAGAATAATCTCCAAAAATGCTGTCTTTGTGTTTTTTATTGTTTATTTACTTCCACGATTGTTTTTTCGCATAACACCTCTCTTCAGCCGCACAGCTTTTTGCGTTCCGGGTAGATGCAGTGATTACTCAGACCCGGACGTGAGCAATTAACTCATCCGGTTCCTCAGTAACTAAAGTAGTATAACCTTTAGCGCATAACTTTGTTACCCAGCAAAACACTTTATGTCTTGCTTGTTGAGCAATTTAGTGAAGTTTTGTTAATACTTGATTTAGTGCCAAATATTGCTTGGGGATAAATCCCCAAGCTGAAAGCTCAAGTCTGCTAAAGCAGACTAACGCCCCGAAGCGTGGGCTGTGCTCTTTAGGGCACTTGAGCTTTGAACCATGAGTCCCCTACTGGCGGTGGTGAAGAACTTGATCATCGAGTAATATAGTATCACTTCGCAGTACGCTCGTTTTACGATACCTTACGTTATTCCCTTGTTCGTGTTCATAGTTGTTCATTAATGGATGGGAATTACTTAACGTTGCCCGGTTGCTTTTGATAACCCGCTCAACCTTACTGATTTGTAGCGGTTGCTCATGAAGGAGATAAATGGCTCTCCCAAGTTCCCGAATTACCCCTGTATGTAAATACATGCCCTGCTCACATCTGACCCCGGTGGTGTCTTTAATACTCACCGAAACGCATTAAAAACGACTGCTTGGAACGAAGCCTACAGCGTCAGCTTTTGTCTAACAAAGACTTATCTTAATGACCACAATTCCGATTTCTGGGCTCAGTCACACGGCCTGTATTCTTGATTCCTCTTGGTTCATACGTCCATTACTGGGTTTGCATGTAGAGGTAACGTTTAACCGGCTGGTTAGGCTGCAAGTTAGAAGGGACTTGAGGTGGGGTGTTAAATATGGGTTTATTTTGCTCGTTTTTTTTTCACCCTATTTTTATTCCTTATGATCTCGCGTAAGCAGTTACTGCGTTTCACATTCAACCCCTTCGGGGTTGGGGCCCCTCCCCGGCCCTTCCCCAGGTTGCACCTCAATGCCATTAAGTTAAGCAGCCTTATACCATAAGGGTTTTGTGCGGCGAGGTACGGTGGGGCGGGCGTTGTGAGTAGAAACGGACACAAATACGCGTTTTAAATTATAATAATGACTATGC
>Ga0190344_1000420_pt1 | contig 21820 bp, 21 predicted proteins | sample 48721323_MG_FD_161662 | JGI IMG/M metagenome (GOLD analysis project Ga0190344, IMG submission 161662) | Hydrothermal vent microbial mat bacterial communities from Southern Trench, Guaymas Basin, Mexico - 4872-13-2-3_MG | ecosystem: Environmental > Aquatic > Marine > Hydrothermal vents >... | reverse complement strand
AATGAACAGATGTTGCAGAAACTATCAGTTATTTTAAATCAACTTGTATTATGGGCAGATTTTTTGTCTTTTTACAAGTTTATGAATTATTCAGGCTAATACCTGTAATGAAAAACTACAAACTCTTTCCTGAAACAATTAAAAAAGAAGCTGCTGATTATAAACTAATTGGCAGCTTCTTAAAAATATCTAAACAGACAGTTTAGTGTCATGTCCGGGACTGACGCATACAGCCGTCACTGCAATGTGCAATACGTGGAACCATGAATCTTTTCATAGTTTCACCTCCTTTCATTTTTATTTATGTGGACCTGCGTTTTATTTCCCCATACTGTTTATCAGAATTATATAAAAATACTAATATTTCTGCCACGGCACTATACAGCTCTACTGGAATAATATCATCAATATCTACATTGTCTAACAGCTCTGCAAGTTGTCTGTTTTCAACAACAGTGATCCCATGCTCTTTTGCAGTCTCTATAATTTTTTCTGCTATTCTTCCCCTGCCCTTTGCTACAACTTTGGGAGCAGCATCCTTTTCAACGTCATAGGACAGCGCAGATGCTTTTTTTCTTTTGTCCATTTTACACCTTTATATCAACATGTTGTAAAAACGGTATATCCTCATCTGCTGCAAAGTAATCTGCAATTTTTTCCGTGTCTTTTACTATAATGCAGTTGATTTCTTTCATCTGAATTTTGAGTGATGCCATTAAAAAATTTATATTTGTCTGAAGAAAATCCTTTACAGCGTCGCTCTGGACATAAAACTTTAAGAAATATCTGTTTTTTATTAATCTCAATTCAACCCTTACTTCTCCTATATTGAAAAGAGAAACCATCATATCAAATAAAATGCTGTTATTTTCTTTTTTCCCGCCTGATTTAAGGCCTGTCCTTATAAAAAGCGGCCTGTCTGATTCATTCCACGGCAGTACGCACATAACAGTATTATCTTTTTGCGAATCATAGTTAAAAACTTTTTTTTGCTGATTTTCTAAAAATTTAATTAAACTTTTACACTCTTTTTTCAGGTCATTTGCTTTTTGTATCAGATGTTTTTGATCAAACTTTTTATTCTTCAGCAATTGCAAAACTCTGTTTAAAACTGCATATAAATCCGGACTTAATGTATTATCAGACAGACTGTTTAAGAGCACAAACAACTGAAGTTTATCTGCTCCTGATTCTGCAAGCCGGCTGATCAGATCTACAACGTTTCTATTAAAAAAAACACCGCTGTTGCGTATTTTAAACATGATTTCATTTGTTAATTTTTTGGGATCTGTAATACTTAAGGGCTTTAAAACCTGAAGAAGATTTTTTAACTGTTTTTCTTCAGCTTCTGTTAACTTTGCTTTTAATAATAAACTAGTATTTTGTTGTATACTTTTAAATAATAATTCCCGGGTTAATTTGTTTGATGCGGAACCTGAAACATCAGTTTTTTCGGAAGTCCGCTGCTTAACAGTTGTATCAGAAGCAGCAGATTGTAACCTGGCCGGCTTTCCCCCGTGTCCAACAGGGTTTAATTCTGATATCATATAAAAACTTATTTTAATTAAAAAAAATCTATACTAAAAGGGCTGCATTTCGCAGCCCTGAAATTTATATTACTGATTCAACAGCCTTAACTTCCGGTATTTCCTGTTTAAGAATACGCTCAACCCCGCCTTTAATAGTCATTTGAGACATAGGGCATCCTGCGCACATGCCCAGAAGTCGTACCTTAACAATGCCCTCCTCATAAGCTACAAATTCAACATCTCCGCCGTCTGCCTGCAAAGAGGGCCTTATCATATCAATTACTTGTTTGATTTTTTCTTCCACCAGGATAACTCCTATTTTGTTACTTTTACAACCATCGTAAATAATATATAAAAATATCCGTTCAGAAAAAATACTTTTCTTGATTATAAGAATAATTAATCAAGATCCGTTTATTGAAGAAACCGTTAATAATTGATATTTGGAATATTTTTTCTCTTAAATAATGGATCGAACAGAGCTCTTAAATATTTCCGACTGCTGCTTTTTCTGAGTTAAATAGAGATAACAGAAAAAGGATAAAGGATAAGAGTCATCAAAACTTGTTTCTGTTGACATTTTACATTAAGATACATATATTTGACTATAATTAATTAAAGGACCTGAAAATGAATAAGAAATTTGTCTCTATTCTCTCAACTATAATTATAATTACAAGTCTGACAGCAGGACAAGTCCCTGAATTTAACAGCCAAAGAGCATTTAAACACCTGCAAAAACAGTGCAGTTTCGGGCCCAGAACACCCGGGTCAAAGGCTCATAAACTCTGCCAGGATTACATTGTAACTCACCTGAAGAAATGCTCTGCTGATGTAAGCCTTCAGCCCTTTCCTTTTAAAAATCCGATAACAGGCAAAACATACATTCTGAACAATATTATTGCCAGATTTGGTAAAGGTACTGACAGAATTCTCCTGTGTGCACATTGGGATACAAGGCCCTGGGCTGATATGGATGACAAAAAAGAAAACCGTAATAAAGGAGTGCCCGGTGCTAATGACGGCGCATCAGGCACAGGTACTTTACTTGAAATTGCCAGCATATTCAGGCAAAACCCTCCTCCTGTTGGTGTTGATCTTGTTTTCTTTGACGGAGAAGATTCCGGCTCATACGGCGATAATAATTCATGGTGTCAGGGTTCTCAGTATTTTGCAAAAAATCTTGGGCCGGTCAATTATAAATATGCAATTCTTCTGGATTTTGTGGGAGACAAAGATCTTCACTTTCCTGTTGAATATTTTTCAAATCAGTTCTCAAAAAATCTGGTGGATATGGTCTGGTCAAAAGCAGAACAGCTTGGTCTGTATCCTTTTGACAGAACTCTGGGCCCTCAGGTCATTGACGACCACATGCCTCTTATAAAAGCAGGGATTCCTGCACTTGACATTATTGATTTTGAATACCAATATTACCATACAGTCAATGATACTCCTGACAAGTGCAGCCCCGAAAGTCTTGGCATTGTGGGGACTCTTCTTTTGCATTTAATATATGAATGAAAAAGAGTGGATAAAATTAAGCTTTACATGTCAGGGTCAGGTTAAAGAACTGATCTCAGGTTTTTGTTTTGATCTCGGAGCATGCGGTTCCGATGAAAACGACACCTCAATACGTGTTTATTTTAATACCAAGGATTTTTCTTCCTCAGTAAAAAAGAGAATTCTTCAATATACGGATTTCTTAAAAGCCGAAGGATTTGAAATTAATGCTCCCCGGATCACAATTATAAAAAATCAAAACTGGAACAGCGAGTGGAAAAAATATTTTAAACCTGTTAAGGTCAGCAATAAAACAGTCGTTAAACCGCCGTGGGAAAATTTTTCGGGAGAACAGGAAATCATTATAGACATTTACCCCAGAATGGCCTTTGGAACCGGAACTCATGAAACAACAAAACTCTGTCTGCGGTTCCTTGAGGATGTTGTCACACCGGATTGTACGGTTCTGGATGTCGGATGCGGCTCAGGCATTCTTTCCATTGCATCTGTTAAAATGGGCGCATCCTCAAGCCTTGGTATAGATGTTGATCCTGAAGCAGTAAAAAACAGCATTGAAAATGCAAATCTGAATAAGGTTGAAAACAGAACAGAGTTTAAAAATTGTCAAATCAACCACATTCCTGCAGACAAATATGATGTTATTGTTATAAATATACTGACAAAGACTCTTAAAACAATTCTCCCTGATATTCCCCCCTTTTGTCATAAAAACACTAAGATGATATTTACGGGGATTCAGATATCCGAAGAGAATGATTTTATCCGCTTTTGTAAAAACTTATCAATTGAAATTAAAGACCGTAAAACCGATAATGAATGGCTTGCTCTTCTCTGCAGGTGCAGTGATGTTTAAACTCCGCTGGAAAAGCTCTGCTTATGTGATGTTAAATTTTTTTATGAGCGCAACAGCCAGCCTGTTGTACTAAATACAAAACATCAAATATAAATTATTTTCAGCAAGGCTGCTGACTGAAGCTGTATTAATCAATAAAAATATTGCATAAAAAACTATGAATCCGCTGCAAATCATTCTGCATATTTTTTATAAACCTCTGCTCTGTCAGGATCAATTTTTATTAAAAGATCCATAATTTCCCTGTCGTCTTTGAACATGTCAATAAATTCCAGATGATGTGCTTCAATAAAATGTTTTACTATATCTTTAAGCCTGTTTTTTGCAACAACATCTTCAAGCATTAATAGAGCTTTTCTGCAATACTTAATTGCTGTTGTATCTTCTTCTCCGATATAGGAACGACCCATAAAATAGGCATCTTTAACTTCCCTGAAGGGCTTATTATCATCACTTAATATATAATCTATTAATTTCGTCCGTTCTTTCCAGCCTTTATTAAACTGTACATTAAACGCGGCCTGATTAGCAATATGCTTTGCCTTCTCAAAAAACGGATCTCCGAGAAACTTGCCGAATTTATCATATTCACTACCGAGTACAAGGTTCACGTAAAAATCCATTAATCCTGTAAATGGATCATACATTGTTTCATCGTGATACAGTGGTTTTCCTGACTGATACGGGAAGACCCAGTATTTATCATAGAACTGTATATCACTGTTGTTGGAGATAACAAAAGTCCCTGAATATCTGTCTTCGTAATTTACACTCATATCCTGCAGAAATATCTGCATTGTAATCTGAAAATTATCCTCATCATTCCCTGTCCAGTCATAATCATTCAGGTAATTTTCGAGCTCATCTGCAAGATTTTTCAGTTTTTTCTGTTTTTCAAGAGGCAGGCGTTCCAAAACAACCTTAACAGAAGATTCAATCTGCTGCGAATAAAGAGCTGACATATAAGTTAAAATCAGTAAAATCCCCGTTAATATTTTTACTGCTTTCAAAGACAAAATTTCCGAGAATTTCATGTTAAACCTCCTATAGGAAGAATTTAGAAGAACACTTATAATATAACCATTTAAAAACTTTTGTCAAGCAGCATAAAAAATCCTCAGGAAGATTTATCTTTTTTTGCCCACTCTTTTTTTAATGTCTCCCGCTCATTTCTTAAATCAAGTTTGATTTGATTATATTTTTTTAATAATTGTTCCGTAGATTTTTTGGCTGATTGCATTTCAAGAATCTTTTTTCTTGCAGATTCCAGCTCGCTTTTCCTGTTCATTTCCTTAATTTTCAGCACACAGTCCAATGCGAACTGAAAAATATGCTCAGATTCTTCCTGCTCCTTTTCCAGACCTGTTAAGAGAGACATTTCAGCACACTTATCAGCAAACAGGTCAATAATATTTTCCGGTAAAAAATCAGGATTGCTGCCAAATTTATCTTTAACAACAGAATAAATCCGTTTTATATCCGGGTTGACTATCTCACCAGGTTCCAAAAATTTAAATATATTTTTCCTGATTTTCACTGTTCCGTAAAGGAGACTTCTGATAATGCCCTCTTCGGATGCTCTTCTCAGAGAAAAGCTCACAGCCTCTTCTTCATCATTATCTCCTCTTATTCCTGTTGCAGAAAGATACTTTCTGAAATAGGGTCTCTCGTCTATACCGAGCTTTTCTGCAATATCCTTTATCAGAAGGGCTCTTTCCTGATATTCAAGAAGAGGAGCGAATCTGTCAAGCAGGCTGCTTACAGCAAAGCTTTTCTGTTTCGGGGTTTTCAGTCTGCCGTCTTTTTCTAATCTGTCAAAATAAAAATTGAAAAAAGTTACGGATTTTTCCAGAAGCTCTGCAAGCGCTTCTTTTCCCTTCTGCCTGAGATACGTATCCGGATCTTCCCCTTTATCAAGAGGCGCAATAAAAACATCAAGACCGGATTTTATCAGTATATCAGCGCTTCTCAATGCAGCTTTAAGCCCTGCAGAATCGCCGTCAAAAAGAAGAGTCACATTGTGCGTATAACGTCTTATTATGTTTGCATGATCTATTGTAAACGCGGTGCCGGAACTGGCAACAACATTTTCAAATCCGTGCTGATGCATACGCATTACATCAGTATAACCTTCAACAACAATAACTCTGTCATGTTTTCTTATACTCTCTTTGGCATAATACAAACCGTACAGAATACTGCTTTTTTTATAAATCAAAGTTTCCGGTGAATTTAAATATTTTGGAGAGTTTTTCTCATCTTTCATGATTCTTCCGCCGAATCCTACTGTTCTGCCCGAAGGCATGTGAATGGGAAACATTATTCTTCCGCGGAATCTGTCATAATATCCACTGCTTTTCTGAGACTTTGTAACAAGCCCTGCTTTTAAAAGATGTTCAACCTTTACATTCTCTCTTGAAGCTTTCTGTATCAGTCCGTCCCACCTGTTCGGCGAATAACCTACTTTAAATTTTCTTATTAAATCTTCGTAAAAGCCTCTTTCTGACAGGTAGTTCAGAGCTCTCTCTCCTGCGTTTGTTTTAAAAAGGCAGTCAATAAAAAATTCTTCTGCCATTTGGTTTGCTCTGTAAAGAACCTCCGCCTGTTTTACTCTTGCATCATCCTCTTTTGAAATCTCCAGAGATATACCTGCTCTCTTTGCAAGGGTTTCAACAGCTTCCGGGAAACTTACTTTTTCTATCTCCATAAGAAACGTAAAAACATTCCCTCCTGCTCCGCACCCGAAACAGTGATAAAAACCTTTTACAGGATCAACAGTAAATGACGGGGTTTTTTCCGTATGAAAAGGACACAGACCCACAAACGACTTACCTCTCTTTTTCAATGTCACGTACTGAGACACAAGATCAAGAATGTCTGTAGCCTGTTTTATCTGCTCAATTTTTTCTTCGGGTATTTTCATTTTAATTCCGCAATTGTCACGCCTGTGTCGCCTTCTCTGTAATTTCCCAGCCTTGATCTTTTAACAAATTTATGGTTCTTTAATACGTTGTTTACTGTTTTCCTTAATACTCCGGTACCTTTTCCGTGAATAATCCGGACATGGTTTATGCCGGATATGGCTGCTCTTCCCAGAAATTTATCAAGCTCCTGTTCCGCTTCAAATGCTGTCATGCCTCTTAAATCAAGCTCATCGGAAGAAGCCTGCTCAACCGAATATGAAACCGCAACAGCGGAATGCCTCTGCTCCGCTCTGTTTTCTTCCAGAATCGAGAGCTCCGAAACCGGCACTTTCAGCCTTAAATCTCCCCACTGAACAAGCACTCTGCCGCTTTTATCAGGTTCTGATTCTACTTTTCCCCTGCCTTTATGGCCCTTCCATTTTACATAGTCTCCCGGGCGTGCTTTACCATTTTGGGGTTTCTGTTTGGGAGAAAGCTCTTTAACCCGACTTTTTATTTCCGTAATTTTCGATTTTGCTCTTTTTATTGATTCCTTTGACGCTTTCTGCTCTCTGATCTCCTTTACAATTTTTTCCACAGCAGCATTTGCTTCATTTAAAAGAGCTTCGGCATTCTCAATAATCTTCTCTTTTTCCTTTTCCCCTTCTTGCTTAAGCCTTGTCAGCCTGTCATCATAAAGTTTAACAAGACCGGACAGTTTTGATTCCTTTATTTCCGCTTCCTGTAAGATCTCTGAAGCTTTCTGATATTTTTCTTCCATTGTAAGAATAAGTCTGTCAAGACTGCCTCTGTCATCGCCTGTAATTGCTCTTGCCTCTTCAATCAACTCTTTTTTAAGGCCGAGTCTTTCGGAAATTTCAAATGCATATGATGACCCGGGAATGCCGGTTCTGAACAAATACGTTGGCATTAAAGTGTCCCTGTTAAAAGCCATAGAGCCGTTTTCCACTCCTGGTTCCTGACTTGCAAACACCTTTAAACTTCCCATGTGTGTGGTTGCAATTGTAATTGCTCCCTTTTTTGTAAAATATCTTAAAAGAACTTCTGCCAGAGCAGCACCTTCTGCAGGATCAGTTGCAGAGCCGATTTCATCGAGAAGAATCAATGTACTGTTATCACATTCATTGACAATTGATTTAATTGTTTCAATATGGGAAGAAAATGACGATAATCCCTGTTCAATGGACTGTTCATCACCAATGTCTATAAATATCTTTGAAAAAAGAGGTATTTCCGAGCCCGAATCCGCAGGCACATGCATTCCGAATGCGTGCATTAATGCCAGAATACCAATTGTTTTTAACGCAACGGTTTTACCCCCTGCATTGGGGCCTGTAATCACAATGGTCTTAATTTCTCCGCCAAGCTCAATACTTAAAGGTACAATATTTTCTCTTTTCTGTTTTAAAAGTAAGAGCGGATGATAACCATTTTTAAGTCTTATCTCTCCGCCGGTTTCAGCTGGCATGCAATTAAATTCAGCGGAGAATCTTGCTCTTGCATAAATCGTATCAAAAAAAACAAGCACATGAAAATTCTGCAGAATTTTATAACTGTGCTCCCTTATTCTGTCTGTTATTGCAGTAAGAATTTTTTCAATTTCGGATTTTTCGTCGGCCTTCAGTCTTCTGATTTGATTTTCTATTTCTAGCACTTCAAAAGGAGCAACAAAAACAGTCTGCCCGCTGGCTGACTGATCAACAACAATTCCCTTTACTCTTCCTTTGAAGGATTCTTTTACAGGAATCACCAATGAACCCTGTTTTACGGCAAGCGTGTCCTCCTGCGCCCAGCCCTTTGAAACAGCTGTTTTAAGAATTCTTTCAAGCAGAGATCTTGACCTTGATTCCAGCCTCGAAGTATGCTGTCTTATTACAGCCAGTTCTCTTGATGCTCTGTCCAACACCACAGCATCCGGGCCTATGGCATGCTCAATCTCCTTTTCAACATCTTTAATTACAGATATGTTTGAAGCTGTGCTGTTTAAAACCGGATACTTGTCTCTGCGTGAAGAAATATAATCCTTTACATCCGATGATATTTTCAGTACAACATTTATTTCAAGAATGCCCTTGGCATCAATAAATGAACCCGGTACTTCCGCTCTTTTTAAATAATTTTCAATAAAATTAAAACCTGCAAGAACAAAGGGATCGTCAAATTGAAGGAGTTCCTTCATTTCCGTTATACACTTTAATTCTCTTGCCAGGTCTTCAGCCTTAAGGAACGGACTTAGTTTTAAAACTCCTTCTCTGCCCGGCTCCGAAAGAGCGGAATTTGACACATTATTCAGTAATATATCAAATCCGAGAGAAGATAAAACATGTTCACTTATCTTCAATGTGTTTTTTTACCTCTTGTTCAACAGATTCAATTTTATCATTAATTATATTATCAATAACTTCTTTTGATTTGTCTTCCAGTCCTTCTTTAACTTCACCATAAAAATCTTTTGCCCCCGGTAATATAATTTTTACCTGATTATAAACCCACGGAGCAATGGATCTGACAGGTTTAAAAAGCATGGATTCCGACTCTTGTCTTTTTAATCCTTCTGCTGGCGGTAATACTGATTCCAAAAGTAAAAACAGACTAACTATCAAAGCTCCCTTAAATGCTCCAAAAATAACACCACCGCTTTTATCTACCCACCCCAAAAAAGACCACTTTGCAAATTTTTTCAAACTCAGCCCTATCCACCTGAAAATAAAAACTGTTATTGTAAAAACAACAGCAAATCCAAGCACATTGCTAAGAACATCCGGAATGTGTAAATAGTGTTTAAGAACATCCGCCATCAGGCTCATCTCTCTTATACTGATAAGATAACCAAGTACAATCGAACCAAGAGTAAAAATTTCAATAATAATACCCCGGAAAATTCCTTTTACAGCAAAAAAACCTATAACAGAAAGAATTACAATATCGAGACTGTTCATTATCAACCCTGATATTTTGATTTCAACTTAAGGATATTTTTATTAATGTACTATACTGACGTAACAAAGTCAAGGCAGGGATTTTTACTGAATTCCTGTATAAAACATTTGATTATACGCATAATTTGTATTACATTTTACAGCAAAATCATAAGGGAGGATAAGTTATTGAATAAGGTAAAAATCGGAGTTATCGGAGTGGGACATCTTGGCAGATTCCACTCTTTAAACTATGCTCAGTTGCCGGATGCTGAGCTTATCGGAATTTATGACGTTGACAAAGAGAGAGCTGACGCAGTTGCAAAAGAGGCTTCCACAAAAAGCTTTGAATCAATTGATGAGCTTTTGGAACAAGTTGACGGAGTAAGCATTGCTGTACCTACTGACCTTCATTTTAAAGTTGCACAGCAGGTTTTAAACAAAAGTATTCCGTGTCTGATTGAAAAGCCTATTGCCCAGAACCTTGAGGAAGCGGACACTCTTATTAATCTTGCCAGACAGAACAACACCTTTATTCAGGTGGGGCATATAGAAAGATTCAATCCTGCATTCAGGGCCTTAAGTGGATTTGATATCAGACCAATGTTTATTGAATCACACAGACTTTCACCGTTTAATCCAAGAGGAACTGAGGTTGCGGTTGTTCTTGATCTTATGATTCATGATATTGATATTGTGCTACATCTTGTCAAATCTCCTGTAAAAAGTATTGACGCAAGCGGTGTTGCAGTTGTTTCTGATACTGCAGATATTGCAAATGCAAGAATACACTTTGAAAACGGATGCGTTGCAAATCTTACTGCAAGTAGAATTTCTCAGAAAAAAATGAGAAAAATGAGGATGTTTCAGAAAGACACTTATGTTACTGTTGATTTTCTGCAGAAAATAAGTGAGATTTACCGGTTAGAAAGCTCCGACGGAAAATCCGACATGATTCTCGGTGAAATCGGGGTTGGAGAAAAAAAGAAAAAAGTTGCATACTACAGACCTCAGATACCGGAAGGAGACGGACTCTACATGGAACTTACAGCATTTATAAACTCAATTACAGGCTCAAAAGCCGAAGGCGTACCCGGAGAAGCTGCCCGTTCCGCTCTTGACATAGCAATAAGTATTTTAAAACAGATGGAGAAGTAAATGAATATCGGACACTTTCTTTTTAAAAACCGAAGTTATACACCAATACCATTAATTTTAATTGCCCTTTTTCTTGCAAATCCGTCATGGAGTACTATTGCAGCCGGATTTGCAGTTATGATGGCAGGTGAGTTTATCAGATTCTATGGGGTTGCATATGCAGGCAGCGCCACAAGAACAACAGCAGAAGCAGGAGGCGCTGTTCTGATAACATCCGGCCCTTTTGCCTACATTCGCAACCCCCTTTATGTTGGCAATTTCTTTCTTGCACTTGGATTTGTAATTATGGCATGGGCATGGATGCCTTATATGGTTGCTCTGTTCCTGCTGCTTTTCTTTTTCCAATATACATTTATAATAAAGCATGAAGAAGAGTATCTTTTAAAAACTTTCGGGGAGGAGTATAAAATTTACTGCCTGAATGTCAAAAGATGGCTGCCCAGATTTACGGCTTTTATAGGGAGCTCTATTCATGAGCCTAACTTTAAAGCTGCTGTAAAATCTGAAAAAAACACACTTCAGTCTGTAATTATTGTAACAGTTGTTTTAATAATCCGGTGGAAACTGTTTAAATGAGCGCTCATGCCCATTCAAAAACACGGATTCTTGTTGTAGCAGGAGAAACATCCGGCGATATTCATACTGCCCGCCTGATTAACCAAATGAAAAAACTGGGGCAGTTTGAATTTTTCGGTATAGGCGGAGATCTGATGGCAAAAGAGGGCGTGGACCTTCTTTTTCATGTTAATGATATGTCTTTTATGGGCTTTTTTGAAGTTATAAAGCACCTTCCTTTTATTAAAAAGGTGTTCACTTCCATACTGCAATCTGTAAAAGAGCGAAACCCGGATATTGTTATTTTGACTGATTATCCGGGTTTTAATTTGAGACTCGCAAAAGCAGTTAAAAAATTAAACATACCTGTTATTTACTTTATCAGCCCCCAGGTCTGGGCATGGGGAAAACGCAGAATAAAAAAGATTGTAAAAAATGTTGATAAAATGCTTGTTATTCTTCCTTTTGAAGAAGATCTTTACAGACAGAAAAATCTGGATACGGAATTTGTAGGCCATCCTTTAAAAGACGCTTATGAAGGCAACTTCAATAAAAAAGATTTTCTGACAAGCATTGATCTTGATCCTGCAAAACCTGTTCTTGCCCTGCTTCCGGGTTCAAGAAAACAGGAAGTATCCAAACTTCTTGAGCCAATGCTGCAAAGTTATAACATATTAAAACAAACTCATCCTGAACTTCAGGCTGTAGTAGCCGGGGCACCTCATGTCCCGAGAGATCTGTATCCGGAGCAGCCCGGAAAATCCATTAAAATAATTTTTAATCAAACCAATGCAATAATAAATGCATGTGATGCTGTGGTTGTGGCATCCGGTACTGCTACTCTTGAATGCGCAATTGCATTAAAGCCTATGGTTGTAGTTTATAAACTGAGCACAATCTCATACCTTATAGGAAAAGCTGTAATAAAGTTAGACAAAATTGCACTGGTAAATATTGTAGCAGGCAAAAAGATTGTTCCCGAATTAATTCAGAATGAGGCGACCCCCCGCAACATCGCAGAACAAGCGGGGAAAATGCTGTTTGACTCTGAACGGATTTTAACTGTAAAGAATGAATTGCAAAATGTAAGCAGTCTGCTGGGATCCGAGGGCGCTTCAAAAAGAGCAGCCGGATCAATTATCAGATTTATTGAAAACAGGATTAACAGACAATGACCGGTCTTCTTAAAAATCCGTTATGGGCTCTGCTGATTTTCCCCTTCTCTTTTCTTTACCGGATTTCCATAGCTTTGAAAAACTTCCTGTATGATAGAAATTTTTCCAAACCTGCCAGACTTGATATACCTGTAATCAGTGTCGGGAATGTCTGTGCAGGAGGTACAGGTAAAACTCCCATGGTTCTGTTTATTGCAGAATATCTGAGAAAAAAGGGAATAAACCCTGCAATTATAAGCAGGGGGTACAAAAGAAAGACCAGCGGAATTGTGATTGTCTCAGATAACAAACATGTAATTGTCAGTTCTCCGGAAGAGTGCGGTGATGAACCCTTTCTGATGGCAAGAAAGCTTAAAGATGTTCCGGTTCTTGTTGATAAAAACAGATTTGCTGCAGGTCTTTATGCACAAAAAATATTTAACCCGGATATAATAATTCTTGACGATGCTTTTCAGCACAGAAAAATATACAGGGATTCCGATATTGTTCTGATTGATTCAACAAACCCGTGGGGTAACGGTTCTGTGCTTCCAGGAGGGCCGTTAAGGGAGCCTTTAAACTCCTTAAAGCGCGCGGATCTGATTGTACTTTCAAGAACAAACGAAACTGAAAATATTGAGCCTGTTGTGCAAAAAATTGAAAAGTTAAGCACTGCACCAATAACCCTGACCCGGTACAAAGTCAAATCATGGATTGATATCAAAGGCAAAACTTACAATCCGGACTATTTGAGACATAAGCCTGTTTTCGGGTTCACAGCAACAGGAAATCCAGAATCTTTTAAAAAGACTCTGAAATTCCTTAATGTTGATCTGAAAGGTTTTAAAATTTACAAGGATCATCACTGGTTTAAAGAAAGCGATATTAAAACCATAGCGGATAAAGCAGAAAATTTAAATGTCGGATACCTTGTAACAACAGAAAAAGACATGGTAAAACTCAGACAATCCGAAGAATTTGTTTTGCCTGTTCTTGCTCCTGAAATTGAAGTTGACATTTACAAAGGTAAAAACTATTTTGAAGTGGAGATGAAAAAACGCATTTCAAATAAGTCTGTATAGAATTATGTGTCGGGGGGAAAATAAGGTATGTTATTAAATTTTAAAAATCTCATAATAATACAGGAGTAATAATTTTGAGCTCTACTACAGATTTTTTAATCATTGGAACCGGTGCAGCAGGCCTCTCTTTTGCACTGCGGGCAGCAGATAAAGGCAGCGTTGCGGTTATTACAAAAAAAATGCGGGCAGATTCCAACACCAATTACGCACAGGGCGGGATAGCAGCAGTTTTTGATCCGAATGACTCTTTTGAAAATCATGTAAAAGACACAATAAAAGCGGGAGTGGACCTCTGTTATATTAAAGCTGTGGAAACAATAGTACAGGAAGGCCCTTCAAGAATAAAAGACCTTATTAACTGGGGAGTTCTGTTTACTCCTTCCAGTGACGGAAAAAATTTCGATCTCGGAATGGAAGGCGGGCACTCAAAACCGAGAATTGTTCACGCAATGGATAAAACAGGTAAGGTTGTTGAGGAAGCACTGCTTGAAAAAGTAAAAAATCATCCTAATATTGAAGTGTTTGAAAACCATATCGCTGTAGAGTTAATTACAGAGCACCATCTCACAGGCGGAGGAAAAACAAAAACTGATAAAACCCACTGCTGGGGCGCATATGCTCTTGACGGTAATTCCGGTGATGTAGAAACTTTCCTTGCAAAGGTTACACTTCTTGCCAGTGGAGGTACGGGCCAGGTTTATCTTCACACAACAAATCCTTCCATCGCAACCGGTGATGGTATTGCAATGGCATACAGAGCGGGAGCTGCTGTTGCTAATCTTGAATTTATTCAGTTTCATCCTACTGCTCTTTACCATGAAGAAGGTGACTCGTTTCTCATTTCAGAAGCAGTAAGAGGCTTTGGAGGCATACTGCGTAATTCCGGCGGTGAAGCTTTCATGAAAAAATACCACGACATGGCTGACCTTGCTCCGAGAGATATTGTTGCAAGGGCAATTGACGCTGAAATTAAACAGAGAGGCGATGTCTGTGTTTATCTTGACGTAACACATCTTGATGCCGATACTGTCAGGAACCGTTTTCCTCAAATCAATGAACATCTTTCAAAACTGAAAATTGACATGACTAAGGAACTGATACCTGTTGTTCCTTCAGCACATTACATGTGCGGAGGCGTTGTAACAGATCTTTTTGGAAAATCATCTATTGAAGGCCTTTACATTACAGGCGAAACAGCATGCACAGGTGTTCACGGAGCAAACAGGCTGGCTTCCAACTCTCTGCTTGAAGCGCTCGTTTTCTCAGAAAGAGCTTACAGAAGTTCAGTGGATTATATAAACAGCAAAAAAATAGTTATTCCGTCTATTCCTCCATGGAGTGATGAAGGAACTTTTGACCAGGAGGAATGGGTGCTTATTTCTCATGACAGAAAAGAGATAAGAAGGTTAATGTGGGACTATGTTGGAATTGTAAGAAATACAGAAAGACTCAACCGTGCAAGTGACAGGATTAATCTTATAAAATCGCAAATTGAAAATTTTTACAAAAAAACAAAAGTTACTGCAGGATTAATTGAACTGCGAAATATATCCTATGTTGCATCCCTTGTAATCAAATCCGCTCTGTTCAGAAAAGAGAGCCGGGGGCTCCACTATACAACGGATTTTCCGGAAAGGGATGACGAACGCTGGAGGGGTAACACCGTTATCCTGGGAGACAATATATTATTAAAATCCTTTGAAGAAACATTTTCCGGATTCTGAAAATAAAAATGAATATTGGCTTTACAGTTGACAAATTCAATAAATTCTCAATAACCAGCGTATTGAAAATTTTTCAATGGCTGGGAATAAATTCATTTGAATTCACAACTTCTCTTTACGATGAATTTGAAAATGTACTTCCCTTAATGGAAAATACACACATCCGGCTTCACCTTCCAAATTTTGGGGGACACGGTTATGATTTTTCCTCAAAATTATTTACTGACAATATCAATGAAGATATAAACAAAATAAAATTTCTTTGTGAAAGATTTAAATTTTCACACGCTGTTTTCCATCCTCCGGAAGGGCCTGATAATACGGTTTCAAAAGAGCTTTTATGGAAACGTCTCAGACAAATTCCTGTCCCCCTTCTGCTCGAAAACATAAGTTCAATGTCTTCTGATAATTTTTATCTGTTCTTTGAAGAGGCTAAAAAAGAACTCACAACAAATCTTGCAGGAACATGTTTTGATATACCCCATGCATTTGTAGCAGGTGTTGACTGGAAAGAAATGTTTAAAAACCTGAAAAACTCTGTAAAAGAAATCCATCTCTCTGACTGTTACCGTACTTCGGATCAGCATCTACCATTTGGCATGGGTGTTTTGTCTCTTTCTGAAATTATTAATTTTTTAAACGAGCATGAATTTAAGGGTGAGATTAATTTTGAAATAAAACCGCCATCTGTAAAAAATGTGTGTGATTTACTAAAAACATATAAAACATCTGTAAAATTTACAAGAGGCCGATTAAAAGCTGACCTGCGTTTTAAAATTCCTCTTTTATGTACTGCTTCTTATTTAATGTCTCTCTTTTGAGGAAAAATTCAGCAATATTGCACTGTTTTGAATAATTATTCAAAAGTATATTCTTTAAAAAAAATACTTGCATTTATTCTGTGCCAATTGTAACTTGATTTGTAAAGCAGGAGCATCCCATTATTCAGGTTTTACAAGCTCTAATGAGGCCTGAATTATGGGTGTGCAGTAGGTTTAGTTCCAAAAGAAAGGATTAGCAATGGAAAGTGGAACAGTTAAATGGTTCAACAACACCAAGGGGTTTGGATTCATCGAAAGAGATGAAGGAGATGATGTTTTTGTTCATTACAGCGCAATTGAGGGGGATGGCTTCAAATCCCTTAAGGAAGGGGAAAGAGTTGAATTCGAAATAACTGACACACCGAAAGGGCCTCAAGCATCGAGCGTTAGAAAAATATAAATACCGCTCTACAAAAAAATTTAAACCCTGCCATTTATGACAGGGTTTTTTATTAATCGGTCTTTTTCTGCCAACAATTGTATGATTTAAAAAAAGGAAGAGTGCCTTCTGCCCCCATATTATGCATCCGTTTTCGGGCGGAAAGACATCCCTCTGGGTACGGTAGGGAATGCATATATGCATTCCTTACATTATCATTTGCTTATGTCTAATGGGGGTTTTATAGATAACGGCAGAACACATCTGCCATATACCTTTATACCTATACCTCTTTCATTTTTTGCTTTGGTAACCGGAATGTCAATCTCTCCCGGAACAGGACAATTTTCACCAATCCCATATTACCTATAATAATCACTCTTTATTTTTTTAATCAGCATAAGAGTGCGGTTTTTCGCCTCATTAATCATAAAATTGGAATGTTGATTCAGATACAGTTTTGCCTTATTTACATCCCTTCTCATCAGTCTCTTTACAGTATCCTCAACGTCATCCTGCAAATTTGTTACATTCTGTTCAAACGTATTCCATGCACTTGCTACAGTGTCAATACAGCTTTCATAAAACATATCTGTCAAATTTTCAAGATCATTACAAATCCAGAAATATTTACTGCTGTTGTACTGATAAGTTCCCTCAGGTTCATTAAAATGATATTGCAGCGCTTTTACCGGGTCTGTTATTCCGGGAAAGTTTTGAAATTTCTGGCCAAAATCAATAGTTTCAACATAAAGCGGAACATACACTCCGCAATCAGGCCGCCCCATACAAAACCAGACAAGATGTCCCAGAATAGGTGTAACGTCATCTTTTAGTTCAGCAATCGCTGAAAATTGTGTTGTTGGTGTGCAGATTGTTCTTTCTTTAGTAAAATTAGGATTAACAAATATTCTTTTTGGCACACCTTTACCTTTGGAACCAAAAGCTGGTTTTACAATCAGATTTGATGCAGGGCCGTACACAGTACCTTCATAATGATCGCGCAAAATACGCTTAATATCCTCAACTCCGATTTTTCTGTTGGGTTTTACAGAAAAAGGCAGCCCGTTTCTTCTGGCATAACTGATTGTTGTTTTTTTGCCTGTAAGAAGCATCTGTCCCCGCCATTGACGTGTATCGTATCCTCTTTCTTCAAAGTATTTTCCCTGAACCCTTTTGTTCATAAAAATATATGCAAAATCAAAATCTTTATCTCTATCCGGATTATACCATCCGCGGCTTATTGCATATTTACGAATGTCATGTTTTGAAAAAATAAAATTCTCATTATCATTAAAATCAACATTTCTTATAACATACACATTCGGTAAAAATACAGCTTCGTCATCCGGAACTCTCTGTGCAACCCAGTGTTTTCCTGCAACTATTCCTAAAAGCCATGCTTCTTTGGTATCACAAATCACAAGTGTTCTGCCTGACGAATTATATCCGTATTTATCGAGAAGTTCTCCGGCAATTTCAACCCCTTCTCTTGCTGATTTGGCTCTTTCTGCTACAATTCTTCTTAAATAAAATCCAATACCACCGTCAGTAATTTCAGGTTTGTCTTCTCTGGAGGGACATGCATCGCTTGCAATGGTTACTCCCCACTCATTAATAAAATAATCAGAAAAAGACTGACCAGGAATCTGGACCCATGTTAATGCCCATGTTGTTGTAACCTGGGGAACCTTTGCTCCTCCTCTTAAAGTTATAAAACTGCCTTTCTCAAAGTTCTTTCTGGGAACCTTCCAGATATTAACAACCTCTCTCCCGCTGTCATCTTCATTGTGTCCGAAAAGTACTGCACCGCTCGTACTTGCATTTTTACCAACAACTACAGTTGAACATGCAAAAAGGTGCTGCACTGTAAACAAACCTGAAAGCATAACAGAAACAGCAAGTATATAAAAGAAATAAAAACGTATTTTTTTCATATTTCTCATTTTACACTCCAAGGCAAGTTCCAACTCTTTTAGCTACATCAATTAACGGGTTGTTTAAATCAACAAGCCGTGTTTTACCGCCTACATCACTTAACGGTACAGTTACAATATCAGAGCCTCTTACTGCGACCATAACTCCTCCAACTCCGTCATAGCAAAGTTCCGCTGCTTTAACGCCAAACCTTGTGGCAAGGATTCTGTCAAAAGCGCTCGGTGTACCACCTCTTTGTAAATGTCCCAAAACAGTAACTCTGCTTTCAAGGCCGGTTCCCTCTTCAATATCTTTTGCAACCTTCATTCCTATACCGCCAAGTCTAACAGGATCAGTTGATTCTTTTACAATCTTTTTAACAACCCTGTCCCCTCCTATTGGTTTTGCTCCTTCTGATACTACAACCATACTGAATCTTCTGCCTTCCTTGCTCCGTCTTTTTACTACAGACCGGATTACATCAATATCATAAGGTATTTCAGGTATCAGAACAACATCTCCGCCTCCTGCAATTCCGGATTCCAGAGCCAGCCACCCTGCATACCGTCCCATAACCTCTACAATCATAACACGATGATGGGACATTGCAGTTGTGTGAATTTTATCTATGGCATCTGTTGCTGATTCAAGTGCAGAGTCAAATCCGAATGTTATGTCTGTTCCCCATATATCATTGTCAATGGTTTTTGGCACACCTACAATACGGATCCCTTTCTGGCTCAGCTTTCTTGCAATGGCCATTGTACCGTCACCGCCAATGCATACAAGGGAGTCTATACCCAGTTCCTTTATTGTTTCAACAGCCCTGTCAGAAACATCTTTAAAAACAAGATTCCCTTTTTCGTCCTTTTCCGGCCATTTAAAAGGATTAGCAGTATTTGATGTTCCGAGAATTGTTCCCCCCTGTGTAAGAATACCGGAAACTGAAAGCCAGTCCATAGGAATAAATCTTTTCTGTATTAATCCTTCATACCCGTCTTCAAAACCTATTACCCTCATGTTGTACTGACTTAAACTGGCCTTTACAACTCCTCTGATAACTGCGTTTAATCCAGGGCAATCCCCTCCTCCTGTTAATACACCTACTGTTACTTGCTTTTTTTTCATAATTCACTCACCCTTTTAATTAATTACATTCAATGTCTTCCCCACCCTAATAAAAGCATCTACAGCTTCATCAAGATTTTCTCTGGTATGTGCCGCAGAAACCTGCACTCTTATTCTGGCCTCTCTCCGCGGTACTACAGGGTATGTAAACCCTATAACATATATCCCCTCATCTAACAGCATATCAGCCATTTGATGTGCAAGTTTATCTTTGTACAACATAACCGGAGTAATAGGATGGCTGCTGCCTTTCAGTTCAAATCCTGCCTGCTCCATTTTTGATCTGAAATATAATGTATTATCATTTAATTTCTTTAAAATTGAAGGATCGTTCTGCAGCATATCTATTACTTTTATTGATGTGCCTGCAACAACAGGCGCCAGAGTATTTGAGAAAAGATAAGGCCTGCTTCTCTGCCTCAGATAATCTATCAATTCTTTTCTGCCGGAAATGCATCCTCCGGAGGCGCCTCCGAGAGCTTTGCCAAAAGTTGTTGTTATTAAATCTATTTTCCCCTGAAGATTATAGATCTCCGGTGTACCTCTTCCCGTAGGACCCACAACACCAGTTGCATGGCTGTCATCAACCATAATAATCGCGTCATATTTTTTTGCAAGACTGTATATTTCATCCAGTTTTGCAATATCTCCGTCCATGGAAAACACTCCGTCAGTAACAATCATTCTGTATTTGTCTGAAGAAGCTTCTTTCAGCTTTTCTTCCAGATCCTGCATATCGCTGTGTTTGTAAATATACCTCTTTGCTTTGGTTAATCTTATTCCGTCTATTATTGACGCATGGTTTAATGCGTCAGTTATAATTGCAGAATCCTTACTCATAAAAGGTTCAAAAATACCGCCGTTTGCATCAAAACATGCTGCGTATAAAATCGTATCTTCTGTTCCAAGAAATTCCGAAACTTTACTCTCAAGTGCCTTATGTATGGTCTGTGTCCCGCAAATAAATCTGACAGATGACATGCCGTAACCGTAATTATCAATAGCATGCCTTGCAGCTTTTAGTACTTCAGGATGATTAGCCAAGCCAAGATAATTGTTTGCACAAAAATTCAGTATGTTTTTTCTTAGTGTTGTGCTTATTACCGCATTCTGAGGTGTTGTAATTATCCTCTCGTTTTTATAAAGACCTTCATCTTTCAGTTTTTCAAGTTCAATTCTAACATCCGAATAAATCTTTTCTGACATAAACTTCTTTCCCTTCAACATTTACAATCATCGGTTTCTGTGGTACATTCCGTCCTGTATGGAATACAAATCTCATTGTTAATCGTAAAAAATCTATACTATAGATTCTTTTACTTGTTCTAAAATCATTTCTCTGCATACACAGAAAAATCTTTTTAAATTTATCATAGGAATATACTATTAAAAGAAAGAAATGTCAAGGTTTGAATAGGCAGACTTATCAAAGTTATAATAAATATTAATTTATGAAAAAGCAGAAGGCATCGCATCTACACCATTCCTATATATCCTATATAATCTTCCCATTTTTGGATGTACCTTTTTCAGGACGCTACAAATCCTATTCACTTTTCACTATTTACTCCTCCTTTCCCCTTGACTTTCTAATATAATTTTAATAAAATAAATATAGCATTCTCATAAATATTATAAACATCATTTTCCCATTCCGACAGATAAGTGTTCATAAAGGAGAGAGGCGTGATTGGATGTTTGTTAAAACAAATCTTAAATCAAAAATCAGTGTTCGGTGTTCGATATTCAGGAATGTTTTTTTGAATATAGAACATCGATTGGAGATTTGAGATTTTAGAAGGTTGTTTAAGAGTAAACTGGAAATCAAAAAGCAGTGAGAAACTAAGGTATGGTAGGTAATAATATGTTGAACGAAACCGCTTCGCGGCAGTAAAGAGATTCTGTTCTTTGACAATTCCGTAGTAACCTTGAGAAAATGAGTTTTTCCTATTACCTTTGGATATTCATTAATTAACCAAAGGAGAGCGTTATGGAAAAGCTAATTAATCAAATGAAGATGGATCTTGAGCTTCAGGATTACAGTCAAAAAACGATTGACAGTTACCTGAAACACATCCGTGATTTTAGCGCGTATTTTCAAGGTTCTGTATCGCAGCTTGGAGAAGATGATATTCGTAAGTATTTGTATTATGTCAA
>Ga0190344_1000419_pt1 | contig 21846 bp, 20 predicted proteins | sample 48721323_MG_FD_161662 | JGI IMG/M metagenome (GOLD analysis project Ga0190344, IMG submission 161662) | Hydrothermal vent microbial mat bacterial communities from Southern Trench, Guaymas Basin, Mexico - 4872-13-2-3_MG | ecosystem: Environmental > Aquatic > Marine > Hydrothermal vents >... | reverse complement strand
GTCGTGGTGAAGAGCTGGCTGCAGGAGGCCGCCGCAACCGAGCAGACTGACCTGCTGGCATGGCTGGAGGCTCATCCTGAAATGGCAACCCGGATTAAGCCTTTCTGGATTTCCAACTTCGTTATTGTTGACCTGACCCCGGCTGGCATCGCCGCCGTGGCAGCTCGTAACGAGGTCGTTGACCTCCACGCGCCCTCCACCGCCCTCGTTGATCCCAGCCTCTTCGTTGACGATCCGTTCAACCCCGATATTCCTGCCAGCACCTATGTGGGTGGCAAGGAAATCACCTGGGGCATCACCAAGACCAACGCCGACGATGTCTGGGCTATGGGATACGACGGCACCGGCGTTCTGGCCTCTATTGGCGATACCGGTACCCGCTACACCCACAACGACATGGATCACAACTACAACGCCAGCTACAGCCACGACTATGAAGACGACGATAGTGATCCAATGGACTCCCACGGTCATGGCACCCACTGCTCCGGTACTGTACTCGGTAACGGCGACGCTGGTTCTCAGACCGGCATGGCTCCCGATGCCACCCTCTGCGCCAACCGTGTTTACCACAACTGTTCTTTGACCGAGTACGAAGACTACATGTGGGAACACTGGCAGGATGCCGTTAGCTGGGGTCTTGATCTGATCTCGATCAGCAGCGGTCTCCAGCAGGGCTGGGGTCCTCGGAACTCCACCTGGCGCACCAATGCCCAGAACACCATCGCCGGTGGCGTGGTGCTTGCCATTGCCTTTGGTAACGAAGGTTCTTCTGAATACCGTACTCCCGGCTGTATCCCTGAAGTTATCACCGTTGGTGCTACCGACTCCAGCGACGTTATTGCTTCCTTCTCCAGCCGTGGTCCGGTTACAGTCTGGGGTGGCTCCATTATCAAGCCCGACGTTACCGCTCCCGGAGTTGACACCAAGAGTGCATCGCACACCAGTGACACGGGATACACGACTATGAGCGGTACCTCGATGGCTACCCCTCACGTCGGTGGCGCCGTCGCTTTGATTCTCGATGCCGATCCTTCCCTGACTCATGCTCAGGTCAAAGCACTCCTCGAAAACACCGCCGTTGATCTGGGGGATGCCGGTAAGGACAACACCTACGGCTCCGGTCGGATTGATGTGCTGGCGGCCGTTCAGCAAATCAGCGATCCCGCTCCTCATTTCTCCCTGAACGGTGTCGAGATTGTCTCTGACGGTAACAGTAACGGCTACATCGACCCCGGCGAAAGCGTTACCGTTGAGGTCGAAATCACGAACTCCGGTACTGCCGACGGCACCAGCGTTCAGGGTACCCTGACCTGCTCCGATGGCGATATCACCATCACTACGGGCAGTGCCAGCTTCGGAACCGTTGCTTCCGGAGGAACGGCAACCGCTCAATTCAGCTTCGACGTCTCTTCGGGAGCTGGTCAGCCCGACTCCTTCGACTTCGATCTGTCCGTTCAGGCTAGTGGTGAGGATGCTCAAGACTTTGACTTCACCCTCCACTCACCGACCTACGCCATCTTCGATGACGTTGAGTCCGGTGAAGGACACTGGACCCACAGCGGCTCGCAGGATCAGTGGCACATCTCCTCGACGCGTTCTAACTCCTCCAGCCACTCCTGGAAATGTGGCAGTACCGGCTCCGGCGACTACGCGGACAACATGGACGCCTCGCTCTACTCCGCGCCGGTGGTTGTGGATGCCTCCAATAACGATCTGACCTTCTATACCTGGTACGATCTGGAAACTAGCTACGACTACGGCTATGTTGAGGTTGACGGCGGTAGTGGCTACACACAGCTTGCCACCTACAACGGCAGCCAGTCCAGCTTCGCGCAGAAGACCATCAGCCTCTCCTCCTACGCTGGTGATGTGGTTACCATCCGCTTCCACATGACTACGGATACCAACACGAACGAAGAGGGCTGGTACATTGACGACATCGCGTTGGGTACAGCCTCCGATGCCGCCTGGCTCTTCATCGAAAATCGGGTTGAGGAAGACGGCGTTCTGCTAAGCTGGACTGCCGATGAAGGCTTCGCTGGCTTCAACGTCTATCGCGCCCTGGCAGACAACCGCGATGCCCGCATCAAGCTCAACAGTGCTGTCCTGACCGCCGGAACCTCCGGCGCCTGGCTCGATGTCGCGAACCCCGGCGAGTATCTCTACTACATTGAGGCTCTGGAAGCCAGCGGCGAGGGCGTTTTCTACGGTCCCGTCGAGGTTACGGTCAGGAACTACGACAACCTGAGCGTCGCTCTGGCCGAGCCGTACCCCAACCCAGCCGTCGAGCTGGTCAACATCGAGCTTTCCCTGGCTAACGACAGCACGGCCAGCGTGGTTATCTATGACATCGCCGGTCGTCGTGTCGCGACGCTGGTTGATGGTCAGCTCTCCGCCGGTCGCCACAACCTGACCTGGGACTCCTCGCTGGCTGCCAGCGGCGTTTATCTGGTCCAGATGCAGGCTGAGGGCGAGACCCTCAACCGCCGCGTGGTAATCAGCCGCTAAGCAACGCACTGCGTTGCATCACACTTATGCGTCTGGGAATGGATAACCTGTTACGCTCACTGCCACGCTCATCCGCTCCCGTTGGTTGCACAAATGTGATGTAATCAGCTCAAACAACAAAGAGATCGCCTTCGGGCGGTCTCTTTGTATTATAGCCACCCTTCCAACCGTTCGTTTCGACACTTACAAGATAAAATGATCGAAAGGTACTTGACACCGAGGAAGTTTTTACATAGGTTACCGTGGTCGTTTGTGAGGTCTGCTCAAGCTCTTGTCTGATTCGAGCATTCCACTCATACTATTATCCCAACCCATCACCCCAACCCAAAGAGGATTCTATGAAGAAGCTGCTGGTTATTCTGCTTCTCGGTCTGGTCGCTGCCAGTATGGCAGTTGCCCCCGAGGCTAAGTATTCCGACGAGATGACCGCTGCCCTGGCGACGGCTGACTCCAGCGAATACATCCGTACCTACGTTACCCTGAGCGTCCAGCTTGACGACATCACGCTGGCGAACCTCACCTACGGTCTCAGCACCCGCGCCCAGCACAACGTTGCGGTAAAGACCTGGCTGAAGGAAGCCGCCCAGCTTGAGCAGGCGGACATGTTGGCATGGCTTGAGGCTCATCCTGAGATGGCACAGCGGATTAAGCCTTTCTGGATCTCCAACTTTGTGATCGTTGACCTGACCCCGGCTGGCATCGCCGCCGTGGCAGCTCGTAACGAGGTCGTTGACCTCCACGCGCCCTCCACCGCCATCGTTGATCCCAGCCTCTTCGTTGATGAACCGTACGATCCCGATTCCCCTGCTGTCGGTTACGAGGCTGGTAAGGAGATCACCTGGGGCATCACCAAGACCAACGCCGACGATGTCTGGGCATTGGGTTACGACGGTACTGGCGTGCTAGCCTCCATTGGTGATACCGGTACCCGTTACACCCACAACGACATGGATCACAACTACAACACCAGCTACAGCTACGACTACGACTCCGGCGATAACGACCCGATGGACTCCCACGGTCATGGTACTCACTGCTCCGGTACGGTGCTTGGTAACGGCGATGCTGGCAGCCAGACTGGTATGGCACCCGATGCCACCCTCTGCGCCAACCGTGTTTACCACAACTGTTCTTTGACCGAGTACGAAGAACAGATGTGGGATCATTGGCAGGATGCGGTTAGCTGGGGTCTCGACCTGATCTCAATTAGCAGTGGTCTTACTCAGGCTTGGGGTCCTCGGAACTCCACTTGGCACACTAACGCTCGCAACACCCTCGCTGGTGGCGTGGTTCTTGCCATTGCCTTTGGTAACGAAGATAACTATGAGTACCGCACCCCCGGTGCCATTCCCGAAGTGATCACCGTTGGTGCCACCGATTCCAGTGATAACATCGCCTCCTTCTCCAGCCGTGGTCCTGTTACTGTCTGGGATGGTACTTTCTGGGGCGGCTCCATTATCAAGCCCGATGTTACCGCTCCTGGGGTAGATATTAAGAGCACCTCTGTTAACGGAGATACTTCTTACGAGTACATGAGTGGCACCTCCATGGCTGCTCCCCATGCCGCTGGTGCCATCGCTCTGCTCCTGGATGCCGACGATACGCTGACTCCGGGACAGGTTAAGACAATCCTTGAGCAAACCTCCGTTGACCTTGGTACTACCGGAAAGGACAACACCTACGGCTCCGGACGGATTGACATTCTGGATGCCGTGAACGAGGCACTCAGCCCCAGCTTCCGCTACTTTACGCCGCACGACGTTACCGTTACCGCCGATGGCACAAAAGGTAATGGCGACGGCGTGATCGACGGTGGCGAGAGCATTACCATTGAGATCGAAGTCGAGAACACCGGAACCCTCAACGCGAGCAGCGTGCAGGGAGTCCTGACCTGCACCAACAGCGACATTACCATCACCACCGGAACCTCCAGCTTTGGTAGCGTAAACGAGGGAACTAACGCCACCGCATCCTTCGCCTTTGATGTTGCCTACGCCATTGGTGCCAACCTGGAGCTGCACTTCGAGCTGGCGATGAGTGGAAGCGGATTCAGCGGTCAGAGCATTGACTTCTACCAGTACACCTCGGCTAGTTCCGATGCCGCCTGGGTAACCATCGAGAATCGGGTTGAGGAAGACGGCGTCCTGCTAAGCTGGACTGCCGATGAAGGCTTCGCTGGCTTCAACGTCTATCGCGCTTTGGCAGACAACCGCGACGCCCGTATCAAGCTCAACAGCTCTGTCCTGACCGCAGGAACCAATGGTGCCTGGCTTGATACTGCTGCTCCCGGCGAGTACCTCTACTTTGTCGAGGCTCTGGAAGCCAGTGGCGAAGGTACCTTCTACGGTCCCGTCGAGGTTAGCGTAAGCAGCAAAAACCTCTCCGTGGCTCTGGAAGATCCCTATCCGAACCCGGCGAGCGAGATGGTCAACATCGAGCTTTCCCTGGCTAACGACAGCACGGCAAGCGTGGTTGTTTATGATCTCTCCGGTCGTCGCGTCGCGACGCTGGTTGACGGTCAGCTCTCCGCTGGTCGCCACAACCTGACCTGGGACTCCTCGCTGGCTGCCAGCGGCGTTTACCTTGTTCAGATGCAGGCTGAGGGCGAAACCCTCAACCGCCGCGTGGTGATCAGCCGCTAGAGCATTAGAGTAACGCTAGCTGTTGTTAATGTAGGGCGGAGCTTGTCTTCGCCCTTTTTTCTATGCCTGAACCATATAAAAAAAGGACGCAGCACGCTGCGCCCCTACAATCAAAAAAACTGTGCTTTATGCCTGACTGATTGCCTCGGTCGGGCAGACATCAACGCAGGCGCCGCAGTCGGTGCAGAGGTCGGCATCGATCACGTAAGGCTCGCCCTCGGAGATAGCTTCAACGGGACATTCGGGAATGCACGCGCCACAGGCGACGCATTCGTCAGAGATGACGTGGGGCATTTAATCCTCCAGAGTTGGTCGTTTATGGTCGGTCGCTAAAAACCGCAAAACCGAGCTTTGGCAGCACGGAGTAATCACGAACCTGTAAGTTCAACGCCGGAATGGTACTCGGCGACCTCTGGTTTGTCAATACATAGGGCTAATTGAGACAGAGCATCTCGCTTTGCAAGGAGAGCTAGTGGCGCGGTGTCGGCTCCGGCAGGCTTTCGGGATGATGCTTTGCCTTGCGATTCAGGTACGTCTGTACCGCCTTGTAGCCGAGGAGGTAGAACAGCACGGCAAGCACCAGGGATAGCAGGGTGTTTCCGGCAAGGTAGGTCCAGATTATCTCGCTGGCGGCGTCCCAGATCTGTCCCTCGTCGATCATCGTCGCCACCCCGGAGACATCGGCTCCGGTCAGCCAGCCACCGATGGTAAAGGAGAGTCCCCAGAAGAACGGCGTGGTGATGGGGTTCATAATCGCCGAGCCGACCACGGAGGCGACCTTGGAGAACTTGAACAGCCATGCCAGCCCAAGAGCCATCAGCGCCCCCAGCCCGAAGGTGGGGAAGATGCCGATGAAGACTCCCACCGCCAGCCCAATCGCCGCCTTGTGCGGTGAGCGTTCGCTACGCAGAAAGCGCAGGTACTGGAGTCGAATCCAGCGTCGGAGTTTTTGAAAGAGGGTGTAACCCTTGAGGTGTTGTTTAGCCATGAGGGGCATTGTAACAGAAAGGGCATCCACTCGGGATGCCCTTTTCGGCGTTACCAGCTTCAGGCTGGTGTTTGCAATTTCTCTACAAGGAACTTGTGCGGTCGGGGGTAGTGACCGACTCCCCTGAACTTCTCCGTGTAGATCGCCTTCGACGGACAGTGGTTGAAGCACGCCCAGCAGCCGTAGCATTTCTCCATGTCGAAGATGGGCTTGGGGGCAAGCTCTATGGCTCCGTAGGCACAGTTTTCTTTGCAGATTCCGCACTCGGTGCAGAGAGATTCATCAACGTACTTCTCGCCCATCACCTTGCGTGGTTGGGTACGGGGAAAGGCACGGAGCATCCGGTTCATGCCAATCGAGATTTTAGCTTGAGGCACCTCTGTGCCAGCCTTTAACTGCCCCAGTTTCTCATCGAGTTGATCAATGAACCGGTGGAACCTCTTCAGGTCGCCAGCGGTGGGGTATTTCTCTTTACCCATTCCCCGGGCAATCAGCGGAGGAAAGCTCTCCGGGGTGTGGAAGGAATGAGCCTCGACTACTTTGAAGCCACTGGCGGTGGCCATCTCGCCCAGGTGCAGGAGGGTCTTGCCGACGATAAAGCCGTAGGTGGCAAAGACAAAGGCCGGTTTCTCGGCGGCTACCTGCTGGCTTTCGATGAAGTCGATAAACCGCTGCGGCACGCCCCAGTGGTCACAGAAGGTGGCAAATGCCACGACATCGTACCCTTGAGTATCCGGGATGGTGTCTCGGTGGATATCCACCAGCTCAAACTCGCAGTTTGTCAGCTTCCCGGTGAGGTATTGGGAGGCGAGCTTCGTGTTGCCCGACCCCGAATAGTAGAAAAGGATCCCCTTCAAATCTGTCTCCTCGGTTTTGTCGGCGGCTTAACTCCTCAAGCCGTTGATGAGGAGACTGAGCAACCGATCGATGATCTCTTCTCGATTTGGCCACGGCTCGATCTGAAGCAGCATCAGGTCGGTCATTCCGTGAATAGAGGCGAAGAGCGATTTGGCAGTGGTGTAATTGTCGGCCTCGGCAATCACTCCGGCAGAAATGCACTTGCCGATTGCTTCAAAAAGCAGACCAAACGCCTGTTGACTCTTTGGCATATCCTCGTTACCAAAATTGACTTCCTGATCCAGGGACAGTTCGCTGAGGAAGAGAACCTTGTACAGGTACGGATTTTCAACGCCAACCATGATATACGCCCGCAGCATTTCCTTTAGAACGATGAGAGGTTGCTCTTCATGCTTGGCGCGTATCTCCTCAAAGATAACGATGAGACGCTCAAAGACATCTTCGCGAATGTTCAGCAGCAGATCGGCCTTGTCTTTGAAGTAGTGATAGATCGTCGTCGGCGAGTACTCGATGATGTCGGCGAGCTTGCGCATGGAGAGGTTTTGGTAGCCCTCTTTGGCGATAATCTGCGCGGCAGTGGTGAGGATTTTCTGACGCAGCTGCTTTTTTTCTCGCTTCTTTCTTTCTGAGATAGTCATAAACAGCACCCCTTTGTTTGACGGCGTTAGTGTAGTTAACACCGTTAATGTTTGTCAAGAGGTTTTTTTACTTCACGCTGGTGAGTATAGCAAAAAAACGGAACCTCGCGGCTCCGCTTTTCTTAGCTTTGAAATCAGGCTTACAGGTCGAACTTGTTGATCGTCAGCCCGCTGATCATCTTGGGATAGAAGTCCGTGGACTTCTGGGGCATCCGCTCGCCGGAACCAGCAACCTCCGCCACCTGCTCCGGGCGGGTCGGGTTCATCAGGAAGACGAGCTGCATCTCCTGAGAATGCACACGGCTGATGGCATCCTTATGATCACGAGCATAGACCACGTTGGTCTGCTTCGTCAGGGCTTCTTTGTCGATTCCAAGGAGCTTTTCGAGGATGACTCCGTGGAGGATTGCCACGTCGAGCTTCTTGTAGCCAGCGGAGAAGTCGCTGCCGAAGAACTCTTCAACGGCTTCGGGACGGGTGAGGGTGAGCAGGTAGCTCTCCTCTTCGACCCCGGTGATGACCAGCCCGAAGGCGGTTTTGCCCTCTTTGTACGCCTCGTTCATCAGGTCCATGACCTCGTCTTCGCCGCCGCCAAGCTCGCTGACGACCCGAATCTCGAAGTCCTTCTCCAGCTCACCGATGAGCCAGGCGGGGTCAATCTTCTCTGCGGGCAGGGAGTGAACCAGACGATGGGTTGCGAAGACGGTGAGTCCCTTCGAGAACATGTTGACGAAGGCCATCATCCGCTTGTTTACAGCACCGAGTCCGGAGCCGGTCTGCCCCTTGGCGGTCATTTCGTTCATGTAGTTAACGGCGGTCTCGTAGCGATGGTGTCCGTCGGCAATGAAGAGATCGTCCGGCTCAAGGATCTTCTGCAACTGCTCAATCACACTTTCGTCGCTGATAACCCAAACCCGGTGGATCGCGCCGAAGTCATCGACGACCTCGATATTCGGGGACTTGCCAGACTTCGCACCTTCGAGGAGCTTATCCGAGGCAAGTTCTTTATCCGGGTAGAGCATGAAGATCATGCCAAAGTTCGCCTGGGTGGCACGGGTGAGGTTCAGCCGATCAGCCTTCGGTCCGGCGAGGGTTGTCTCGTGGGGCTTGACTCCGCCCTTGCTGAAGTCCTCCAGCTGCGCCGTGGCGATAAAGCCACTCCGAACACGGGTATCGCCCTGGGGACCTTTGTACTCGATGTCGTAGGCGTAGATAGCGGGCTTGTCGTCCTGAGCCAGCACGCCCTCGTCAATCATCTTGCCAAAGAGCTTACCCGCCTCAACGTACAGATTGCTGCCGTCGGAGGGAGCCTCATCGCTCTTGATAACCCGGGCGATGTTGTACTCGCTGCGGGAGTAATACTCGCTGCGCAGGTCGTCTTTGATCTTGTCGTAGGGCTGGGTAACCAGGGTCTTCAGTGCTCCGGCTTTGCTCGAATAGCGATATGCCTTGAAGGGGAAAATCTTCGCCATGACTGCTCCTTGCGGGCGGTTTGATGGTTTACGAGAACAACGTACCTAGAGCGGGTATCTTATTGTCCCAGACAACGTTTTGTCAACCGTTGCAACGCGGTGCGTTGGCAGCTTAAAGCTGCACATAGCTTCGCGGCTGATCAAATCAGCCGGGTTACGCATGTTCCCGCGGATACGCTCACGTTGTTCGTTTAGTTAATTTGGAGAGGACAAATGTAGGGTGGGGACTTTAGTCCCCGCCGTGAAGAAACAGTGCTGTTGGATTTTGGCAACGATCTTCTGACCGAAGGTCAGTTCTGTGAGGCAACGCCTGGTGTTATTAATATCGTTATACCAAAAAGGAGCCTCACGGCTCCCTTTTGGTATAACAGAGTCAGATGATCTGCTTACTCAGCAGCAACTTCTTCCTCGACGACGACTTCCTCAGCAGCCTCTTCGGCAGCCTCGGTAGCCTCTTCGATAGCGCCAGCAGCCTCTTCGAGAGCGGCTTCGGTAGCAGCAGCAGCCTCAGCAGCCAGTTCCTCGGCAGCCTCGAGAGCAGCATCGACGTCAGCATCGACACCTTCGAGAGCAGCCTCGATAGCGTCATCAGCAGTTTCTTCTTCGTCGCAAGCGACGAACGCCAGCGCGAGCGCGCTGATCATCAGGACCATGAGTAGTTTCTTCATCGTAAAACCCCCTTAAGGTTTTATGGGTGGACAATCTCCACCAGGTACTGCACCATAGCGGTGCGGGTGCTTCAAAAGCAATGTAAAAAGTTCCTGATGCCTCAAGCATCGGAGCGGATTCTACGCAAAAGACTGACTATTGTCAAGGGTTTCCTTCATTTTGCAGCCTAACATCAAAGAAACCAGCGGGATATGAAACAGATAAAACAGACACTAAACGCCTCATTGAACCGTATTTCCGGCTTGAAAAAGGTTTTTAACCTCACCGGGGTGGTGCTGCACACCGGATTGGGGCGCGCGCCTCTTTCAGGGGAGGCTCTTCGGGCGATGCGATTCGTCGGCAGAGCCGCCACGGTGGAGATTGAAGCGGAATCCGGTAAACGGGGTCAGCGTCAGGATATTATCTCCCGGCGGTGTCGTGAACTCTTTGGACTGTCCGGGGCGGCGTTTAATAACAACGCCGCTGCCACTCTGCTCACTCTGGCGGCGACAACGGCGGGAAAAGAGGTCATAGTCGGAGTCTCGCGTCTGGTGGCGATTGGCGGCTCCTTTGCCATGCCAGCGGTGATGGAGCAGTCCGGGGCGATCCTCCGCGAGGTCGGGACGGTGAACCGCACCACGGTGGCGGATTACGAAAAGGCAATCGGACCGAAGACCGGAGCAATCTTCGTGGCGCATCGCTCGAACTTCCGGCTGGAGGGCGACTATGTCGAGCCGTCCCTCAAAGAGCTGGCGGAACTGGCACATCGCCACAAGCTGCCCTTCATCTACGATCAGGGTTCCGGGCTGGTGGATTCCCACGAATGGTCTGGCGATGCCTCCACTATTCGGGGCGCAATCGAGGCGGGCTGCGATTTAATCAGCTTCTCCGGCGATAAACTCCTCGGTGGTCCTCAGGCGGGTCTGGTCATCGGTCGTGATGAACTGGTCGCCGCCTGTGTTAAGCACCCCCTGGCGCGCGCCTTTCGGCTGGATAAGGTCATACTCGCCGGACTGACAGCCACCCTGGACAGCTACATTGAAAACCGAGCGAATGAACTACCCACGCTGCGGCTGCTGTCTCAGAGCAGAGACGAACTGCGCCAGCGGGCTGAGAATCTTGCTGAGAAACTCCGTGATGCCATGCCGGATGGATTTAGTCTCTCTGTAGTAAAGACGATGGGACGAGCCGGTTCCGGTGCCTTACCGATGGTGGATTTTCCCGGCGCGGCTCTTTCATTTAGCCACAAGCGAATCTCGGTGATTCGCCAGCTGGCACGGGAGATGCGACTGGGGGAAATCTTCGGACGACTGACAGGAACAGAGCTACTCCTCGACCCCCGCGCCTTGCCGGAAGACGAAGAGTCGGAGTTCCTCGCCGCGTTGAAGGTGGTGCTTGCGGGATTGTAAAAGAAAAGGATACGGCGTACCGTGTCCTCCAGCGTTTTGATTGTCTGGAAACGGGCTAACTATCCCGTGATGAAATTGACAAAACCAGGGAACGCAGCAGCTCGCCAACCTCTGGGTTGGGATAATCGTTCAGAGCGGTCAGGGCGCGGTTGATGTACTCCTCGCCTACAGCGGCGGCGGACTCCAGCGCGCCACACTCGACCACCCGACGGATGATGTCAGCGGCGGGCGTTGTTGCCAGTTCCTCTGGCGAAACCGCTCCCCGCTCGAAGGCGTGGATCAGCGGCAGGGTGATGCGCCCCTCGGCAAGGTCGTTACCGCTGTCCTTCCCGGTCAGATCGCTCCGCCCCCGATAGTCGAGGAGGTCGTCGGTGATCTGAAACGCCATTCCCAGTGCCAGCCCGTACTCGCTGAGTCTCTGGATTAAATCGACATCATCGGTTAAAAGCGCACCCATCCGCCCGCAGGCGGAGAAGAAGTCCGCCGTTTTTTCCTGGATAATCCGCAGATAGCCGTTCTCGTCAAGGGGTGTTTCGAGCTTGCTCACGTGGAGCTGGCGGATCTCACCCTGACAGAGGGTGTCCACCGCCCGTGCCAGAGCGGCGATGACATCGAGCCGTTCCAGTGCCGTGGTGAGTCGATGAATAACCCGGGCGTAGAGATGGTCGCCGATCAGCACGGCGGTCTGATTATCGAGTTGACGGTGAAGGGTTGGCTCCCCCCGTCGCTCGGCGGCGCGGTCGATGACATCGTCGTGGATCAGCGTGGCAAGGTGGATTAGCTCCACGGCGGCGGCGGTCTCCAGAGCCTGCTCGACGGGAGCCGCGTTCGCGCCGTTACCTCGCGCCGCCAGCAGGACGATAATCCCCCGCAGACGCTTACCGCCAGCGTTGATCAGACGCTCCAGCCCGTGGTTAATCAGCGGGAAATCGCCAGCGACGATCTCCCGCATTAACTCGTCAAGCCGCTTCAGCTCTGGCTTTAGATAGCTATGGACGTTCTCTGACAACATAAGGGTTTAGCCGATGATTCCGGCGACGAGGAAGCCGATGGCGAGGGTGAGGTTACCAAAAAGTTGCAGCTGAATCGTCTGTCCCTGAGCCGGGATGAGTGCCTTCGGCTTGTCGTAGTTCTTCCAGGAACCGCGAATCGCCCCAATCGCCAGCGGAAGGGTGAGGAAGATCAGCAGCGTCCACCAGGGCAGGATTCCGAGAACCGCCAGTACCAGCGAAACTGCGAAGGCGGCAACAATCATCACCGCAAAGGCCACCCGCGCCCGCTTGATTCCGAGCAGATTCACAAGGTTACGCCGCTTGACCTTCACATCCGCATCACGGTCGGGGAACTCATTGATCCAGATTACGCCAAGAATCAACAGTGCCGAGGCGATTCCGGCATAGAACGCCGGCAGGCTGAACATCCCGGTCTGGGCGTAGTAGCCGCCGAGGATGGGCAGGAATGCGACATTAACCATGATCGAAAGCTCGCCCAGCCCCCGATAGCTGAGCTTCAGCGGCGGCGCGCTGTAGAAGACTCCCGAAGCGATGCCGAAGAGTCCCAGCCAGAGAATCCAGTTCCCCGGCGTAATCAGCCAGAGAACCACACCGATTCCCAGAGCGATGATAGCGGAGACCAGGGAAATTAGCCCCACGGTTTTGCGTGAAGCCAGTCCCTCCTGAATCACCCGCGAACCACCGTTGAAGGGACCGGCCTGCTGGTTCGCCTCGTCATTGCCGGAGCGGCTGTCGAAGTAGTCGTTCGCCGTATTGGCGGAGGCATGGACAAAGAGCATCGCCACCACGGAAAGGACGAAGACGAGGGGATTGAGGGTTCCCGTCTCCCAGAAGGCGATCAGGTTGCCCAGAATGACCGGAGCGACGGAGGCGGTGAAGAAAGGCGCGCGCAGAACGCGCATCAGTAGCTTAAAGCTCATAGTATTGCTGATCTCCGGTTATCGTTGAGAACAGGGTTGGTTGATTTGATAGATCAAGGCTTAACCACACCAAAACAGCCACAGAAAAGGGAGGTTAGAGGACAAGCAATCCTTATCCCCCCTTTTTCCATAGGTTTTGTCAACACCAGCGTAGCATAGCACTGAGCCGCTGAACTGTCAACGCTTGCTACCGCCCCTGCTTCAACCTTATAATCGACGGTGCAGCACAGCAACGTTTGATGTTGTCTCCCTCTCCCCTCTGGGGAGAGGGACTAAGGGTGAGGGGCTAACATCAGCGAGCTTGCTTCCCTTGATGGTTCGTAGTTTTGTCAATCATTGCCAGCAATTGCGAGGTGTTGACGTCAGGACAAGGGGTTTCAACCCCTTGTAAAATAGAAGTACGCTACAAACTCGCAAGGGGCTAAAGCCCCTTGTCTGAGGCAAGCGAAATTAACACGTACCCAAAGACTTCAGGATTTAAAAGGGAAAATGCTTCAACGGTTACTCATTCTGGATTACGGCTCTAACTCCCTGCGCTGGCTGATTGCCGAACGGCTGGAGGGCGCGTCCCTTGCGGTTTTACGGACAGGCGGAGCAACCACCCGGCTGGGAACTCCGGCTCCTAACGGGCGGATTGATCCCGCTGCCGTTGAGCGCGCCCTGCAAGCCACCGAAGCGGCAATGGAGCAGGCTGACGGAGTTACGAAAATCATCGCCCTGGCGACCCACTTCGCCCGCCGCCTGCCCGGGGTAGAGCTATTAGTCGAGGCACTCCACGAACGCCACGGGCTGAAGCTGGCGATTCTCTCTGAACAGAACGAGGCGTACCTGACCCGGATGGGAATCGAAGAGGGGCTGCGCGACCTGGGCAGGGAGCCGAAGCCCTTCCTCAGCTTCGATGTCGGCGGCGGCTCCACGGAGTTCTCCTGGTGGCTGGGACCGGGGCTGGCGCACCGTTCGCTGCCGCTGGGGGCGATCAGCCTCACCGAACGTTTTCAGGAAAAGCGGGAACCGCTGCGGAAGCATCTGCTCAAAGAGCTTGATTCGCTGCCTCTGCCCGAAGACGCACCGCTGGTGGCTTCTGGCGGAACGGCGACCACCCTGGCTTTCCTCGACTCTGGTCTGACGGAGTACCGCCCCTTGCTGATTCAGGGAGCGGTGCTGAAGAGAGGTAAGCTGGAGGGATTGATTGACGAGCTGGCAGAGCTAACGCTGGAGGAGCGTCGCCAGCGACTGGCACCGGATGAGCGGCGAGGGGAGATTATCGTCGCCGGAGCCGAGGTCGTCCTCTCCGTGATGGAGCTTACCGGAGCCGAGGAGCTGCTGGTCAGCGATTACGACCTGAAGCACGGGGCGGCGTTGGTACTGAACGAAGACAACCCGGCGATTCTGGAAGAATAGCAACGCGGTACGTTGCAGCACTGGACTGGGCTTCGCCCAGAACACCTTGGGGTCGTTCGCTCGCAGATATAACTTGATGCTCAGGTATTTCTTCAGGTTTTCTGACCGAAGGTCAGTAGTGGGTGCAGCATCATGCTGCCGCGGTGCGTTGCATCACGGAACTGGGCTTCGCCCAGAACACCTTGAGGTCGGTCGCTTCCCGCTGGTCGCTTCCCTTCTAAGGGGAAGTCTGGGGACCACTGGTACGACAAAGGGCAGACTCGCGGGTCTGCCCTTCTTGGTATATCCTGCACTAGTCCCGCCGGGCGATCTTGATTCTTCTAATCCTCCTCCAGCATCTTCCTAATTTTATCTTGAACATCCTTGCTGGCTTTTCTTACTGGCTCAGGAGAAGCAACTGCGACAGCTCGTCCTTTGTCATCGAAGACAAAGTAATCCTTGTAAGTACGATTGCAAAGCTGACATTGTGGGATGGTATTCTCCAAAGTCAGTTTTTTATGGGGATCCATATGTCCCTGCTGTAGTTCAGTTTTCTTATTTTTGTCATGAAAGTGAGGTCGCCCTTCTTTAGATCCGCAGGTAGCACAGCGATTGCCGTAAGCTGCCTTCAGTTCCTCAAAATCGGTGGCGGCGATTCGCTCCTTTCTCTTCGATTGGCTGATAATAAAACTTGGTTTGGGAGCCTGTGTGGTTACCAGAAGATGATAACCCCCCCCCAACAGTTTCCTTTGAGTTCGGCAGGAAATCACCTTTGTTCAAAACATACCAGCCATCGGCAGCCAAGTGCCTCACCTGTTGGTCATGACCTAGCTTAGGATTAACTGTCTTTATAAAGGCGGAGATGGTGTCCTTGTGAACAAGCCTCCCCTGATATTTTCGTAGATAAACCAGCCAAAGTGCTTTTGCTGACCCCTTGCGTGGCAATCCAACTCCATCCTGCTCAAGATGTTGTTCATGTTCTTCTTTGAGCTTGCTGTACCATTTCTCAATTTCTTCGGGAGACATATGAGAATGAGGACCCTTCAGGGGAAGTTTTTCACACATTTACAAAATCCTTTTGCTTGAGAGGTCAAAGTAGGTCTGCTCGCGTTCAAAACCGATAAACCTGCGCCCCGTGTTGCAGGCAGCAATTCCTGTTGTTCCGCTACCCATAAATGGATCCAGCACAATCTGCTCTTCTTTGGTGAAGACAGCAATAAGCTCTTCCATCAGTTCGACTGGCTTGACCGTAAGGTGAGCAATTTTCTTCTTTGGTTTTTTGTGAGTAAAAGCCGTTGCTGGGCAACTTCCATTGAGCGATAGCAGAGAGGGAGCGGTTTGGATTAGTCCTGTTTCCCACTTTAACCAGTTCTCAACAAATGTTCCCTCCCGAGGCTTTTGTGCCAATACAATCGGCTCAAACACTGGTCTTAGCTGCGGAGTCTTTCTCCCTCCCAGCTTCTCGAGGATGCTCTGTTTCTCTTCCTCCGAAATATCCATCCGTCGTACGAAGTGAGCTTGAGTGAAAGCCTTTGCCATTCCACCATTATGTTTCCAGATCAACATATCACGGATTTCAAATCCCGCATCTTCCACCGCCACCGCCAGCCGATGATACAGTCGCCCCTGGGCAAAGATCAGCATGAAAGCACCCGGCTTCAACAGGCGATAGGCTTCCAGCGAGAAGTTATAGATGAACTCCTGAAGTCTTTTGCCTTGTCGTGGGTCGAACTTCATACCAGTAGGCAGTCCCTTAACCACACCAGCACGAGCTGTGCGACGATTCAATTGTTCATCATTCCACTCATCCCCCATGCCATCAATGAAGTAGGGCGGATCGGTGGCAACCATGTCAATTGAGTTTGCATCAAGCTCCCGCATTCCCTCGAAGCAGTCTTGATGAAATAGTTGAACCCTTTTGCTGTCTACCTTTAGGGTTGCCTCATCAAGGTAACTTTCTTCGGCTATTTTGCTCATTGTAAACCTTTCTCTCCAGCCAACCACTCAAAACGAGTATAACTCACCTACACCTGGAAGCGGAAGAGGATCACGTCCTGGCTCTGGACGACGTACTCCTTGCCTTCGGTGCGGTACAGCCCCCGCTTCTTCAGCTCGCTCATCGAGCCATGCTCTTGCAGGTCGGCGAAGCCGGCGACCTCGGCACGGATGAACCCGCGAGCGATGTCCGAGTGGATTACCTTCGCCGCCTCGACGGCAGTGGCGTTGCGCCGGACGGTCCAGGCGCGGGTCTCCTTCGGTCCGGTGGTGTAGTAGCTGTGCAGCCCCAGGGTTTCGTAGCAGAGCGCGACGAGGCTGTCGAGGATGCCATCGGGCAGCTCGAACTCCTGGCGATACTCCGCCGCCTCGTCCTCGTCAAAGCCAGCGATCTCCAGCTCCAGCTTCCCGTGGACGACGATGCTTTTGAAGCCGAGGGCGTTGACGGAGGCGATGTCAGCGGCAGTCTCTCGCCCGTCGAGGTCGGCGTTCAGCACCACCACGGCGGGCTTGTGGGTGAACAGCCCCAGCCCACGCACCGCCTCGTACTGCTGGTCGGTTAGGGTTACTGAGGAGGCGGGCAGCCCCTCTTCTAGGGCGGCGGAGACCAGCTCCAGGGCGGTCTGCTCCAGCTCGACCTCTGCCATCGCCTTCTTGTCGGCACGGTTGACCCCTCGTCCAACGCTGCCGAGGCGGGTAGTAACGGCGGAGAGGTCGGCTACGCCTAACTCCAGATAAAAGCTCTCCAGATCACGGGTTGGATTGACCGAGCCGTCGGGATGGGGCAGGGCGTTGTCCTCGAAGGCTCGCAGGACGATGAGCAGGGCATCGGCACGGCGCAGCTCCGCCAGGAAGCGAGCGGCAACGGTTCCGCCGCTGTCGCCCTTCGCCAAGCCGGAAACATCGAGGTACTCGATCTGCGCTGCTGTCAGCTTCTTCGACTGAGTCAGCTCGTGGAGCCAGAGGAGGTCGGCATCGTGAACCGTGGTTACCTCCTGATTGACCCGCACCGCGCCACCGCCGTAGGCGTGCAGCTCGTAGCTGGAGCTGGTGAGGGCGTTGAAGAGGGTGGTTTTTCCTGACTGGGGCAGTCCGCAGAGTCCGACCTTCATCTGTTTCTCCATTTGGTGTAGTAGCCTCAAATCTTAGTACGGTAGTGTAACAGTACGGGGCTGTACAGACAACGGTTGAGCGATGGCATAGAAAAAAGCCAGCCGCAAGACTGGCTTTTGAAAACTAATCTTTATGCTTTTCTATTCCTCTTCAATGTAGGCATTAGCGAGCCATTCGCCGGAACCATCCTTGACGATGAACGAGGTTATGTCAGATCGGATATGTGTCCCATAGGCGTTTGCAGCATCAACGTATCCCTCGAAGCTGTAAAGCTCATAATCAACCATCGATTCCATTTGCTGACTAATTTGCTCCAATACGCCCATATCCGTAAAAAGATCTGACCATGCCTCTATAGGCATAAGCTCAAGAACAAGGAAGGTTGCTGCGTCTGCTTCTGTTATAGTAACGCCTTCTTCAGCACCTGATTGAAAATCCTCGTGATATTCCTTGAGATTATCTCCCAGAAATGAAATCGTTATAGCCTTATCTTCTAGCTCTGGGAACTCGGCATCAGCTGGATACTTTAGCAGAGAAGTTACACTTTCCTGAACAGCTTCGTATATTTGGTCTTCTTTGCTGAGTTCCGCCTCTGTATCACAACCAGCAAGTAACGCAACGATAAGAACCAGAACCAAAGCGATGGTAGTACGCATACTTTCTCCTTTGTTTAGTTGAGTAAATACAACAACCAAATGAGTGTAAAAAAAAAACGATTGCTGTCAACAACAATCGGCAACTATTTTCGTTCTGCTAAGGATAGAGCTATCCTTGACAACGCAGCCGATGGCATAGTAAACTACCCGCCGTGAAAAAGTGCCTCCGCACTAATAGGTAAACGACAAAGTTTAACACCAACCAAAGGTTTGATATGTCACACAAGAAGGCAGGCGGTTCAACCAAGAACGGTCGAGACAGTATTGGTAAACGTCTCGGCTGCAAACGCTTCGCAGGTCAGCTCGTTACCGGCGGCTCCATTCTGGTTCGCCAGCGTGGGACTAACTTCCACCCCGGACCAGGTGCTGGCTTAGGACGCGACCACACCCTCTTCGCCCTCCACGATGGTATCGTAGATTATTACAAGAAGCGCAACCGTCGGTACATCTCCGTAACACCTGCGTAGTTGATAGTACGTGGGGATAATGGCTGACGGGTAGTATTCAGCTTTAAGCTGGCTCCGTAACACCTGCATAGGGTGTGTTGGAGCGGATGCGTGTGTTCTTGAATATGAAGGCGGGGATGCCGTTGCGGCGGAAGTCCCCGCTTTGATGTTAGTGTTCCGCAGGGGCATCACCAGAGTTAGGAAATCATGTTTGTTGACCGAGCAAAGATTATGATCAAGAGCGGCAAGGGCGGCGATGGCATCGTCAGCTTTCGCCGGGAGAAGTACGTCCCCCGTGGTGGTCCCGATGGCGGCGACGGTGGTCGGGGCGGCTCGGTTTACCTCTGCGCCGATAAGGCGTTGAACACCCTGACCAGCTTCCGCTACAGCCCACGGTACATCGGTCCCGACGGCAAAGACGGAACCAAGCAGAGATGCTCCGGTGCCGCCGGAGAAGACCTGATCATCCGCTGCCCGGTGGGGACAATCGCCCACCGCCTGCCGGATAATACCCTGGTCGCCGACCTCGACCAGCACGACAAACAGCTGCTCATCGCCAAGGGCGGTCGAGGAGGCAAGGGCAATCAACACTACGCCACGCCGTCCCGCCAGGCACCGCGCATCTGCACCCCAGGCACATTGGGGGAGAGCTTCGAGCTGCAGCTGGAGCTGAAGCTCATCGCCGACATCGGTCTCGCCGGAATGCCCAACGCTGGCAAATCCTCGCTCCTCGCCCGATTCTCTAATGCCACCCCCCAGATCGCCAACTACCCCTTTACCACCCTCAAACCGTACCTCGGCGTGGTGGAGGTTGATCGGGAGCGAGCCTTCGTGATGGCTGACCTCCCCGGACTGATCGAGGGAGCCAGCGACGGAGTCGGTCTCGGACACGACTTCCTGCGCCATCTGGAGCGTACCCGCCTCATCGCCATCGTCCTTGATGCCGCCGGAACCGAAGGGCGTGATCCCCTCGAAGATTACCGAATTATCGCCGCCGAGCTTGCCGACTACTCACCACAAATGGCAGAGCGGGTCGGACTGATTATTGCCAATAAGATTGATCTGCCCATCACCTTCGATGCTGACGTTCTTGAGAAAGAGACCGGGCTGCCTGTGCTTACGATATCTGCCGCCACTGGGGAAGGCACTAATAAGCTGCGAAAGCTCTTCGTCAAGCTCCTCGCCGACTGCGGTCTCTGGAACGAAACCTCGAAAGCCGCTCAAAAAAAAGCCGCGGAAACCTTCAATCCCCTGGCATAGTGTCTGGTCTCACGGTGCGTTCTCAGTTATAATCTCCCCGTCGGCTGACAGTCAGCTTCATACCATTCAAAGAGCGATCCAGGAGAGAAACGATGCTGCTTCCCGGTCACAATGACAACATCAAGTACAATGGCGTGATCTATCACGTCCAGACCGAGACCCGTGGCACCGAAGAATCCCCCTACGTCGTCTCCCTGGTCTTCGTGGACGGGCGCATCATCTATCGGCGCAAGACCGAATGGCTCGGCTCCGTAGATAACAAAAACGAACTCGGACAGTTCAAAGAGCTTCTCGACGAGCAACACGCCGATGTCATCATCGAGCTAAAAAGCAACACCCTCCAGCGAGCCTCCGCCGACGAACAAGAGAAGATCGAGATGGACGAAAAGAAGCTCATCGCCCGCTTCCTCGACGAATGGGCCGACAATTAGCCAACGCGGTGCGTTGGATCACCCTTTCGCGACCAGAATAGATAGCCATTTTATATCAGTTGCTACGGTCATCTGCTCCCGTTGATCGCTTGCAAATACCGATCAGGGTGAGGAACTTATTAAGATTTTCTGGTGCGACGCATCGGTCAATGTAGGGCGGGCATTGCCTTATCGGCAAAAATGCCCACCGTGGAATAGACGAAGCTCATCTTCTGAAAATAAGTCTTCACAATCTTCTTTTGATCAAAATACTACTCTATAAGCACCACGCACCCCCCAGCGAGAGTGGCGGAACTGGTAGACGCGCTGGATTTAGGATCCAGTGGCCAAAAGCCATGCGGGTTCAAGTCCCGCCTCTCGCACCAGCAGCGCAGTGCGCCACCAACGCGGTGCGTTGGATCACACTTACGCGACCATACAACTAGACTAATAACCATCACATCCGCGTTTGTGTCAACTAAAACGAACTGCCTGTAGCCACCAACGCGGTGCGTTGGATCACACTTATGCGACCACACAACTAGACTAATAACCACCACATCCGCGTTTGAATCAACTAAGACGGACTGGCAACCAGCAACGCACCGCGTTGCCATTCACTGCCAATTGATATAAAATACGTTGCGAGACAAAATGTGAGTGTTTTATGGAATCGTTAGCCTCATCATCGCTACTCGGTCTGGACTATGCCAACAGCATAACCAGCCGCTTCGGCGCGCAACAGCTGGCCGATGACCTGAGCAAGCGCGAGGATTTTTGTCGCGAGGTTCTCGGCACAACACCCTTTCAGGGAACTGCTCTGGAGATCGGCTGCGGGATGGGCTTCTTCACCGCCGCCCTGGCGCGACGCTTTGAGCGGGTTCTGGCGATGGAACGTTCCCAGACCCTCTCTATTGTGGCGGTGGGACTGCTGGATGCTCAGGGGCTGGAAAACGCCGTTATCTATCACGGAAGCCTGCCAGAGATAGCCGATCTGAGCGATAGCCTTCACATGGTCTCTCGCTCTCAGGCACAGCTGGTCGCCTCCTACGACGGACTACGCCGCGACAATCTCCTCGACCTCTCCTTCATGGCTCGATACGTCAAACCCCTGGGAATGACACTGGTCGTCTATCCAAGCTGGTGGTTTGGCGATGCCAAAGGCGAGCTTGAGCAGCGGCTCTACCAGCGTGGACTGGCGGCGGGCTGGACTAAATATCGTCATCCTGCCGGACGGGGGCTGGAGCAGCTCGACCAGGGCGAGGCTCCGAAGGAGTCGGTCAGCCTGGCTTATCAGGCAGCGATGACCGGCTTGCGCGACCTCTACGACCACAAGCTGGATAAAGCTGCTGCGGACTGGGATGGTCCGGAGCGATTCGAGATCGAAATGACCTGGCGGCTTATGCACTTGCCAGAGGGACAACAGAGAAATCTCCAGGATACTGAAAACGAAGGGGATAATCACCTCTAATTGGACCTTTTTAGCA
>Ga0190344_1000418_pt1 | contig 21881 bp, 16 predicted proteins | sample 48721323_MG_FD_161662 | JGI IMG/M metagenome (GOLD analysis project Ga0190344, IMG submission 161662) | Hydrothermal vent microbial mat bacterial communities from Southern Trench, Guaymas Basin, Mexico - 4872-13-2-3_MG | ecosystem: Environmental > Aquatic > Marine > Hydrothermal vents >... | reverse complement strand
AGGCGACGGCGGGCATCTTTGGTAAAGACCCCGACGACCCGACGGTGCGGTCGAGCCTCTGGGCAGTCGCCGACCACATTCGCGCGCTGACGGTGGCTCTCGGAGAGGGTATCTTCCCCAGCAACACCGGGCGGGGTTATGTGCTGCGTCGGCTGCTCCGCCGCGCCGGACGGCTGGCGTTCGAGCTGGGCATCCGCGAGCCGTTCCTCTATCGCCTGGTGGACAGCGTCAACGGAACCCTGAGCGAGGGCTACCCCGACCTGCTGACAAACACCGAGCGGACGAAGGCGACCATCCAGCGGGAAGAGGAACGCTTCGGCGATACCATCGCTTCGGGGATGGAGATTTTCCAGAAGATGGTCGAGCGACTCGACGGCAAGGTCATCAGTGGCATCGACGCTTTCCGGCTCTACGACACCTACGGCTTCCCCATCGACCTGACCGAGGTAATGGCGGAGGAGCGAGGGCTGAGCATCGACCTTCCCGCCTTTAAGGTCGAGATGGATCAAGCGAGGGAGACCTCCCGGGCTTCGGCAACCTTCTACTCCGGCGACGACGGTCCGGTGGTTAGCGGCATGGAGACCACCTTCCGGGGTTACGATTCCCTGACACAGAAAGGGACGATTATCGGCCTATTCAATGCCGAGAACAAAGCGGTGGAGGAGCTAGATGAAGGAGCCGAAGGCGCAGTTGTCCTTAGCGAGACGAGCTTCTACGCCGAGTCCGGCGGACAGGTCGGCGATATTGGTGTTCTCTCTGCGGAGGGCAGCAGCTTCAGCGTCTCGGATACTAAGAAGATCGGCGTGGCATTCCTGCATCTGGGTAAGGTGAAGGAGGGCAAGCTAAAGCTAAGCGAGAGCCTGACCGCCGAGGTTGACGAGGCTCACCGTCGGCGCATCATGGCTCACCACACCGGAACCCACGTGCTGCACTGGGCGTTGCGTCAGGTACTGGGCAGCCACGTAACCCAGGCGGGCAGCTACGTCGGCGCGGGGCATCTGCGCTTCGACATCAACCAGCCCAAGGCGTTGACCGAGCAGGAGCTGGAGGCGGTAACAGTCCTTGCCAACCAGCGGATTCTGGAGAACGCGGCGGTCAACTGCCGGGTGCTGCCTATTGAGGAAGCAAAGAAGCTCGGTGCGATGGCTCTCTTTGGCGAGAAGTACGGCGACGAGGTTCGGGTGGTCTCCGTGGGCGATTACTCCACCGAGTTCTGCGGCGGAGTCCATGTCAACCGTGCCGGGGAGATCGGGATGCTGGTCATCACCGGAGAATCGGCTCTGGCGGCGGGTGTACGGCGGCTGGAGGCGACCTGCGGCATGGCGAGTCTGGAGCACCTGCTCTTGCAACAGAAGCTCCTCAGTGATGCTGCTGGCGAGCTGAAGTCATCGCCGGAACAGCTGACCCAGCGCATCCACAGTCTGCTCGGCGACAAGAAAGCCGCCGAGAAGAAGATCAGCAAGCTGGAGGAACAGCTTGCCGGAGGTGGCGGCGGGCGAGACCTCGCCAGCGAAGTTCGGGTAATCAACGGGGTGCAGTTCCTCGCCGTGGAGATGCCCGGCATCAACCCGAAGACCCTGCGCTCCACCGTGGACAAGCTCAAGGAACAGCTCGGTTCGGCAGTGATTCTCCTCGCCACGGTGAACGAGTGCAAGGTCGCCCTCGCCTGTGGCGTAACCGACGATCTGACCAGCCGCTTCAAGGCGGGGGACATCATTCGACAGACAGCGGTACTACTCGGTGGTAAGGGTGGCGGTCGTCCCGACTTCGCCCAGGGCGGTGGCACCGAGGTCGAGAAGCTCCCCGAAGCTCTGGACTTGCTAGTTAGTGATATAGCAACCAAAGACATCGGTCGCTAGCATCTGTAGGGGCGCAGCGTGCTGCGCCCTCTGTCAATATCTGGATAGAAGAAAGGACACGGCGTGCCGTGTCCCTACGGTAGAATATCCTCGCCCTCTTATGCAGATAACCCACAAGGCATCACTGGAACTGCTCTCCCGGCTGCGGCGGCGTTGTCCGGTGCGGGTTTGCGTACTGGAGGAGAGCCGGGGAGCGCGGTTGCTTCATCGCCTGCTGCGTCCGCTGGGGATCTCCTTCCTCAGCTTCGCCGCCTTTACCTGGGCGGGGACAATCTACCTCTCCCGGCGGCTTTTCAACACCGCTGGCGGGTACAAGGTGCTGCGCCACGAGGCGGTTCACCTCCTCGACCAGCACCGCCTGGGGCTGCTGCCCTTCATTATCGGCTACCTGCTGCTCCTGCCTTTTGGTTTGACCATCCGGGCGTACTTCGAGTGGCGGGGCTATCGGGAGACCCTCCGCGCCTGGTGGGAGGATTCGCCGCCAAAGGCTCACCGTCGTGGAGAGCGCCTCGTCGGGCAGTTTACCTCACGACGCTACGGCTTCATGTGGCTGCCAGCGGCGATGGTTCGCCGCTGGGTGGCGCGGGAGCTGGCTCGAATAGAACAGACCGATGGACGAGCCTGTTCCGGTTTAGAGCTGCTTAGTCCACAGACTTTGCTTCGTCAGAGTCGTCCTCCTCGTCATCTTCATTCGGCTCGTTAAGCTGGGCGTGAATCATCCGCAGCTCGCCGAGGAGAACCACCATCGCCAGCAGTCCCAACGCCGAGCCGGAGATGGCATCCCAGAGACCAAGCTCTGGAAAGACATCAAGAGACCAGACCAGATTGATTACCGCCACCGCCAGGGCGAAGATCGCCGTCTTGAGGTTAGGCAGCTTTCCCCGGCGCAGGGGCAGGGTTATCAGCAGCAACCCGCCAGCGGTGATGAAGTCCAGCGCGGACATCAGCATCCCGCCGGGGGCTTCGATTGCGCTCCAGCCCACGGAGAGGAGCAGGGCAACCCGCCTTGCCAGAAGAGCGGCGGCAACGCCGAGTCCGCCGTAGATGAAAAGCTGTTTCAGACGTGAGGTCATAGTTGCCAGAGAGTCATAGAGAGGTTTTAGATACGTAAGGACACGGTATGCCGTGTCCTTTTTTATTTTACAACGCTGGCGCGGATAATCAGGAACTCGGCGATGATCCGGGAGGACTGCATATGAGGGTGTTTGCGGAAGAGATCATCGCTGACCTGTGGCTCCGTCAGCTCTTCGATAGCGAAGCCGCTCTGGATCAGGGTGTTAAGCCACCAGGCGAGGGGACGGTGGAAGCAGGGAATCTGAAACTCCGTTAGCTGCTCCTTCTGCTCTTTGGGGGTTCGGGAGAACATCCACTGTTCTACCTCGCCTTCGGTGTGGCGGAAGTAATCTCCCACCGCCAGGGCGTGATGTTTACCCTCGTCGTCGTTAATCCAATAGCGAATCGGCGGAGCGAAGCAGGGGTGGGTGATGGAGAACTGGAGCCAGCCACCGGGCTTCAGAACTCGACGCGCCTCGGCAAAGACCCGCCGCTGGTCGTGCAGATCCATCAGGCTCATGAAGGCGGTGAGGAAGTCGAAGCTGTCATCCTCGAAGGGCAGCTCTTCAGCATCGCCGAGCTGATAGCTAATCCCCAGCGGCTCCGTTAGCTCTTTCTCTCGGGCTGCCTCGATGAAGGTCGGCGCGAGGTCGAGGGCGGTCATCCGCGCACCCTGCCCTGCCAGCAATCGGGTATTGCTACCCTCGCCACAACCGATGTCCAGTCCGTGCAGGTCGTTGATGTCGGGAAGCATCCTCAGAAACGCCGGGCTGTTGAGCAGGTCGCGACAGACATCGTAGCCCTCCCGACTGAGCTTCGTCCAGACGGCAGCGTTGCCTTCCCAATAATGTTGAAGTTCCTTAGAGTTCATCGGATGCTTTCTGTAATCGTTTGATGGCTTTTAAGTAACTCCACGGCGGGCATTAAAATGCCCGCCCTACATTAAGGTCAACATCGGTGGTAGCTCCCTGACATCATTCCCGCATCGGAGGAAAGGGAATAACCCGCTGAAAATTAGCACGTTGCGGCGACCTCAGTATCAATATTTGAACTTCCACTTCAGGTTGAAGCGGTAGGTGTACTTGTCTTCCTCTTCTTCGCCGGAGGCCTGGAGCGCGAGGTACTTGTTGATGTAGTACTCAATCAGCACCTTCGAGCTGCCCTCGTTGAGCATATCCCTGGTGTACGCCACATAGATGTCTTCCCAGAGGTACTTGCCCACGGTTACGTTGAGCTTATCCATGCCGCCTTCGCTTATCTCGCTCTCCAGCTTGACAGTGTCCAGCCCGACGGTCTCCCGCGCCAGGCGACTGAGCTTCGCCTCCATGAAGCGCGCCAGGTAGAGTGCCGCCTGGTTGGCTGCCTGCCCGGCAATTCCCCCGGCACCCTCGGTATCCATCGTCTGCTGGAACTCTTCCCAGGTCATGTCCAGGGCGATGAGCATCATGATGTCCCGCTCTGGCATGTCCGGCTGTTCCTGGCAGGAAAGCTCGATGGTCGGCTCTGAGGCACGCCCACCGATATTGATGACCAGAGTCAGCGGGTCTCCGCTGCGGCGCAGGCGACTCGACGCGGTGATGGCGAGGCTGGGATCCGGCGGGGTGAAGCGGTTGAAGGTGATCGTTCCTTCATCGAGGTCAAAGGCCTTGTCGAGGAAATATACATTGCCGCGCACCGTCTCCAGCTGACCCCGCAGGGCGGGACCGTTCTCTTTGAGCGAGAGGTTCAGGTCGGCGCGCACCTCCAGATCGGTCAGGTCAGAGCGGATCCAGAGGTTGTGCTTTGCCAGAATCCGCAGGTCGATCACGAGGGGTGGTGAATCGGATTCCGACTCGGTCTGCTCATCGGTTACGGTAGCCACCTCAGTTTGAGGGGATTCGGCTTCGCTCTCCTCTTCATCGGTAGAGGCATAGCCAGCCTCCACCTCGCCCCCGCCACCACCGATGGGCAGGAAGACGTTGCCCTCGATAACCTCAACCTCGCCAGTGAGGGCGTTCCGGGTGTTGTCGCTGACGAAACGGATATCGGCATCGACGGTGGCAGAGATCATGTCCAGCAGGTTGGTGAAGCGCAGATGCTGCCCGGTGATGGCAATGTCCACCTCCGGGGTTGACCCGCCGTAGAGGATTGTTCCTTCTCCGGTTAGCGGTCCCTCACCGATCAGGCAGGAGAGCTGGGTCAGCCTCATCAGCCCCGGCTCGAACTGGAGCTTTATGTCGAGTTCGTCCAGCCGCACGCCGTAGTCGTAGAGATCGAGGGATAGCACATCGAGGGCGGCATCACCGAGGAAGACCGGATTATCCAGCGACCCGGTAACGTTGAGCCAGGCGTTGAACTGTCCGTCGGTGAACTTGATTGAGTCGGGGAGGGGCAGGGTGTCCAGCGGTAGCTCGGTGATTTCACAGAAGAGATTGAGCGGTCGCTCCGGGGCGTTGAGGGCTATCTCGCCTTCGAGGCGGATGGCACCCTCCGGGTTGAGGATTACCAAGCGATCGAGATCAATTCCACCGTCGGTCAGCAGGGCGGTCAGGTCGAGATGGCTGACGCTGAACTCCTGCGCCGTGATGTTGTTAGAGACCAGCTCCAGCCGTCCCAGCGTGTTGCTTCCGTCGCCGGTAAGCAGCGCGTCGTCGGAGGTTACGGCTTCCAGCGCGTTGGTGTTGAAACCGGGCAGAGTTTCTGCGGTGATGGTCAGATCGTCGAGGGCATATTCGCCGAAGCGACCCCCGGTGATGCCCAGATTGAGGTGAGCCAGCGGCTCCTCGGCGGTTCCTTTGAGCGTGGCATCAATGGCGAGCCGCCCGGCGACCTCTGCCTCTGCCAACCCCAGCCGACTGTTGAGCAGCCCCAGATCAAGACCAACGGAGTAGAGCGTCGCATCGAAGCTCGGCTCCGCCAGGTCAACCCGCGCCGAGAGGCTCAGGCTCCCCGCCTGACTGGTCAGGGTCAGCGGAGACAGCGAGAGCTGCTCGCCATCCAGCGAAACGGTGAAGAGACGCTCGTTCTCGAAGGCAAGCTGTTGATAGCTCGCCCGCAGCAGCTCGGTATTGACCGTTAGCCCATTGCCCCGCAGCAGCAGCTCGCCCCGGTACTCCAGACTGGTAGCTTCATCAACGGTAAGTCTAAGCTCTTCGATACTGAGTCGTTTTCCGGAAAAATTCGCCGCCAGGGTTAGTTCTTCAACGGGAGTTCCCGCCGCCTCGATATCGCTGAGGATGACCTCACCATCGAAGCCAAAGCCCCCGGTGAGGTTGAGTTTGCCACCGACCCAGGTGTTATGGATGCTGTTCTCGGCGAAGGCGGTGTTCTCTGCCTCCAGCTCGAAGCTGGTCTCGCCGATGCCAGCGGCGGTGAGCAGCGTGTTGCCCTCCAGCGTCAGGCGATCAAGGGTGAACTCGTCGTAACGCCCGCTGGCAAGGGAAAGGCGGAGGTCTGCCGAGAGGGCATTGGTCGGTCCGTGGAGCTTCACCTGGAAGCCGAGGCGACCGCCAGCGTCGATTCCGCCGAGGCTCGCCAGCCGTCCGGCATCCAGTCCACTGCCGGTTACGATGAAGTCCAGCCTCTCGTCGTGCAGTCCGCCGCTGAGGTCAATCCGTCCGCCCGCGAGGCGAATCACCCCGTAGGTCAGGGTGAACTCCTCCGGCGTACCGACAACATCGAGCTTCAGACCCGACAGACTCAGGTCCGCCAGTTTACTGGGGAACAGCTCCACGCTCACCGTGGGGTCGGGTTGAGCGGTGGCAATAATTCGACCGCTCAACTTACCCGGCAGACTGGCTAAGATTTCCGGAGCCAGCTCCACCGGGTTGAGGTTATAGAACTGCAGATTGGTATCGCCCAGGGGGAAAGCCGCTGTGGGCAGGACCACGGCTCTGCCGCTGAGTCTTCCCGCTCCCCGGCGCAGAGAGAACCGTTCCAGACTCAACCGCTCGTCGAGGTAGCTTCCGGCAAGGTGGAGTTCATCGACCACAAAGCCAGCGGCATGGACATCGCGCAGGTCAAGGGCAAGCTGACCCTGTGGCGCGGAGAAGCTCCCGCCGACCCGGGCGCGCAGCTCCAGACTCCCGGCAAGGGGAAGGTCGAGCATCGCCAGCGTGGCGACCTCACTCAGGTTTATGTTCGGGGCGACGACCTCAAGCTCAAGCTCCTCGGAGCCGGGGTTGAGCCAGCCGTCGAGGAGCAGCTCCGTCGTCCGGGTTCCCACGGAGAAGCGGTCGAGGACGAAGGCTCCCTCGCTCTCGATCTCCACGCCACCGCCGAGCCAAAGCTGCTCGACCTCAAAGCTGGGGACTCCCGCAGCCAGGCGTAGCTCCCGCAGCCCCACTCCGGCATCATCGATGTGCAGTGCCAGCCCGCCGGAGAGCGAGTCCACATCGATCAACAGCCCGTCGGCTCCCCGGTAGGTGAAGGCGTTGTTGACCATCCGAATCTGCTCGATATCAAAGATAAACTCGTCGCTCTCCTCGTCGTCGTCATCGTCGCTGACGAAGAGCAGGTCGAGGTTCATCACCCCGTCGGCACGCTGCTCCAGATTGATCGAGGCTCCGGAGAGGGCGACCAGCTTCAGGCGCAGTCCACCGGCGATCATATCAAAGAGACTGTAGGAGACCTCAAGGCGTTCCAGCTCGATGAAGTTCTGGTCGGTGAAGCCGGGAGGGTTGGCAATGGTTACCTCTTCCAGCGAGATTCCGCCGAGGAACCCACCGCTCAACTCACCGATTGATAGCTCCAGCCCCAACTCATCGTGGAGGATCGACTCCACCGTACCGGCGATCAGATCGTGCGCCCAGGGGGTCTGCAAAAACAGCACCACCAGCACGACCAGTCCCAGCAGGGAGCCTGCCGTCCAAGCAAGCACCTTGCCAACAATCTTCAGCCAACGGGGCGACCGCTGGAGCTTTTCCTTAACCTGTCTCAGCAGCAGCTTCTTCTGTGCCATTCTTCTCCGAGGCATAAACGGCGATTAAAAAGACACCGTATTTTAACAGAGAGACGTGGTGAATTGTGAACCTGCCGTGGAGGAGGGATGGGGTGGTGTTAAGACAAGGGGTTTCAACCCCTTGCTGAGAATTGCGGTTACTCTGGCTGCTCAAGGGGCTAAAGCCCCTTGTCTATTGTGTTCTTGTGAGGCCGTGTTATTGCATTAGGGCAAGGGCGGACACACAGGTCAGTCCCTACAATCGAAGATTAAACATTCGCATGGTTGTTATGTAGAGGCCGACCTTTAGGTCGGCCCGCAGATTTGTCGTGGGTTAAAGTTCTGCCCCTCACCCCGCCCCGTGGGACGAGTTCCCTCCCCATAGGGGAGAGGGAGAACCCCTCGTGGATTCTGGGCGAAGCCCAGTTCTGTGATGCAACGCACTGCATTGCCAGCTTCAAGCTGGCGCGCTGGTGGCTTGACTACGCTTTACCCGACGGCTACACTGCCCTGATACTTCACTCGCAGGAGAGCCTTTGCCCAGGTACCGCATTCACGTAACCGGGATTGTTCAGGGGGTCGGCTTTCGCCCCTTCATCTATCGCCTTGCCCTCGAAGCCGGGCTGGTCGGCTTTGTCTATAACGACCCCGCCGGGGTCTGGATCGAGGCACAGGGAGACTTTCCCGTACTGGCGCGGCTGCTGGTTCAGCTGAAGGATGATGCTCCGCCGCTGTCCAAGGTGGAGTCGGTCAGCTTCGAGGAGCTGGACGAGCTTGAGGGGCAGTCTTTCACCATCCGGGAAAGCCCGGCTGCAGGCAATGCCTTCACCCTGGTCTCGCCCGATGTCGCCCTCTGCGAAAACTGCCTGCGAGAGCTGAACGACCCCGCCGACCGCCGCTATCGCTATCCCTTTATCAACTGCACCGACTGCGGTCCCCGCTTTACGATTATCCGCGACCTGCCCTACGACCGTCCGCTGACCACAATGGCGGAGTTTCCCCTCTGCCCGGATTGTAAGGCGGAGTACGAAGATCCCCTCGACCGCCGCTTCCATGCCCAGCCTGTCGCCTGCCCGGTCTGTGGACCTCAGGTGCAGCTGGTGGATGCTGAGGGCAGGGAGCTGGCTGGCTCCAAAGAGGCAATCGAAGCAACGGTACAGCTGCTTCGTCGGGGGAAGGTTCTGGCGATTAAAGGTCTGGGCGGGTTTCACCTCGCCTGCGATGCCCGAAGCGATGCCGCCGTTGCCCTGCTGCGCCAGCGCAAGACGCGACTGGAAAAACCCTTCGCCGTGATGTGTCCCGACCTTGACTCAGTCCGAAGGTACTGTGTGGTGGACGAAGCCGCCGCCGCACTGCTCACCGGAAATCGCCGCCCGATTGTCCTTTTGCCCAGATTGGAGAATGGTCAAAATCTCGCCGCCGGACTGGCTCCGGGTCAGCACCAGCTCGGCGTGATGCTGCCCTACACCCCACTGCACCACCTGCTGCTGGGGGAGTTCACCGTACCCCTGGTGATGACTTCGGGTAACCGCGCCGATGAGCCGATCGCCTACCGCAACGATGATGCGCTGAAGCGGCTCGGTACCCTCGCCGACGGCTTCCTCCTCCACAATCGCCCGATCCACCTGCGCTGCGACGACTCCGTGGTTACCACCCTCAATGACGGTCCCTACTTTATCCGCCGCTCACGGGGCTGGTCGCCGGAGCCGGTCAATCTGCCGATCGAACTGCCCGCTCACCTCCTCGCTGTGGGAGCCGAGCAGAAAAACTGCTTCGCCCTGGGGCGGGAACGCCACGCCTTCCTCAGCCAGCATATCGGCGACATGGAAAATCTCGCCGTGCTGCGAGCCTTCGAGGAGGGAATCGAGCATTACCAGCGGCTCTTCCGGGTGCAGCCGGAGGCAATCGCTCACGACCCACACCCTGAGTATCTACCAACGAAGTGGGCTATGGAACAGGGGCTGCCGCTGATTCCGGTGCAGCATCACCGCGCCCACATCGCCTCCTGCCTGGCGGACAACGGCTACGCCGGAGCGGCTCTGGGGGTTGCCTGGGACGGAACCGGATACGGCGATGACGGGGCGATCTGGGGGGCGGAGCTTTTCCTTGCCGACGACGGTACCGACTGGCGGCGGCTCTGTCATCTCGGTTACCAGCCGATGCCCGGCGGTACGGCGGCGGTACGACAGCCCTGGCGGATGGCGGCGATCTGGCTGGAGTCTGCTGGGATTGATCCTTATTCAATCCCCGGCTTTGGAGAGAAGCTCGCCAGAGAGGAATGGGGGCTAATCAAAACCGCCGTGGAGCGGGGAATCAACTCCCCGCTGACCTCCTCCGGCGGTCGGCTCTTCGACGCCATTGCGGCTCTCCTCGGTGTACGGTGGCGGTCGCTCTACGAGGGGCAGCCAGCAATCGAGCTGGAACAGCTTGCCGACTCCGCCGAGACGGGAGCCTATGAACTCGCTCTGGACACCAGCCGCCAGCCCTGGCGGTGGAATGCCCGACCGCTCTTCAGGCAGATTACTACTGACCTTCGCATCGGTGTTGCCAGAGGAACCATCGTAGCTCGCTTCCACCGTGGTGTGGCAGCGGGAATCCGCCACGCCGTGGAGAAGGCAGCGGAGGAAACCGGAATCCGCACCGTTGCTCTCTCCGGCGGGGTTTTTCAGAATCGCCTGCTCACCACACTGCTCGCTAACGAGCTGAAACAGCGCGACTTCAGCGTCCTGCTGCATCGGCGGGTGCCGACCAACGACGGCGGTCTGGCTCTGGGACAGCTCTATCTGGCAGCACGGCGGATGGGCAACGGGTAAAAAATAGGGCGAAGACAAGCTTCGCCCCTGCGGACACTGACAGTCGACTTCTCTACCTTGCCGCCTTGCGCATTTTATCCAGAATCTTCTCGGAGATCAGCTCGCGGTAGGCGTTCTTCCCAACCCAGCGGGCAGCCCGATTCTCGCTTTCACCAAGTCTGGCAGCGGACTCCACGGCGGCAGCGTTGAGGCTCAGGTTGCGCTTGCCGATCTGCCGCAATGCCCAGTTCACCGCCTTCTTGACAAAGTTCCGCTCGTCGCTGGCTCCCACCTCGATGACTGGGAGCAGGGCAAGGAAGGTTTCATCAGCGGCGGCTTTGTCGTGGACGGCGAGGACAGCCATCATCACGTACCCGGCGCGGCGGACGAAGGTTTCCTTCCGCCGGGGCCAGTCGCTGACCAGCCCCCAGGCGAGGCTGGTTTTTCGCAACAGATGATTGCAACAGGTATCCACGAGATCCCAGGAGTTGAAGTCCATCGCCCAGCTCTCTGCCAGCTCACGGGTTACGAGCTTCGGCTCCGCAATCAGGCTGGCCAGTAACCGTGCCTCGTGAAAGCCGATCTGCCACAGCTTCTCCGCCAGGGGTTGATTGCGCCCCAGCTCCTTTGCCAAACCCCGCACCGTGGTCAGCGAGACCCCAAAGGCGCGCTCCACCTTGATGCCAAAGCGTGCCATACCCTCACGATTGTGTTCGCTGCCATGCCCTTTGAACCAGCGCAGAATCTCCTCGACGGTCATTGTCCCTCCTGTTAATTTTGATTCAGAGTCAACAGCCCGGATTGTAACAGCAAGCGGTGTGCTGTTGCAGGAGTGTATTGCAATATGCCCCTACAGTGGTGGATTTATAGGGATACGTTAACCTTGATAGTTTCGCTGGTCGACCGGTCGGTCGATCTCTACATTGGGATAACGAGGCTTGTAGGGGCGATCCTTGTGATCGCCCGTTTCATATTCGACAAAGGGCGCAGCACGCTGCGCCCCTGCGATCAACATCTTAGCGTTTCTTAGAGATTGGCTTTAAGCTGCCCCCCAAGTGGTTTCTTACGGCTAACACTAAGCGACCAGCGGGAGCGGTAAAACGCGGGAGTAATCGTAGTTTTGGTTAGTTCTAATCCGCGAAGGTATGTGCAGCTTTAAGCTGCCCCCAGGTGGTTTCTTCGATGCTGGTCAGGGTGTAGATAATCGTCAGCTTGGGGTCGAGGTTGTTGCCCCCGTAGTCCGACGAGAGAACTGTGGGGTAGTCGCAGCCACCGTCGGGATAGCCGATCACGGCACCGTAGTTCGGGGCATCGCCATCGAGCCAGCTCTGAACCAGGTCGGCTATGTCAAAGCTCCACCAACCGGGGTTTCCCGTGGTGATTATCGAATCGTAAGTGGTTTTATCATCGTAGCGGTTATCGTGTTGACCCCAGTTCTCGAAGGAAACCGTTTCTTCATCCCAGTCCAGATCGTTACGATAGATATAAAACTCGGTGCCTGAGCCAACGGATTTATTCTCATAAACCTCAAGGATGGCACTGGATACATCAACGGTATCACTACCAAAGTATGTGGCAAGGTCGAACTCGACCAGCCCTTCAACAAGAATACCTCAGCCTTCGTAGTCGAGGAGAAGTTCCTCGGTGTTACCCAGGGCATCATCCCAGTAGTAACCGGTAACCTGAGCATCCTTGCCCTGATCTCCGTCTGGCTGCAGGACGACCTCGGCAGCAGCCAGCGGCGTGAGCAGCGTAACCAACAGCAGGATAATGAGATATGTCCGTTTCATTTTTCTCTCCAATCACTTTTATCTGTTTTTCTTCATGCGATGGTGTCAATATAGCACAGTTTTTCTCAAAATGCCAGGGGCTATTCCACCTGGTTATCGGGCGGTGAGCCGTCGCTTGACCCGCATTACCAGGGAAAAGAACCCGCTACCAAAAGGACCGACCCGACCCTGCCAGCGTTGATAGAGCTGATCCAGAAGCCAGGAAATCCGCGCCCACCCCGGACGGGGGAGCAGCTCCCGGGTAATCCCTCCGCGATGCATCAAGCGTACCCGTCCCATAAGAGGACCGGTACGCTCGGAAATGAAGCGGTTATCGGGAATTGCCCACCAACCCCCCTCGTCATAGCAGCAGAGGCGATGGACGGTTATCATCCGATTGCCTACCAGATAGGCTGCCAGCTCACCGGGGCGAGGCTGCCAGTTGCTCTCTGGCTCGATGAGAAGATAACTACCCCGCAGCCGCGCGCCCATGCAGTTGCCCCGCGTGGGTATCCAAAATGCTCCACGACGACGGGCAGCCTCGATGACGAGGTCGTTTGGAAAAGAGCGTTCAGCAGCCACCATTACAGATTGCTACGACATGTTTGGAGCGGGGAATACCGAACAGGGAACCCATGACCACTGAGTGGCGTCGCAAACCCCAGAGATTGTTTTCAGACACTCTGGTTCGCTTTCGAAGTTGTTATAGAATCCGCAGGCTAGCACCGCCTCGCGAAAGACCTGGTCGCTCTTCATTTTGGGTGGTTTGTAGCCTCGTTTTGCCATGATTTTCCTTTGGTTTCTAAGAAAACTAGCTCCGCTTTGAGTGAAATCGGCGGCGGGCATTGATAAGTTTCTCGGTTTTTTCACAGGTTGAGGGGGGCGGTACCCAACAGCTACCAGTCTCCACGTAGGCGATTCCGGGGCAGCGGGGACAATGTCCACTAAGTTCACAGCCCTGACAACCCTCAGCATAGATCGCTCGGATACCATTCAGGTAATAGCGGTTTGAGGAGTGTCCCCAGATTCGCTCAAGGCTCTGGTTCCGAATATTACCCAGGGAGAGTTGAAACTGAAGACAGGGGAAAATTTCACCATTGGGAGCGATATTAATGGTGGTGGAACCGGCGGAACAACCTAGGGCGAGGAGAGGTGGTTTTTCTGCGGCTTTCTCATCGGGGAGTGTGTCGCCAAGGTAAATCTCTCGGATTACCTTGTTCTCAAGCACCTGGATCATTTCTTTCTCGCCCAATCCCATAGAAACCGGAGCCATACCACCGTCGTTCGATGGCGTGAGCATCAAAGACAGCTTTGCCTGTGCCTCCAGCGATTCAACCAACTTACGCCACTCGTCAACCTTTTCATAGTTTTGCATGAGCAGATTGGTCTTGAGCGAAAGATAGATGTTGGTGGTTTTGATTTTGCGAATGACCTTCATAACCCGGTCAAAGCTTCCCGGCTCGGTGGATATCGCATCATGGGTAGCGGCATCTGGTCCGTGGAGAGAGATATCCACCGTGGCGACACCCAAATCCACCAGGCGGTCAACATCGTCATCGGTAAGCAGCGCGCCGTTTGTATACAGCCGAGTATAAAAACGTCGCTTGTGCAGGTGCTCCAGTAGCTCCCAGAAATGGGGGTAAAGCAGAGGCTCACCACCGGTTAACACTACGAGAAAAGCCCCCATATCCGCCAGCTCATCCGCTGCCTGCTTCCAGTACTCAAGAGGCATCTCGGCGGAGTAGGGATCATCACGAACAACGTAGCAATGAATGCAATGCCACTGACAGTTCCAGGTCAACTCGAAGGATGCCATCAGAGGCACCCCGCGCCAGTCGGCACGTTGCTTGAGTTCGTTGAGCATTGCAGTATTAATGGGTGCTGCGTCGGACAGTTCCATTTTGTACCTTGCTACGCTGGCTTTGAATGTAACGTATGAATTAAGGCTGTGTGTCAATCAGAGTAGAGCAAACCTACTCGCCCTCTGTTACCTCCAGCTGTACCAAGCGTCTTTCTTCGAGGAGGGTAAGAAAGGCGGTCAGGTCGTCGCGAAGCTGCTCGCTGGTTACCTCAAACTCATCCAGTACCTGAGTTTCAATCTCTCCTAGGCTGCGCTTGCCGTCGATCAGTCCCCAGATGAAGCTGGCGGTCTCGTTGAGGGTATGCAAAACGCCGTCGTCGGGAGTAATGGCAAAGACCTCACCGTCAAGCTCCCTCCAGGGGAGGTTGGAGGCGGGCTGGGGAACTATCGCTGGGTCGAAGGTTTTCATGGCTTCGTTGTTTTCCTTATAGCAGCAAGACTGTACGCAGATACTCCAGCAGGTAAACGAAGGCGCGGGCGGGCTGGTCAACCAGGTAGAGGGCGAGGAGTCGCGCGCGCAGGCGGTTCCAGCGACCGGTTACCCCCAAAAGCTCTCGCAGAAGCCACCCCGGCTTCAGAGCCACCCCGGCGGGCAGTCGTTCTTGAAGACCGGGATACCGACGCAGCCAGGCGAGGGTGAAACGAACGGTACGCAGCAGTCCAACGGAGCGGGCTTTGTTGAGCAGCCGCTCCCAGTCCACCTGAGCTGCCAACAGGTAGATGTCGTAAGCCCAGAGCAGATGCGACTCGAAAAGATGCTTACCACCGAGATGAGCCAGAGCGAAGAGGAGGGCGTTTTCTTTCGAGGGAACGGTGGTGGAGCAGTCTCCCAGCCAGATTGTCTCTGACCCCTCGGCAAAATCGTCTATACCAGCGTAACGCCCCGGAGCAACCAGCTCGTAGTGCAGCTCAACGACTTGATAGTCCTTCGTCCACTTCAGGTGATTCCAGGTTTTCCAGAGCCGCCGCGCCCGTCTTCCTCTATCGGTGAGATACCAGCCCAGCTCTCTGGCAATCCGGGCAAACTCCACTACCCGGTGGCGGGGAAGATAGAGGTCAATATCGCTGGTCGGTCGAGTCAGCGGTGGATAAAGGCGGCGGATAAAGTCAGCACCCTTGAGAAGCAGGGGAGGTTGGTCGGTCATCCCGGCGAGTAGTTCTTTCAGGGTAGCTTCACGAAGAAGTTCACTCTTTGCCAACTGACGAACAAGGTAGTTGAAGGACTCCCTCACCTTGGGTTGCAAGAACTGTGCCAACTTCGATTTCTTAAGTCGCCAGTAAACCAGCGGAACCAGCCGTTCCCGCTCCAGCAGTGCCGTTGCGTCTGGTTTGGTATTTATCCAACGCAGCAATTCATCGGCATCGGGAGCAACCAGAGCAGCAAATAGTGTTACTTTTTGCCCCGCAGGCGTTGCCAAAGCGAACCTTTTTTCTGTTGAGTTTCTTCACCGTAGCGGTGATAGTAATAGTAGTAACGACGGGCGCGATAGCTCTTTGAAACATCAACTTTGTTCAGCACAAAGCCGACCAGCGGAACCCGTGCCTGGCGCAGCAACTTGATCGTCTCGCGAACAGCATCAAGTTGGGTTCCCGCAGACTGCAGGATAACGATCGTGCCGTCAGCGATGGTTCCCAGAATTGCCGGATCGGTAACCGCCAGTACCGGCGGGGTATCCATGATAATCCGGTCGTACCTCTTCTTAAGTTGATCCAGTATTTCTGCTGTTCTGCGGCTGGAGAGCAGCTCTGAGGGGTTCGGCGGCAGATGCCCTGAGGTCAGGATGTCGAGGTTTTCTACCTCTGTGGAGCGCAATACCTCTTCCTCGGTGCGGTCGCCCAGAATAAGTTCGGTAAAGCCGGGCGTGGAGGGTAGCCGGAAGAGCTTATGCAGTCGGGCTTTGCGGAGGTCGGTGTCTATCAACAGAGTTTTATTGCCCTGCTGGGCGATAGAGATGCCGATGTTCGCCACCGTGGTGGTTTTGCCTTCGCCTTTGCCGGGACTGGTTACCGAGAGCAGGTGTATCTTCTTGTCAACACTGAAGTACTGGATGTTTGTCCGCAGAACCCGATACGCCTCTGCCACCGGTGAACGGGGATTGCTCAAGAGTATCGGCAGGGTCTGTACCTGACCGGGGTCGATATCTGCCGGAAGGGGAATATGCCCAATTGAGGTAAGTCCGGTGGCGCGGGTAATCTCTTCGGCGGTCTTCACCGTGGTATCGTTGAACTCAACCAGCAGAGCCAGCCCAACCCCGACAACCAGTCCCAGAATGAAGCCAATCATCAGATCGGAGGCATGATTGGGACTAATCGGAGCGACCGGAGTCATCGCGCGATCGATTATTCGCACGTCGGCACTTTCCATCTTCTCGTTGATCTGAGCTTCTTCGTAGCGTGTCAGCAGCATCGAATGGATGTTCGCCTGCACATCGGTTTTGCGAACCAACAGCTCCAGCTCCATCTCCCGACGGGGAAGCTCCTCGTAGATTGCGTCGTACCGCACACGTTCCTGATCAACCTCTTTGATGCGAGAACGAATGCCCTCGATTTTTGAAGCGAGAACGCCTGTTGTAACGGCATCGTAAAGGGCATTGGTCAGCCGCTCCATCGTCGAGTCAATCTGACGATCGACCTCCTCAATCCGGGGATTGAGTGGTCCTGTCGTCTCTTCGAGTCGGGCGTGTTCCTCTTGATAGGTAACCAGCTCGCTTGCGACAGACATCAGAGCGACATCATTCTGTAGCATTGTGAGTGAGGTCAGGGCAACCACAATCCCGGGGTCGGGGTTTGCCGTATTGAGGTTATCAAGAACCGTATTCTGAATGGTAAGGTACTCTGCCAGCTCGTCTTCGTAACCTCGACGGCGGCTCTGGATCTCGGAGAGCTTGGTGATGGTTACTCTGGACTCGTGATCGAAGGAGGCGATGCCGATTGTCTCTTTGTACTCTCGTACCAGGTCCTCCGCCTGGCGCAGCTTCATCTCGGCGACTACGATCTGCTTGCTGATGAAGTCGCTGACCACCGAGGCTTTTTCCCGTTTCCATTCGAGATTTTGAGCCAGATAGCTCTCGGCAACGGCGTTGGCGATTTTCGAAGCCATCAGCGGGTCGCTGTGCGAGACGCTGATCAGGAAGGTATTACCACTGCCCTCGCCAACCTGAGTGCTGCCACGGATTCCTTCTGCCAGAGGGATTGGATCGACGGTTGTAAAGCCGATGATACGTCCCGATTCCGGAGCAGAATCGTGGAGGGTGAAGCTCAGCAGTAGCTCGCCAGTCGAGGAACGGTATTCAAAGGGCGCGTCGTACCCACCAGTTCCCAGGGAGATCCCGGCATCGTTGAACACCTCAAACTTATTGCCGTTCTCGATGAGTCGATAGTTACCGGCAGCCAGCCCCTGTCCAACGAAAGGCTCCTCAAAGAGAATACCTTCGGATAGGCTATCCTCGGTCTCGAAAGCGAGGGCGAGGCGATTGACCACATCAAGAGAAATTGCCCGACTCCCAAGAATCAGTACCTCGGTTTCCATTCGATTGGGGTTATAACCTACCGGGGTGTAGCGCGAGATTACCTGATTGTCTGAGTTGTTGGTTTCGTAGAGAACCGAGGTCGTCGCCATATAGATTGGCGTGGTGGTGTAGGTGTTAACGGCGTAGATTCCGGTAAGGAAAAGCACCGCGAAGAGGATAATCCACTTCCGCTTTCGCAGGATGATCAGGTATTCGCCCAACCGAGGCGCGGTGGACTCGGTCATCTTTGGGTCAACTGGTCTGGGATAATTTTGTTCCACGTAAACCTTGAGTAAGGTCGAACCTTGTATTCGCCCTCTTTATCCTGCGTCAGGTACCGGGATCTGCTCCTGCGGTGAATGACAGGTGTGAAGGAGGGGGTATTTGCCTGGCTTACCTTTGACTGATTCACCTTTGATTGCGTGCATCCGACCGCAGGGGCGCATTGCAATACGCCCCTGCCAATAGCGTGTTACAAAGTACTCCCTGTTTTTGAGGGTCCCATGTAGCTCCCGAAAAAGATCCGGCTTACCCTATCCATCAAAGGTCTCATCACGCAGGTTAAATCACCAGATGAGATTGGAGAGTCGGTTTATGTCGAAGACCATGCCGAGGCTGGGGGCAATTTTGTAGAGGAAACGATTCCAGTCTCCGATAAAGGTTCGGGGGACGAAAACGATGTCTCCGGCGGAAAGAGCGAGGTCTCGCGCAGCTTCGCCGTAGTTAAAGATGCGGCGGGCATCTACGACGTAGAGCTTGATCTTGTCGGGAAGAACCCGAATGATGGCAACTTCGTTTTCAACAGGGTCGCCGTAGAAGCCACCAGCCAGCGAGAGAGCCTCGACCAGACTGATCCGGGCGCGATAGTTGTAGCGTCCCGGAGCCTTGACCTCGCCCAGTACATAGACCTTGCAGCTGTTGTATTCGTAAACATCCACGCCAACCTCAAGCCGTCCCAGGTACGGCTCCCAGGCGGCAACAAGCTCGCTGCGCAGCTCACGGAGGGTCAATCCGACGGCGATGAAATCGTTCAGGTACGGCAGATGGAGATAGCCTTCGGGATCGATGTGGTGAATACCACTCAGTTCAAGATTACCCAGAACTGTTAGCTTAATGGCATCGTCAATCCCCAGGCGATAGATGGTCTCGGCGAGGGCGGTGGCGTTTTGATGCTCCAGGTAGATGACCTCGGTCGCGAGCTCCGGGGTAGCGGCTTCCTCTGCCCCCACCGGAAAGGTGAAAGCGAGCAGGAGGATAAGCAGAACGCTGGGATGGTAGTGGGTCATCTGGTTACACTTTTTTAAGAACGGTCGCCTGTTTGAGATGTCCGCCGAGGGTAATTCGCACAGTACCATCCCTTCCAGTGTGAATTATATGCCCTCGTCGGCTAAGGGTCAAGGTCAGATAGCAGGGTATATTTGCCCGTTCTTGGGTGAAAACGCCCCAACGGAACAGGCGATGTTGGTAAACTTGACCCGACTCCCATTTCACTGGTAGAATGCCCCTTCTCACAACTGTAGGTGTCCGTCGAGGGGTATGCTTATTAACCTTCGATACCTTTACGCTTACACTGCTAAACCAAGATCGGCTGCCGACCAAAAAAACGGCGCCGCTAACCACGGAAGTTCACCATGCACAACGTCGTCTGTATCAAGCAGGTTCCCGATATCGCCAACGTCCGGATCGATCCGAAGAGCAACACGCTCATGCGTGAGGGAATCCCCAGCACCACCAACCCCTTCGACCTCTACGCTCTGGAGGCCGCCCTTAACCTTCGCGACGAACACGGCGGCAAGGTTACGGTAATCACCATGGGACCGCCCCAGGCGGAGCAGGTTCTCCGTGCCGCCGTGGCGATGGGAGCCGACGAGGTGCTGCTGCTCTCCGACCGTGCCTTCGCCGGAGCCGATACCCTGGCAACGAGCTTTGTACTGGCGCGGGCAATCGAGAAGCTCGAACCACGCCCGGAGCTGGTCTTTACCGGCAAACAGGCCGTTGACGGCGACACCGGACAGGTTGGACCGGGAATTGCCCGCCGCCTGGACTGGACTCAGCTCACCTACGCCTATCGCATCGGCAAGTCGAGCAAGGGCAAGATCGAAGTCGAACGGCTGCTGGAGAACGGTCGCGAGCTGCTCACCGCCGAGCTTCCCGCCGTGGTAAGTGTGGTCAAAGACCTCAACGCCCCGCGTCTGCCCAGCCTCCGGGGGCTGCGGCGTTCCAGGAAAATCGAGATTCCCGTCTGGGGTAATAACGAGCTGGGGCTTGACCCCGAAGAGGTCGGGCTGGCAGGTTCACCGACCCAGGTGGTCAAGATTACCACACCGACCAGCGAGCTTGGCGATGGCGAGCTGACCGAGGCTCCACCCAAAGAAGCCGCAACACTGCTGGCCAAGTGGCTCGACGATAACAAGGTGCTTCAGAGCTAGGTTCCCCACCCCAATCTTGATATCGATATTATCGCTCAACGTTTTTTGCTTATCTGGAGACGAACAAGTGGCATATTTACGGATTTCAGAACGACTCTGCATCGGCTGCACCGAGTGCATCACGGTCTGTCCCTTCGCCGCACTAGAGATGGACGGCGATGTAGCAAAGGTCAACGACCTCTGTACCGACTGCGGTGCCTGCGTCGAGAGCTGTCCCGTTGAGGCAATCGTCCTCGACCGACCGGAGTCCAGCGGTGGCATGGAGCTTGACGACTACCGGGGAGTCTGGGTCGCCGTGGAACATTTCGACGGCGAGGTCTCCCATGTCAGCCTGGAGCTGCTGGGCAAGGGTCGGGAGCTTGCCAACGAGCTGGAGGTTCCGCTCTCCGCCCTACTCCTGAGCAATACCTCCGACGGGCTGGTGGATGACCTCTTCGCCCACGGGGCGGACAACGTTCACCTGGTGGAGAATCCCCTCTTCGACCACTACAACACCGACGGCTACGTAAAGTCAGCGGCGGAGATTATCGAGAAGTACAAGCCTGAGGTGATCCTCTTCGGAGCCACCAACAACGGGCGCGACTTCGCCGGAGCCCTGGCAACCCGCCTGGGAACCGGACTCACCGCCGACTGCACCGGACTTTCGATTGACCGTGAACATCGCCGCCTGCTCCAGACCCGCCCCGCCTTCGGCGGTAACATCATGGCGACGATCATCTGCCCGAAGCACCGTCCGCAGATGGCAACGGTACGGGCGAAGGTCTTCCCTGCGCCAGAGCCGACCAAGCGTAAAGGCAAGCTGATCAAGAGCGAAACCACCCTTATAAAGGATGACCTGCGGACCTTCCTGCGGGAGTTCATCGCCACCGAGGCGGGCTTCAACATCGCCGATGCGAAGATCATCGTCTCCGGTGGACGGGGCGTGGGCAAGCCGGAGAAGTTCAAGATCATCTACGACCTGGCAGAGGCTCTCGGTGGAGCCGTCGGTGCCAGCCGTGCCGCCGTTGACGCGGAATGGATCGACTATCCCCATCAGGTCGGTCAGACCGGACGCACCGTGCGACCAAAGCTTTACATCGCCTGCGGCATCTCCGGGGCGATTCAGCACCTCGCCGGAATGAAGACCGCCGAGTACATCGTCGCCATCAACAAAGACGCCAGCGCACCGATCTTCGACTATGCCCACTTCGGTATCGTCGGCGACCTCCACGAGGTCATCCCTGAGCTGATCCGCCAGCTGAAGTAGCAACGTAATAGCTGGGGGCTTCCGTTGGTGCTACTCGTGGGGTTGTTAATGTAGGGCAGGGATGCCTCATCGGCTAAAATCCCCGCCGCGAGATGGACTTCAGATTCTCGCAACGGTCTGAGCATCTGGTGTTAACCCCCCTCCCCGACCCTCCCCCCATAGGGGTAGGGAGAAAACCTTGTGTCCTTACAGACAGACCCAAACGGCATTATCATTCTTACCAAAGCTACACGCTAACCACCAAGGAGTTTTGTGAACGGAAACGAAGAAGGCGGCGGGATGACCGGTCGGTTGATCATCGCCGTGGTACTCTCGATTGCCGTGATGATCGGAATCAACTTTCTCTTCCCCGCCGATGAAGAAGAACCGGCGACCAGCGAGCAGATTGCCGATGGTCAGCTGTCTCTCGAAGCCGCCGCAGATTCCACCGCAGGCGCCCCTGTTG
>Ga0190344_1000417_pt1 | contig 21925 bp, 19 predicted proteins | sample 48721323_MG_FD_161662 | JGI IMG/M metagenome (GOLD analysis project Ga0190344, IMG submission 161662) | Hydrothermal vent microbial mat bacterial communities from Southern Trench, Guaymas Basin, Mexico - 4872-13-2-3_MG | ecosystem: Environmental > Aquatic > Marine > Hydrothermal vents >... | reverse complement strand
TAATTCAACCATGATTTCTGAGATGCTGGATGTTTTTAGGGAGATACGAGATGATGCCTCAGTCAGAGTGATCGTGCTGACAGGAAAAGGCAAGTCGTTTTGTGCGGGTGCGGACTTAAACTGGATGAGGGAGATCATCCATTATTCTTATGACCGGAATCTCAAGGAGTCATTAGAAATAGCAGAGCTTCTTCACACCATATACTCCGTTCCAAAACCCACTATAGCTCGGGTGAATGGAACCGCCATAGGAGGTGGGGTCGGTTTTCTTTCTGCCTGTGATATTGTCATCGCTGCCTCTACAGCCAAGTTTGGTTTAAGCGAGGTGAAAATCGGACTTATCCCTGCTGCCATCTCTCCGTATGTTGTCAAAAGGATAGGGGAGAGCAAAGCCAGAGAGTATTTTTTAACGGGAGAGAGGATATCAGCCGAAAGAGGTGAAAAGATCGGTCTTGTGAACCATGTCTGTTCCTATGAAGGCCTTGATCGTGAAGTTGAGAATACGGTCGATCGTCTTTTATCTTCCGGACCGGATGCCATGGCCAGCTGCAAAGAACTTCTCTTCAAGGTTCCTCAGATCTCATTGGAAGAGGCCAGAGAATATACAGCAAGAATGATCGCTAACCTCAGGATCAGTGACGAGGGTCAGGAAGGAATGGCTGCTTTTTTGGAAAAGCGGAAGCCTGCTTGGATGGTTGAAGATAAGGGAAAAAAGAATGTTTGAGAAAATACTGATTGCAAACCGTGGAGAAATAGCGGTTCGAATCATCAGGGCCTGTCAGGAGATGGGTATTTCAACCGTAGCTGTTTATTCAGAAGCAGACAGAAAAAGTCTGCATGTGCAGTTTGCGGACGAAGCTGTATGCATAGGACCGGCTCAGGCTGTTGACAGCTACCTTGATATAGATAATATTATACATGCGGCCAAGGAGAAAAAGGCCCAGGCTATCCATCCCGGTTACGGATTTCTTGCTGAGAATCCCTCTTTTTCATTAAGGTGTGAAAAAGAGGGTATTGTTTTTATCGGACCGAATTCAAGGGCCATGGATCTAGTGGGAGACAAAGTGCGTTCAAGACAGACCGTGGAAAAAGCCGGCGTCCCCATTATCCCCGGTATGAAATGTGTTTTAAAAAATATTTCTGAATATGAGAAAGAGGCCGACAAAATCGGCTACCCGCTGATGATTAAAGCATCTGCCGGAGGAGGAGGCAAAGGTATGCGCATTGTCCACTCTCATGAAAGGCTAAAAGCCGGACTTGAAGCCGGGATGAGAGAGGCGAAATCTGCTTTTGGCGATGAATCAGTCTATCTGGAAAAATGCATTCAGGAGCCGCGGCATGTAGAGTTTCAGATCCTGGCGGATAACTATGGGAACATTGTGCATCTTTTTGAGCGGGAATGCTCAATCCAGAGAAGGCATCAGAAAATCATTGAAGAATCTCCATCTCAAGCACTTGATGAAGGCTTAAGGGACCAGATGGGAGAAGTTGCCAAAAGAGTCATCCAAGTAACCGGATACAATAATGCCGGAACAGTTGAGTTCCTTCTTGATAAGGATAGAAATTTTTATTTCCTGGAAGTCAATGCAAGACTTCAGGTAGAACACCCTGTCACAGAGCTGGTCACCGGTTTGGATATTGTGCAGCATCAAATTTTGATTGCAGCTGGAAAAAAACTCAAGATAAAACAGAGCTCACTGCATCAAAATGGGCATTCTATCGAATGCAGAATATATGCTGAAGACCCGGAAAATAATTTTCTTCCTTCGTCAGGGAAAATATTGTTTATCAACGAACCCGCAGGGCCGGGTATCCGGCTTGACAGCGGAATCTACAGCGGCTGTGAGGTCCCCATATATTATGATCCCATACTGTCTAAGCTTGTTGTTTGGGCAGAAAATAGAGAGATGGCATGTCAAAGAATGGTCCAGGCACTGGAACATTATGTGATTTTAGGCGTCAAGACAAGTATATCTTTTTTAAAAGAAGTTATTTCAAGCCCCATGTTCAGGAGAGGAGATACCACTACTGATTTTATTGAAAAACAGTTCAAAGATGGGTTTGCACTAAGGAAAGATGATAAAAAAAGAGAGATCTGCCTCCTGGCGGCGGCTTTTTTGGGGCAAAACAGGACATATGATTCAGGAATAGGAAAAAAGGAACACGGAGAAAGATCGCCATGGCAGACATTAGGGAAATGGAGACTTGGGAGGAGTGAAGAAAGTGGAACATGAATTCGTTGTCGATAATAAGCTGTTGAAAATATTTCTTGAGAAAAAAGGTGAACAGTATGTTGTCGGTGTTGATGATGACCAATACACAGCGGACATCAAAAACTTATCTCCCCATATTGTTTCCCTAAAGATAGAGGACAAGGTCTATAGAGTGTTTATTGCACGGAGTGACGACGGATTTTTCGTACAGTGCAGGGGAGATCAATATTTCATCAAAGACTCGGACCAGGATGAGAGCGAAGTACAGGGCGGCGAAGAGAGATCAAGAGAAGATATGTTGAAAATCAAATCCACTATGCCCGGTAAGGTTATAAAAATTGAAGTTTCAGAAAAGCAGGAAGTGAGAGTTGGCCAGACACTGGCTATTGTGGAAGCAATGAAAATGGAGAATGAGATCAAGTCCTCTTTGCAGGGAGTTGTAAAGAAAATATTTGCATCTGAAGGCGACCTTGTTGATTCTGACAATCCCATTATGGAGCTCGAGGAGAAGAAATGCTGATAAGAAAATCAGATATGGCCTGCGCTCACTAAAGATTTTTAACGCCATTCTACGTGCTGTATTCTCGGCTTCTGCGCAACTCCCCCCGTCCGTGGGTGACCAGGATCGACTTCCTGCATCCGAAGGCTAAATCTTCAATGTCGCCACGGCCACACCTGATTTTCATAAGGACTAAGCTATTCCTGTTAGATAAGTAATATCATGCAGAACTTAGACTTTCAAACAGGCTGGCTGGTTCTGAAGTAATCCGGAGGCGAACGGGCGCGGTTCCTAGCATGAAGGGATTTGCAAAAAGCAGTAAATGTTTTCATAATAAGTGTATGAAATATGTGGAGTTTGATTGTTTTTAATGCAACTTTTCTCGATGCAAACAAGTTATGGATGATGAGAGAATGAACGATAAAAATTTAATACTTTTAGTACAAAAAGGCGATGAGGATGCTTTTGAAGAAATCATGCACAAATACAAAAATAAAATTGTTAATTTTCTCTATAATATGACCGGGGATTATGAAAAAGCCGTGGAATTATCTCAAGAAACATTCATAAGGGTTTATTATAAGGCAAAAAAATACAGACCAAAGGCTCCTTTTTCTTCGTGGCTTTTTACAATTGCATCGAATTTGGCAAAAACAGAGTTAAAGAAGATGAATAAACAAAGGAGTATTCCTTTAGAGAATGTATACAACAACAACCAGCAGGGACTGTCAGAAACGGATGACTTTGAAATGAAAGAAACAGTAAAAAAGATCAGAAAGGCGCTCAACAATCTGCATCGGCGCTACAGAATTCCGCTTGTGCTCAAAGATATAGAAGGTTTCTCACAAGAGGAAATTGCCGATATGCTCAAAAAACCGGTTGGAACCATAAAAGCGCAGATAAGCAGGGGAAGACAATACCTTAAACAGGAAATCAGAAAGGATGATTTTAATATAAATTTTAAACCAGAAGCTCAGGAGTTCGAAAATGAGAGAGCTTGATATTTTGAAAAAATATGAAAGAGTGGAGGCTCCGGAATATTTCGAAAAAGGAGTCATGAATCTTTTGATTCAGAGAAAAAAGAAAAAGCAAAAGGGCCGCATTCTCAGTCTTTCATTGGCAGGAGCCGTAGGTACCTTAGGGGTATTGCTTTTGGTTTACAGCATCTTTTTCTTTAGCGGAGGCAAGAGTATACAGGAATTTGCGGAAAAGGATACAGAAAGAGTTCAAGCCATGGAGAATTATTTCAGAATTGGTCATGAAAACAGAATCCCCATTACCGAAGCTGTTGATTATTCAAGGGAAATAGGAAAGCAAACAAGCCAGCCTGTAACTGTATATATACTAGAGCAGGTCTCAGAAAGCACCGATGCTAGAACCAAATTTTAGGAGGTCTGTTTAAAATGAACAACAATATAAGAAAAATGCTGACAATGGTTTTTATAGCGGCGGTTTCCGTATTTCTTACATGCAGTGCAACCGGATATGGCCTGGATGGCGATATAGATGTCAAACAAATAATTCAAAAAGCTGCTCCTTCAGTTGTTCGAGTGGAAGCTGTAAACGGGATGAGAAAAGTGGCAACCGGTGTGGTCATAGGGAAAGACGGATATATTGTCACGACCGCATTGGTTTCTCCTATCGGAACAAATATTTTTGTGAAAAATTCCAGCGGGGAGAAGTTCGATGCAGAGCTTGTTGGGATGGATCCTGTCACTCACATTGCTCTGGTTAAAGCTGAAGGCGGGAAATGGGAGTCAATTGAATGGGGAGAAAAAGAGGAAGTTGACACCGGCTCGTGGATCGGAGTTATATCAATATCTCCTGAAGATTCTACGGCTGTGACAAGCGGTATAGTGAGTTCCATAAGTCGGGATAAAATCCGTTTAAATGTGTGTTTGATGCCTGGTTCGAGCGGAAGTCCTGTAGTGAATGAGAAAGGCAGGATGGTTGGTTTAATCAGAGGCGTTTACTCAGGTCAAACAACGTGGGATGTTTTAGGGGATAATGATCCCAGGAGTCATATAGTCGGAGGAAGTCTCTCGTTAAGCATTGTTGGAACGCCTGTCTCCGGGCTGGCCGTGGCTATTCCGATTGATGTTGTGAGAAAAGTGGCTACAGAGATCAAAGAAAAAGGGAAAGTCCAGAGGGGGTGGCTTGGGGTATCCATAATCGAAAACCGTGACGAAGAAATAGAGGTCTATGATGTGGATACAGACAGCCCTGCGGAGAAAGCAGGAATAAGGAAAGGAGACATTATCGTTGAGTTTGACGGAGAAAAAGTCACCAGCTCCAGTATGCTCGCTTATGATATCAGAATGCACAGGCCTGGTGATAAACTGAAAATAGTGATTAAAAGAGACGATAAGACAAAAAACATTAAGGTCGAGTTGGGCGAGTACTCAGAAAAAAACATAATGGCAGAATTCAAGGAAAAATATCCTCTTCTCTTTTCTCCCGATAAATTCAGGCTGGAAAAAATTACCAAACCCGAAGGTTGGTACTTTTCACTCGTTGAAAAAGGAAGAAATCATATCGGTGTTTATCTTGAAGAGATAAACAGGGACCTTTCTGAATACTTTGGAGTGAACAGGGGAACGGGTTTGCTGGTCACGAAAATCGTTAAAGACGGGCCTGCAGAGAAAGCAGGATTGAAAGTGGGGGATGTCATAATAAAGGCTGACGGAAGGAGAATAGAAAAAACGAAAGAGCTGGAAGGAATCATCCAGAGAAAAGAAGAAGAGGAAAAGGTCAGCCTAGAAGTCCTCCGGAATACCAAAGTGGTCCATATCGAGGTTATCGTAGAGCGGGAAGAAAAAGATTTTCCTTTTTTGTCAGATCTTCGGAAGCGGGCATCATGGAAACGCCTTTTTGAAGAGAATTGAACAGTATCGGTGCATAAAAGTCTAGGCTTGCTTTTGTGCTCCAATTTTCCGGGAGGCAGGAAGCGGATAAAACTTCCTGCCTCCTTTTTTTTACTTCATTTTTGGTTTTTTTCTAATCCCAGCCATTCTTTTTGAATCTCATTAAATTTTTTTTCAGAAAGGCGGGTTTTTTCATACAATCCTTTTTGAACTCTCTGCCGGCACGCTTCATAAAGTATGATTCCGGCAGATACTGATAAATTGAGGCTTTGTACCATACCAAACATAGGGATTTGGATGAGATGATCAGAAAGATGCACGGCTTCTTCTGTTACTCCCTCCAGTTCATTTCCAAACACAACCGCTATGGGTTGTGTGTAGTCTATGGAAGTATAATCCGCGGCTTCAGAGCTGATGTGTGTGCAGGCAATTTTAAATCCTTGTTGTTTTAAGGAGCTGAAACACTCCTTAGTGGAAGAGTAATGGCTGAATTTGATCCATTTTTCCGCCCTTGTAGATATTGATTCATTAATCAGGAACGGCTCAGGTCTTGAATGAATAATATCGATATAGAGAATTCCCGCAGCATCACATGTCCTTACAACAGCACTGGCATTATGGGTGTTGGTAATATCTTCAAGCACGACTCTGAGGTCAGGCTGACGAAAGCACAGAACGTCCCTGACTCTTTTTTTTCTCTTTTTAGTCGGCATGTCAGGTTATGATGGTCTTGATTATCAGAGCAGCCCAAAAAATCATCACTCCAACAAAAGCTCTGTATTCTTTGTTGGCTAAATATAGAGACCATTTGAAAGCCTCTTTTTTATAAGAAATTCGCGGTCTGAGTGCGGGGATAAACAGAGGAACTTTTTTGAATGTCTGGTATTGAGAGGGAAAAAGGCGTTCCATTTTTTGTTTTTCAAAACCTATGATGACAGGGTAAAATATAAAAAAGTAAAGACAAAAAATACCGAAGACCCACCAGGAATGAGCTCCTGTTGTGACACCTGTTCCTATAATAAGGTTACCAAAATAAAGGGGATTCCTTGTGTATCTGTAGGGGCCGGACATGGATAATTTTGTTTCTTTTTGGATATGTCCGCACGCCCATGTTCTTAACAACAGACCAATTGTGGAGATAATAAATCCTATAATCACAGACCTAAAAGAAGGCCTGGCCAGTATAACAGCAGCTGCAGCAGCTAATGACCCTATGCGGACCCTCCATCTGTAAATTGTATTTTTTAGTTTTGTTCTTTTCATTTAATCCAGCAACTCTCTACATAAACGGGCGACTTCAGATGGTTTGATTCTTTTCAGGCAGTCCAGTTTATCACAGGTGTGTTTATAACAGTAGCTGCAGCCGAGCTCGGAGAATGCGATTTTGTCTTTTTTATTAAAGGGCCCATTTCGATTCGGGTTTGTAGGCCCGAATATGCCGACAACGGGGATAGAAAGAGCGGAGGCTGCATGAAGGGGAAAGGAATCGCCGCTGACTATGAAGGCTGATTCATGGATGAGGGCGAAAACTTCTTTAACGGTCAGAAAAGGAACGGCCGCCACACCTGTCTTTTCACTGATTTTGATAGCAGTCTGTTTTTCCTCGTCGTTCCCCCACAAAACCAAAGGAGTTAAACTTTTAAAATCAAGCATTTTTATGAGCTTTACCCAGTTATCCGGAAACCATCTTTTTGTCTGCCAGGCACCTCCGATATTGAAAAGAACGCTATTTTTACTGATGTTGATTCCATTCTTTTTAAGCTTATCCTGAGTGGATTCAATAAGCCCTGGAGATATTCGAATAGGGAAGTCCCATCTTTTTTCACTAATTCCCAATAATGAGAGCAGTTTTAAATTTTTACGGATAACATGCATGTTTTCAGACACAGGTTTGAGGTGGTGGGTGTAGAAGAGTGAGGCAAGCGGTTCTTTGAGATTTTTTCTGTGAAAACCTATCCTTTTTTCTGACATTGATAAAAAGGATATCAATCCTGATTTGACAAGGCCTTGAAAATCCAGTGCGATGCTTTTTCTTTGCCGCATGCTTGATTTTACTTCAGCGAGTGTTGACCAGAAAACGCGCCTGTAAAACGGTTTGCTTTTGAGATCAATGGTTATGATCTGGTCCAGTCCCTCGACTAGCTCTAGAATCTGTTCGGCTTCTTTTTCGACGACCCAGGATATGCTCTTTTCAGGAAAAGAGCTCCTTAAAACTGAATAAGCAGGGAGAGTGTGGATTATGTCGCCCAGAGAGGAAAGCTTTATTATGAAGATATCCTTATATTCCGAGAAGTTATCTGGTGTCTTCATTCGTTTTTTTTATTGATTTCCAGTATTATTTCAGATGTGGATTTAATTTTTGGCCCTCCTACTATGGCCACTTTCCCTCCGTAGCTGCACACCACATCCTTCTCCGGAACCGTCTCTTCTGTGTAGTCAGATCCTTTGGCATGGATATCTGGTTTGAGAGAAAGTAGAATACGGGAGACGTCGCTTTCATCAAAAATGATTATATGGTCAACAAATTCAAATCCAGAAAGTATATCAGCTCTTTGGTTTTGGTTTAAAATAGGCCTCCCCGGGCCTTTTAGCCGGTTCACAGATGAGTCACTGTTAAGAGCTATCACCAGAATATCTCCGCTCATACGTGCACCCTTGAGATATCTTATATGTCCCACATGGATGAGGTCAAAACACCCATTGGCAAGCACAACGGTTTTTCCTTCTTTTTTTTGTTTTATAATAATTTGTTTGAGCTTCTTTAAGGGGATTATTTTATTCAATTTTTAGAAACAATCGCCTCCCTCAATTCTTCTGTGGAAACAGTGGCCGTGCCTTTTTTCATCACCACAATGCCTGCGGCATAATTGGCTATCAGTGCCGCATTCTCAGGCTCTGCGCCTGTGCTGAGAGCAAGGGCCAATAGACTTATGACTGTGTCTCCAGCCCCTGTGACATCCACGATTTCTTCAGTGCCGAAGATGTTGATATTATATGGTTTCTTACCTTTTTGGAACAACATCATGCCCTTTGATCCCCTTGTAAGGAGTATGGATTCACTTCCTGTTTTTTCAAGCAGCTTTTCTCCGATCTCCTCAGGGGAACCGATGTCATTGTAAGTATCTATCCCAAGAGCCTTTTTTGCCTCATTTTCATTTGGAGTTGAGATAGTGGTGTTTTTGAACTCGAGAAGCCTGAATCGGGAGTCCAGCGCAACTAAAATACCTGCTTGCTTGAAGCGGGGAAGCACTTCATCATAGATGTCTTTTTTGACAGTGAAATAATGGTAATCAGATATAATAACAGCATCAGCTTTATATGACGAATTGATCAATGCATTCAGAAGTGAGTTTTTTATTTTCTTTGTGTCCGGAACTCTGCTCTCTTTGTCTATTCTTAATATCTGCTGTTTTGAGGTTCCTTCCTCGCCAGCCAATATCCTTGTTTTGGAAGGGGTTATATAGTGTGCTTTTTTGATGAGAAATTTTGAAGAAATACCGTGATTTTCAATAATTTTTAGCGTTTCTTTTCCTGTTTTGTTTGTTCCGACAACTCCGACAGGGATAGGGGAGGCTCCGAGGGATTTAAGATTCAAAAGAGAGTTTCCTGCTCCGCCCAATGAGAATATATTGTTTTTATACGAAAGGATCAGGACGGGAGCTTCTCTTGAAATACGCCGGGTATGCCCATATACATATTCATCAAGAATGTAGTCTCCCCAGACCACTATTTTTTTTTGGGAGAAATTATCAATGATTTTGAGTAATTTTTTCTTTTTTTTGTTCAATGGCATTTAGTTCCGTTTTTTATCAGAATACAGGAAAAAAATCAAATCGCCTGAGGTTTAATCCAATCAGTATCTTAAGAGGGCTTTTATATGGACGGACACGGCTTTGGCTAATCCGGTTGGATTGTATCCGCCCTCTAAAACAGAGACCAGCCTTCCGTCACAGTGAGTGTCAGCAATATGAAGAGCTGTTTTTGAAAGTTCATAAAATCCTTTATCAGTGATGCTAAAACTTCCTAGAAGGTCTTCCACCCTGCTGTCGAATCCTGCGGAAATAAGCACAAAATCAGGATGGAAGGAGTCCAGTTTCGGGATAAGATTCTCTTCCCATGCCTTTTGAATGGTTTTATCTCCTGAACCAGGAGAAATATGGACATTGATATTGCAGCCCTTTCCTTCCCCGGATCCTGTTTTTAAAGGATCCCCGGTTCCCGGGTAGGCATACCAATCATGGGTGGAAAAAAAGAGCACGGACGGGTCCTCATAAAAAAAATGTTCGGTCCCGTTTCCATGATGGTAGTCCCAATCTATGATCAAGATGTTTTTATAAAAATATGTTTCTTGAATATAACGGGCGGCAACAGATATATTGTTATAGAAGCAGAATCCCTCCTCACTGCCGGAATTTTGAGCATGATGTCCGGGAGGCCTGATAGCGCAAAAAGCATTTTTTACATCTCCGGAGCATACAGCGTCTACTGCTTCCAATACTCCGGAGACAGCTTTGACTGCGATTTGCCCGGTTTTAGGTATGGATTTTATCCGGGAGACGTGATTTTGTGAATGGATTCTTTTTATAAAAGGAATCGGATCTTTCTTGGGAACCAGGTGCTTTACTTCATCGAATAGTCCCGTCTGTTTAAGTCTGTCTTGAATGGCTGTAAGTCTGTCAGGGGATTCCGGGTGCCCTTTGAAGAGAATATGCTCTTTATAGATTTTGTCATAAACATATCCTGTCGTTGGTTTCTTTTTATTTGGAAGGTCCATTCTTATTGATATCTTTCTTTTTGATTTTAATCATCACAATATTTGTATCCGTTGCTCTTTGTATGTAAAGGGTAGCATCGCGTGCCTCAATGACCTCTCCTCTTTTGGGGATTCTGTTTAATCTGCTTATGGCATATCCTCCTATTGTTTCATAGCCGGCCTTTGGAATGTTCAACTGAAAGAGTTTATTGATTTCTTCTATGCTCATTCTGGCGCTCACCAGGATGGAGCCGTCTTTCTGGATCTTATATTCGGGTTTGAATTCATCATATTCGTCCTCTATTTCACCCACCACTTCCTCCAGTATGTCTTCAATGGTCACAATGCCCTCAGTGCCTCCGAATTCATCCACAATAATAGCAATGTTTACGCCGTTGTTCTGAAGTTCTTTCAGGAGCACGGATGCCTTTTTGGTAGGAGGAATATAATAGGCTTTCCGGATGAACTGTTTGATTTTCTTGCCCCCCTTTTCGCCGAGGATATCAAAATTGTTCAGAATCCCGATAATTCGGTCTATTCTTTTATGATATACAGGAAGTCTTCTGTGTTTTGATTCCACAAAGAGCGAGACAGCCTCCTTCACTGTCGCTTTAGAGCTTATAGCTTTCACATCTATTAGGGGGACCATTATTTCAGAGACTTCTGTTTCAGAAAAATCAAGGAGCCTGTTGATCATTTGCCGTTCACTTGGCTTGACATCGCTTCTGCTGTGCTTGAAGTCTATCATGTGCTTCATCTCTTCTCTTGTTACAAAGGGAGTTTTCTTGATGCGATGCTTTCCCGTGAAAAGTGCCACAAGACCGTTAGCGATTTTAGAGAAAAGCCAGACAAAAGGAAAAAACAGCAATGAGAAAAAATGAATCACATAGGATATCTTCGGGATCAGTTGGTTGGACAGTTGCTGGAAAATGCTTTTGGGGACTATTTCTGCAAATATCCAGTTTGCAAAAGCCATAATCAGAATGGACACGGGGATACCGACCAGACCGAATAATTTATAGAAAAGAGAGGCGGAAATAGTCGTGCTCGTTATCGTGGCTAGATTTGTTCCCAATAAGGTGGTGCCCAGTATCCATTCGGGTTTTCTTAACAATTTTAAAGCCAGAGAAGAGGGCTTATGTCCTTTTTTTGTCATATGCCTCAGTTGGATTTTATCAACAGAGACAAGAGCGATTTCAGAGCCGGAGAAAAAAGCCTCGCTCAGAACGCACACAAGGATGATTAAAATATGAGTTAGAATAGACATTATTGTTTTTTAACGGTTATTGAATCAATCCTGTTTCTTGTGATTTTATCCACAGTGAATAATAGATTATTATATTTTATTTTCATGTTTTCTTTAGGGAGTTCCCCAAACAATGAAAAAAGAAAACCCCCTATTGTTTCCATTTCCTTTGATTTTATGTCCGTGCCAAAGAGTTGATTGAACTTGTTCAATGGCATGTTTGCTTTAATTCGAAATGTCGTACTGTTTATTTTTTGATGGTGCTTTTTTTCTTTTTCGTATTCATCGGAAATATCACCGAATATAAGTTCAAGCAGGTCCTCCATAGTCACAAGGCCCTGTATACCACCATATTCATCCAGGACTATAGCATAGGACATTTTTTTTCTCTGGAAAGTCCTGAAAAGTTCATCAGCTCTTTTATTGACAGGTGCAAAGAAAGGCTCTCTCAGGATCTTGATCAGTGTTTTTTCCGAATCCTCTATTTCCTGCGTTTTTAACCCGATAAGATCCGTAGCAAATAAGATTCCAATGATATTATCACGGCTCTTTTTATATATGGGCACTTTGGAGTAATGGCTTTGTTTTATTTTTTGGATCATTTCTATTAAGGGCATTTCAAAGGGAAGGCAGAAGAGATTGGAGCGAGGGGTCATCACTTCATCAATGGTTGTGTCTCCAAAATCAAACACTTTAAAGATATATTTTTTTTCTGAGTTATCCAGAACTCCTTCCTTTTCGCTTTCCTCTACAATGGTTTTAACTATGTCTTCAGTGAGAATGCTTTCCTTCCTTGAGCTCTCCCTGACAAAGATATTGACCACTTGATCTGAAATTTTTTTGATAAGCCATCTCAAAGGCCTTATCATGCTTTCGAAGATATATAGAGGAGTGATCACAAATGAAGAGAATTTCTCATTGTTATAGATAGCTATTGTTTTGGGTGTGATTTCACCAAACAGAAGCAGTAAAGGGAGAACGATTCCAATATTGATCCATGGAGTTTTCTGGCCGAATAGATGGATAATAATCCCAGCAGAAAGGGTAGATAAGGAAATGTTAACAAACTCGTTTCCTAAAAGTATGGTTATGATCAAGCTGCGGGGAGAGTTCAATAGCCTGCGTATTTTAATCCCCTTTGACGGCTTTTTTAGAACGATTTTTTCAATTTGATAGTGAGACAGTGAAAAGAAAGCGGTCTCAGATCCTGAAAAGAAGGCTGATAAACAAAGAAGTATAAATAAAATCGAGAATTCTATATAGAGAGAAACCATCCTGGGTTTAAAGAGTCATAATAAAAATTTGGAGTCCATATATTCCATGTCCTTAATATACCAGGTGAGTTCAGATTGTCAAATCACAAATTCTCATTGAATTATTGAATGGGTTGACTTTTTTCTTTGGGTATATTCTTTAATTTTAATTATGTATTATTCTTAGTATAATTAAAACTGATAAATAAAAAACAGGATTTAAAATGGCGATAAAGATTGTGATTGTTGATGACGATAGAACGACTCTGGCAATTATGGAGAAGACGTTGATTATGAAGGGATTTTGGGTATACAGTGCAAGCAACGGGGAAGAGGGATTTGAATTGATAAAAAAAGAGAAGCCGTCCTTAGTGATCAGTGATATGCTGATGCCCAAATTACATGGATTTGATTTGTGCAGGAAAATAAAAAAATCCGATGAATATAAAAACATAAAGGTTATCTTGATGACAGCCGTTTATAAAAGCAATCTGGCTTTAATACACGAAGCAAAAGAATCCGGAGCTGAAGATATTATGAATAAACCGCTGGATATGGGACTGATGTTAAAAAAAATTTATGATGTACTGGATATAAATAAGGATGGCCAAAAAGACAAATAAAAAAAAACGAACATCGCTGTTTTTTTATGAATAGGTCAGGTTAATCTTTTTTCTGTTCAATCGGTTTTAATTTATTGTATTCAACCAGAAGTTTGAGCCACCAATCCGGATATTCCAGTGCCTTTCTTTTTCTTTCTTTGACATCATAGTTCCACAAGTGATTGAACCGCACCAGCAGGTAATCACCCAGCTCCCACCAGGCATCAATAACTAACTTTGCATTATTGTTGCAGTAGTCAGTTAAAAAGTCAGATGCTAGTGAAGGATCCTTGTTGTAAAGCTTTTCAGCGTATTCATCAATCAGGGGAGTCCTGTCAACAGCGGTTTTCTCCCATTTCTGTTGATATTCTCTGACATCCTTGATGGCATGAGAATAGGCAACCTGTGTGTGAAAATCAACATAGTCAAACGCCCATCTTGCGGAATCCCTATCAAATTTCCAGTGATCTCCGATCTCAAAGGACCTGGGAATCCTGTTGATTCCGATGTAAAACGGCATATAGCAGGAAGTGTCCTGAGCACCAAAAGCAAGCCAGACAAGTCCTCCTATTGGATTGGGAAGCCAGTCTCTGCACTGGGTAACCGTCACATATTCAGCGCGGTTGACACTGATCACGCGTGAAAGGCTGTATCTCTTGCCTTCCAGTTCGAATCCATAGGGAAGGTGATTGGGATTGCTGAAAGCACCTCCCTGAAGCCCTCTGGCAGGATAATAGGGAGTGCCTTCAAATTTATCTCTGGTCATCTTCATCACATCATACACAGAAAGTTTTTTATCAGGCTTAACAGAGAAAGGAAATTCCATATTTGGAGTATCAGGGCTGAAGTTTCTTGAGGGGGCTGCCAGGTCAAAAAACCGCCACATACGAGCTCTTGAGCCGTTGCTGCTCTCAGCGCTGTATTCAGAGGGGGAATACGCTTTTTTCCAGTTGAATGGCTCTCCGCTTTCAGGGTCATAAAAGCCCTGTTCCACTGCAAAGGAGATGACATTCGGAGAGGCCATGAAATAGTCAGGATTGTCAAGATCGATTTCTCCGATCCGGGATTCATTGGGACATACACTTACATGATCATCAGGGACTCTCTGAGCGCACCACACGGCTCCTGGTTTTCCGCTTTCCGGAGTCCAGAGGGGGCCGACAGGCATGATCTCGAAGATCCAAACCTCGTTTGGATCAGATAGAGCCAGCATCTCGCCGGTATCGGTGTATCCGTACCCGTGTTTTTCCGCCAGCTCTCCCATTATTTTTACAGCTTCCCGCGCTGTTTTGGCTCTTTCCATTGCGAGTAACGTCAGCATGGTGATATCAAACTTTGCTGTAGGAGTGGGATTTTCCATTTTTTCCTGGCATCCGATGGTTGATTCTCCCAGGGCAACCTGCTGGTCGTTCATATATCCGAAGGCACCGTTGACATAAGAATAGGTATGGCTGACCTGTGGGATTTCAAGCCCTGTAAAGTCATCTTTATATTTTTCCCATTTGAGGCCTATGTCCGGGTCCCAGGTTCTGAACTGATTGATGTGGTATATTTTTCGTTTTGAACCCTCATCATAATCTGCAGCCGGGGTGTACCGCCATGTCCAATCACAAAGGCCGCAGTCACAGGTGTGTGTGCTCATGACAGAGCCGTCTGTTGAGGCATCCTTTCCAACGATGATGACAGTACATCCGTCAGTAGGTATGATTCCTGTTTTTGGATTTTCATTGTTTTCTGAATGAGTGAAAGAAACAAAACACAGGAGAAGAAGCAAAGATATCAAGCTAAGTTTTTTAAAATAGATAATCTTTTTTCCCAATTTATTCCTCCTTTTTATAGTTGGACCTCCTTGTATTAACCTGAACTCTTCATCACACAGATTAACCTTGTCCGGTCACTAGGATATGTTTTTTTTAGCAGATGTTAAAGAAAAAAGCAATATAAAGGTGCCGGCTGATGTCAGCAAAAGGGGGTTGATGATGGGAACCAAAAAGGTGGGGATTCTCTCCAGCCGGCCAAAAAGAATCATACTTATTATAGCATAATTTCTAAAAAATCAAAGCTTTTTTTGAATTTTATTTCAGTCAAAAAAAATCTTTCCCCATTTCTCCTGTGGAAAATATATTGGATATTGACCAGGGAAAAAGAAAATGTTTAAATAGAGGTCAAACCTGCCGGAGTGGCGAAATTGGCAGACGCGCTGGACTCAAAATCCAGTTCTCCTCACAGAGAGTGGGGGTTCGACTCCCCCCTCCGGCACTCTGGATACCCCTAAGTCTTTTTCAGGGATTTATTGCAAATCGTATGGTTTCTTGATAAAAATATACTGAATATGTCCTTATTTTTTACTCATTCATGTGAGAGAATGGAGCGATATCACCCGGGTTAAATCAATCCTTGACCGGTTAGGACAGGAATTTGAGGTGGCTCCTATGGATGTGTTTTTAAAGACGGCGGGGAATGACTTTATATTTAAGGAAAATCTGTTAGACAAGATTCAAGAACCTGGATAAATGGATTATATGAAGGAAGTGAAAATAAAAAAAGGATATTATAAAATATTCAAAAGGATGAAGTTTTCGAATGAATCCAAGGAATGGAGATAAAATCATGTATCTGAAAAAATCGGTCGTTTTCTTTTTAGTATTTTTAGGCACGCTCTTTTTCATTCCCTCCTTTCTGTCAGGGAATTGCTTCACTGTTCTTGTAGGGAAGAAGGCCTCTGCTGACGGAGCTGTGCTGTTCGGGCATAACGAACAGAACGGAGGAAGGAGGATCATCAATTACCGTTATATACCCAGAATGAAGTACAAGCCCGGAGACAAAGTTGTCCTTAAAAACGGCGGCACCCTGCCTCAGGTTGAAGAAACATATGCCATGCTGTGGCTTCAGAATCCTGGTGTGCAGTTCGGAGATTCTTATTTTAATGAATGGGGAGTGGTAGTGTCTTCAGATGCCTGCCCCACAAGGGAAGATCCCTATCAGGTCCTCGTTGAGAGGGGAGATATAACAGATGGAGGCATCGGGTATATGCTCAGGCGGTTGGTGGCTCAGCGGGCCAAGTCTGCAAGAGAGGGAGTGAAAATCGCAGGAGAACTGCTAAATAAGTTCGGTTATACGTCTTCGGGGCGCTCGCTGATTATTGCCGATCCCAATGAGGCATGGGTTCTGGCTATAGCAAGGGGAAAGCACTGGATAGCACAGAGATGTCCGGATGATGAAGTGGTGCTCCTTCCAAATATCCATATTATCGGAGCGGAAGCTGATATCCGTGATACTGAAAATGTAATGGCCTCACCGGGCCTGATTGAGTATGCGCTTGAGAGAGGATGGTACGATCCTTCAGAAGCAGAGCCTTTCAATTTTAAAAAACATTTCTGCCCGTCCCCCCGGAAAGGAAGCTTTATGGACAAATATGGGGTTGACCCCAGGCAGTGGTATGCCCAGTGTATGGTTAAAGGCGAACAAATCCCTTTAGGCTCAGTGAAAGAGCTTCCATTTTCAGTGAAACCCGGGAAAAAAATGACGGTTAAAGATGTGGCTGAGATATTAAGAAGCCATTTGGAAGGGACTGAGTTCGATACCACTGATGGTTATGAAAAAGGCTCTCCTCATAAGATAAGGTCAGAAGCGGCCCACATCTGCGGCCCGACCACTCAGGAAGGCGCTGTATATCAATTGAGAAGCGGGATGCCTTTGGAAATAGGATGTGTGGTATGGCGTTCTCTGGCAGCTCCTTGTACTAGTGTTTTGACTCCGTGGTATCTTGGAATGGATGAAATGCCTGATTGTTATTTTAAACCAGGTGATATTGCTGATGAACTGGATTTGAAAAGACATTTTGATTATCCTCCGGAAAGATTTGAATTTGATTCGGATTTTGCTTTTGATGTGTTCAATGAACTGGAGAATCTGGTGGATACTGACTATAAAAAGGCCATAAAAATAGTGCGGTCCGAGTGGAATATGTTTGAGGATCAGCAGTTTGCTGTTCAATCGGCCCTGGAAGAGACAGCCTTAAGCCTGTATAAAAAAGACAAAAAGCTGGCTGTAGACTTTCTTACAGATTATTCCCTTTCAAGAGCCAACCGTGCTCTTTCAAAAGCCAAGAAGCTCGTTAAAAGGCTCAAAACACTTTTCTGGCGATTCTAAGCTCGTTTGTAAACAGAATCAGAAATTCTTTTTACGTATAATTCGGCTAAATAAAGTTGTGATTAAAGCTGTTAAAATGATATTATTATCAAAAAAAGCGATCATTCTTTTATAAATAGGCCCTATAGATAAGAAGGAGAGATGCAATGATTATTCCCACAAAGATGTTTTTTACAAAAGGAGCCGGAGTACATAAAGAGCAGCTTCAATCATTTGAATATGCCTTAAGGGAAGCAGGCATAGAAAAATTCAATATTGTCCTCGTTTCCAGTATCTTTCCTCCTAAATGCAGGCTGATACCAAGGAAAGAAGGATTAAAAATATTGAAGCCGGGACAGATCGTACACTGTATTATGGCAAGAAACTCAGCCCGAGAACCGGATAGGGTCATTTCTGCATCAATTGGATTGGCGCTTCCCACAGATGAAAAGACGTATGGTTATATTTCAGAGCATCATTCCTTTGGGGAAAGCGCCAAAAAAGCAGGCGATTATGCTGAAGACCTTGCAGCTTCGATGTTGGCAAGTACGTTCGGGATCAAATTCAATGTGGATGAGGCCTGGAATGAAAAGAAACAGGTTTTTAAAATGAGTGGGAAAATTGTTAAAACCCGGAACATAACCAAATCCGTTAAGGGAGATAAAGATGGAAACTGGACAACTGTGATTGCCGCAGCTGTCTTTATAAGCGAAGATATTTAACGGTCCAAAATATCATCCGGCCAATGAATGGAGGAGGGGATGAGAAAATACAACAAATTTTCTGATGGTTTTGATAAGGGATTGGAACCGCTTAAGCCTCTGGATATTGCCAAGTGCCGCAGCGCACTGGAATTGGTCAAAGAGATGAAAGATACTGCATTCGGGGGAAGAGCATTAGGGGAGGCTCATGAAGTCCTTTATAAAATGATATCAGATCCGGATTGTTTTGTTGTGGGAACCTTTTCCGGTGCCATGACTATTGCCAAAATGGGCTTACTGGTATGCGAAATGATAGATAGAAAGATGCTGGATGCCGTGGTCTCTACAGGAGCGCTCATGGCCCACGGATTTGTGGAGTCTGTCGGGTATTCTCACTTTAAATGCGACCCGTATGTTGATGATGTGGATTATTACAAATCAGGATTCAACAGGGTTTATGATACGATTGAATTGGAAAAGAACCTGGATGACATTGAAACCATCATAAAAGACGTGTTGAATAAATGGGACAAAAGCAAACCTCTCTCGAGTGTGACATTCTGTGAAGAATTGGGAAGATATCTTTTAAAGACCACAAAAGGAAGGGGCCTGTTAAAATCCGCCGCAGCAAATAATATTCCAGTTTATATTCCTGCGTTCACGGATTCTGAGCTTGGTATTGATGTCGGTGTGTTCAGGAGAAGGCAAAAAAAGAAGAATATGCCTTTGATAGATTTTGATCCCTTTATTGATATGGATGACTATGCAGAAAGGATTATGAAGAGCCGGAAAATCGGTATTTTCACTATTGGCGGTGGAGTGCCCCGGAATTGGGCGCAGCAGGTCGCACCTTATATTGATATCATCAATCATAAATTAGGAGAGAAATTTCCTCAAAAAAGGTTCTCATACGGAGTCAGAATCTGCCCTGAACCCGTGCACTGGGGAGGCCTTAGCGGTTGTACATACAAAGAAGGCGTATCCTGGGGAAAGTTTATTCCGAAAACGGAAGGGGGGATGTGGGCTGAAGTGATGGCTGATGCCACTATCGCCTGGCCTTTGCTTTTAAGGTCTGTCATTGAAAGGATGGAGTCCGGTAAATGATAAAGCAGTTCGGAGGTTTGAGCAAAAAAAAGCATGCCAGCTATCAAGAGTCAGAGATTTTGATAATGCCTGTTCCGTATGACGGGACAAGCTCCTGGGTCAGGGGTTCTTCCAAAGGTCCTGATGCGATCATAGAGGCGTCTGAATATTTGGAACTGTATGATATAGAGACCGACAGCCGTGTCTATACGTTAGGAATCCATACCTTGCCTCATATGGATGTGAAAGAAGGCGATGATCCTGAAACGGTTATCCGTAAGGTTGAATATGAAGCAGAAAAACATATGGATAAATTTATAGTCATGCTGGGAGGGGAGCATTCCATCACCACAGGGCTTGTTAGAGCTTTAAAAAAGAAGCACAAGGATTTTTCAGTCCTTCAGCTGGATGCCCATACTGATTTAAGAAACAGCTACAAGGGAAGTCCCTACAACCATGCATGCGTTATGGCAAGGGTCAGAGAAATGTGCCCTGTTGTTCAGGTGGGGATAAGAAGCATTTCAGAGGAAGAAAGCCAAGTGGTCGACTGGGATCAGATATTTCTGGCAAAGGATATTCATGATAATGATGAATGGGTCCAGGATGCGGTTGACAAGCTTGAACAAAATGTTTATATCACCATTGATGTGGATGTGTATGAGACTTCTCTGATGCCGAGCACAGGAACTCCAGAGCCGGGAGGGCTGGGATGGTACAGTGTGCTCGCCCTGTTAAAAAAAGTCGCGGAGAACAAGAAGATCATAGCCTTTGATGTTGTGGAACTGTGTCCTGATGTTAAAAACAAAGCTCCTGATTTTCTAGCTGCAAAGTTGATTTACAAACTGCTGGGTTATATTTATAATCCGCAACAAGCAATACATAAATAATATTTAGGAGGTGTTTAATGGTTTATTCAATCAAAAAAGGGATGGAAAAAAGGAAATTTTTACTTTTTTGTGCAGGAGTTATTCTGTTTTTCGTTTTGATTTCACAGGCATATACTCAGACAATAAGCCCTGATGTGTACCGTGTTCTTCGCTACCGATATATAGGCCCTCCGGGAAACCGCACCTCTGCTGTGGTGGGAGTTCCGGGGGATCCGCTTGTTTATTATATTGGAGCCTCATCAGGCGGGATATGGAAGTCAGCCGATGCAGGAGAGCATTGGGAGCCTATTTTTGATGACCAGAAAGTCCAATCAATAGGCGCGTTAGCAATAGCTCCATCTGATCCGAATGTGCTGTGGGCAGGAACAGGAGAAGCATTTGTCCGGAGCAATATTTCTATTGGAAACGGAGTTTATAAATCTACAGATGCGGGAAAGACGTGGAAGCATATGGGGCTTGATAAGACCGGAAGAATAGGGAGAGTCGTCATAGATGCGAGAGACCCTGATATTGTTTTCGTAGCTGCTATGGGGCATTGTTATGGGCCGCAGAAAGAAAGAGGTGTGTTCCGTACAACAGACGGAGGAAAAACTTGGGAACATGTCCTTTTTGTGGATGAAAACACAGGTTGTTTTGAAATAGCTATGGACCCGAATAATCCTCGAATTTTGTTTGCGGGTATGTGGCCTCTTGTTATAAAAACATGGGGAAGAGAAAGCGGTGGCCCAAACGGAGGCATCTGGAAATCAACGGATGGAGGGGGATCCTGGAATCGTCTTTCAGGGAATGGGCTTCCGGAACCTCCTATTGGGAAAGTAGGGTTAGCCATAGCCCAGAGCAACTCGGATGTTGTCTATGCATTGATTGAAACAGGCCATCCCAACAGGGGTGTATTGTGGAGATCTGATGATGGAGGCAGCCATTGGAAGATTGCAAGTTACAATAGGCTCCTAAATGAAAGACCGCATTATGCTTCCCGGGTCATGGTCAATCCTGCTGATGAGAATGAAGTGTATTTTGCAGCAAACAGCCAGAGCAGAACATTAAACGGAGGCTACACCACTGAAACAGTACCCTGGGGAGGAGACTGTCATGATATGTGGGCTGATCCTAAAAATCCAGATAGGATGATGATAAGCAATGACGGAGGCGCGATGATCACTCTTAACAGAGGAAAATCCTGGAAACGGGTCACTCTTCCCATTGGCCAGATGTATCACGTTGCTGTCGACAATCAGTTTCCCTATTATGTTTATGGAGGGCGTCAGGATGGAAGCGCCTATAAAGGGCCTAGTACAGGTTCTTTCGGCAGATGGGGAGTCTATAATTCTCTCTGGGAAGCGACAGCAGGCGGAGAATGCGGATTTGTGATACCAGACCCAGTCGATCCCGATATAGTCTGGGGGGGGAGCTATAATGCCGATCTTCAAAGAGCAAATTATAAAACAGGCCACATCAACACAGTTCATGTTTGGCCTGAATCCATTTATGGGGCTCATGCGGCTGCGGTCAAATACCGTTTTAATTGGACCTTTCCCATTCATATATCCCCTCATGACCATAACAGAGTCTACGCCGGAAGTCAGTTCGTGCATATGACAAGTGACGGAGGAAAGAGTTGGGAAGTCATAAGCCCTGACCTCACCACAAACGATGAAAGTAAAATGGGCCCGTCTGGCGGTCTTACCCGAGA
>Ga0190344_1000414_pt1 | contig 22067 bp, 20 predicted proteins | sample 48721323_MG_FD_161662 | JGI IMG/M metagenome (GOLD analysis project Ga0190344, IMG submission 161662) | Hydrothermal vent microbial mat bacterial communities from Southern Trench, Guaymas Basin, Mexico - 4872-13-2-3_MG | ecosystem: Environmental > Aquatic > Marine > Hydrothermal vents >... | reverse complement strand
AAAATAGGTTTTTGGTAAACCTAAGCTTTGGGGGGGTTGGTAAGTCATAAAGCGCCCGCTTTGATCGGTAACATGCCAACCTTTTTCCAATAAAAAATTAACCATATTTTGAAGTGTTAACGGTTCCATACTTAAATGCCTCAAAAATATCAGGGAAAAAGTCCACGGTGATTAAATTTGACTTGGAAATTTCTATCATTTTTTTTGATAGATTAGTTGTCAATTCTAAATGAGCCGCAGGGTAATACCAATAGGCGCATTTTCTTAAAATGAGTTTTTCCGAGTCAACTTGTAACCAATCTTTTGGATCATTTTGGAAAATGAAAAGTATAAGGATTAAAGGAATATAATTTTCTTCGTTCTTTCTGCTTATTAAGTCATTATAATTCTTAACTTCCAATTTGTATTTAATCGTTTTCTCAGTATCAATACAGTTTCTTTCCATGGCAGATTTCAATTGAATGTCAATTATTCTACCACTTTTGCGAAATCTACCATTATCTTTGACAGCATAAGTGATGTGTAAATCTGTTCCATAATCTTTACCACTCAAATCATAATAGCCTTTGTTATTAGCAATAATTTCGATATATTTTATGGAAAGTTCTTCCATTATATCTTGAGGAGTCATAAGATTTTAGAAGAAAATTAAATTATCATTATTTGATGCACTTGCAAAACTCGGACGATCAACAATAAATCAATAACTTACACACTCACGTACTCGTAAGTCATTGTTTTATCGTTTATGGTTAAGCGTTTTGCAAGAGGAAATAAGTAGGTGAACAAAAATAAATTAACATTTTCAGTAGCTCGAAAACGAATAAAAGCAAAATAAATTTGGAACGAAAGCAGCAAAATAAATTTGGAACGAAAAGAAGGCCTTCAAGATTTATCAATATAACCTTTTTTTATTATACGCCTTTTCGATCTACTGATTTTTTGCAAATTAAGAATAGAACGCTGATGATGCTGATGATGGCCTGATTTTGAGTGATTTTAATAAAAAATGAACAGGTGTACCCTTAATTGACAGACTTAGGGCATTTTTGTTCAGTTGTTCTGTGTGCGGTTTTTTAGATTAGGTGTTAATTGGATTAATATAAGGCAGGTTTAAGCATTAGGTAGGTTCAAGTATTCAGTCGTGACTGAATACTTGAAATAAGAAATGAAATATGGTGCCGACGGCCAGACTCGAACTGGCACGGCTTGCGCCACTGCCCCCTCAAGACAGCGTGTCTACCAATTCCACCACGTCGGCTTTTATATCTATAGGTGGGCGATTTCGGGAAGGCATTGTATATGAGTCTTCCCGAAATAGCAAATAAATTTTATTATTGGGGTACTTCTGAAGGATTTGAAGGCGTTTTATCGTTAGATGTTGTTGGCACTTCATTTGTGGCATCAGGCTGTGTTTGCTCTTGTGGCAGTTCGCTATTGTTTTCAGTCTGTGCGCCTGGGATTTCTGACGTGACTTCTGTTTTTGGTGCCAATTCTTCTGTTACACTTTTAGGTTCTATGCGTTGAATAGAAAAATACGCCAGTGTTAAGCTCGTGATAAAAAACGTTGTCGCTAAAACAGCTGTGGCACGCGTTAAAAACGATGCCGCTCCTTGACTGCCAAACACTGTCCCTGATGCGCCGCTTCCAAAAGCGGCCCCGGCATCTGCGCCTTTACCATGTTGGATTAATATTAAACCAATTAATCCGACACAAAGAAAAACGTGACTAATGACTAATATTTCAGAAAAACTCATAATTTTATTTCTACGGGGCTGCCTGACAAATGGTTAAAAAATCATCGGCTTTCAACGATGCGCCTCCAATCAGGCCGCCATCAATATCTGGCATGGCAAACAGTTCAGCAGCATTACTGCCTTTGACACTACCACCATAGAGGATTTGCACTTTTTCAGCAATTCCCGCATCTTTTTGTGCAATTTGCCCACGAATAAAGGCATGAACATCTTGCGCTTGTTGAGGCGTTGCCGTTTTACCGGTGCCAATAGCCCATACTGGTTCGTATGCGATCACAGATTGGGCTAATGAACCTATCCCTTGCAAATTAATGACGGCCTCTAATTGCCGTTTGACCACATTTTCGGTTTCACCGGCTTCGCGTTCGTCTAACAATTCACCGACACATAAAATGGGAATTAATTGGGCGGATTGGGCTTTAGCAAATTTTTGGGCTACCAATTCATCACTTTCACGGTATAAACTGCGTCGTTCAGAATGGCCTACTATAACATATTTGCAACCGAAATCGACGAGCATATCGGTTGCGACTTCGCCTGTAAAGGCACCCTGTTCGTTTTGAGAGACATTTTGCCCTCCCCAGCTGATCACTGTTCCTTTTAACAACTCGCTGACTTGTTGCAAATAAATAAAGGGCGGGCAGATTGCCATTTCTGCCTTCAAACCAGTGGCAATGTTTTGTTTAAGGCTCTCAATTAATGATTGATTATTTTGGAGAGAGCCATTCATTTTCCAATTGCCAGCTACCAGTAATTGACGCATTGAGTATTTCCTCATTTAAAGCAAATTGATGAAATCCGGTGGCGCATTATACATCATTTTTGGTAAATGTCACTTTTTTCAGTTATCAGTAGGGGCGAACCTACGTGTTCGCCCCCTACGTGTTCGCCCTTTTGTTGTCGTTCCGCGAAACTTTAGCGTGAAATGCTTAACGCCGCAAAATGGCAATCCATCGCCAGAGATTCAGTAGACTTGTGAGCGAACTTGCGACATAAGTCAAGGCACAGGCTGTGAGAATGCGTCGTGCCGCCCTTTGATCTTTGGCCGATATATATTCCCCTTTTTCCAATATCGGTAATGCACGTCTAAAACTGGCATCCCATTCAACGGGTAAGGTGACAAAATGAACCACGACTGATGTGCCTAAACTCGCCATGCCTCCCAAAAACATTAAGACGCCTGCGGCCGGTAAACGCACCAATACTGTAATCACGGGTATCATTATCATCAATCCGGCACCGATTTTTTCGGCCATTTGTGCTATAGCAATTAATTTAGTACGAGCGTGTAAAGGTTGATATCCCATATAATCTTGCATGGCATGCCCTACCTCATGGGCCGCCGTTACAACGGCCGTTAATGATTTGCCACTCCAATTATCTTGACTCAAACGCACGGTTTTTTCGATAGGATCGTAATGATCGCCTAAGTCAGTCATTTCTACTTTGATATGCGGCATTTTCAATCGATCTAATAAATGCCGAGCAAGCTCACCCCCTGTACCCGGAAAATCATCACGAGATCGGCTATATTTAGTCAAGATTCGTTTTGCCCATAGCTGAGGGCCAAAAATAATCGCCGCTAATAACGCTATAAAAATCAGAATATGCATAGTTGTGTGTGAATGGTTAATTGTAAATTGTGAACGGCTGAGTAGCTTGTGATAATCCACAAAATCCATAATAGAACATTGGGTTGATTTTTAAGTGATTTCAAGCCAATTTGACATGAATCAAAGGGGGAAAATTATGAAGGCTTTATATAGGAGTGTATTTCAAAAATCCGTTTAGCGTCTTTTGCGTCTTTTGCGTCTTTAGCGTCTTTAGCGTCTTTTGCGTTTTCTTGAAATCTTTTTAACTTTTCACATTTCACGCTAAAGTTTCGCGAGCGAAACTTTAGCGTGAAATACAGTTTTGCGCGCAAAAACATTCATTATTTCACGCTAAAGTCTCGCTACGCTTCACTACGCGCGTGAAATGTGAAATACAGTTTTTGCGCGTGAAATGTGGAACTGATAACTGATAACTGATAACTGATAACTGATAATTGTTCATGACTTGTTTATACTGCACATGGGCATAGCTTAAACTTTTTAATTTGGTGGGCAACTACAATTCCTGATAACTGATAATTGTTCATGACTTGTTGACTTGACTCATTAAATCAAAACTACGCAAAAATGCAGTCGCTAAACGAGGAGTACGTAAGATTTTATGTGCATCACCCGTTTGAAATTGCAATTTTTTATGAATAACCATCATTCCCATTTTTGCCAAACCTAACCCCTTATCTAACCAGTTTTCCCAATCTTCAAGACTGGCACGTACATCCCAATCAAGAGGTTGTCCTTGATATAATCCGGCAGATTTGACTTTGCCTTGTACTATAATCAACACGCCAATGGGATGACGTGCCTCAGTCAATCCATAACCAATATTGGCATTAAAGCATTGTTCATAAAGCGCATTGGTTATTTCTGGGTCAGTATTCCAGAGTGTTGCAAATGCTTGCATCCAAGTTTCACAGAATAATTTAGACATGGCCCCTAATTCCTTTACACTGATTTCCACGCCAACGTTTTTGCAGGCAAAAACGTTTGCATGGAATTGATTTTGAGTTGGCATTTCAGCGAATTTTAAAAAAAACATGATGAGCGTTTTCCATTGACGCTTATTTAGATGTGATTAGATGCAAAAAATAGACTCATTCAAAAAAATAGCTTATTTATCAACTATTTATTGAACATTAAGGCCATTTATGTTGTAACAGAAATACGGCCATTAAGGAAAAAGTCAATAAAATGACTATCAGTGTTTTGGGGATAACAAGGCCTCTGATATCTAAAGAAGGCAAACCCTGTAGAAATAAAGAATTTAACGAACAACGTGGTTCATATTGAATTAATTACCCTGTCAAAATCAAAGCGATCACAACATGGGAGATTGAACATGGATTGGACACCTCACCTCACAGTTGCCGCCATTCTCGAATCACCGCCCCATTTTTTGTTAATTGAAGAAGAATCAGACGGATTAATCGTTTACAATCAACCCGCTGGGCATTGGGATGAAGGCGAAAGCTTATTTGAAGCCGTTGCCCGTGAAACCTTGGAAGAAGCGGCTTGGCATTTTGAACCTGAAGCGATTGTTGGCCTTTACCAATACACAAGCCCCATTAATCAAATAACCTATTTGCGAATAGCTTTTTCTGGCCGACATTATAGTCACGAACCTGATCGCGCTTTAGATAGCGGCATTTTGCGAACAGTTTGGTTAACGCGAGAAGAAATTGCTAATTTAAACAATTTACGCAGCCCAACAGTATTGCATTGTATAGACGATTATCTCGCAGGGCATCGTTATCCGTTATCGTTAATCAAATCTCTGTAGGGGCGAACCTACGTGTTCGCCCTTATCGTGTTCGCCCTTATCGTGTTCGCCCTTATCGTGTTCGCCCTTGTCGTGTTCGCCCGATTTGTGAAATGATTTTTTTGAACACCTATCTAATCAATTTTTCTGAACATTTAATCTGTGACGCTTGACAAAATTATTTGATGGGTGTATTAAGACGTTTCTTAAAATTGTATGGATTGTTTCAATCTTCAAATGGGATGTTAATAAATGCAGATTGCAATGGTGCAATTGGTATTGCTAGAAAAGTAGTCGGTGATTTGGCATTAAAATCAATAACCGATAAGAGCATTGCGTTAATGCCAAGACTTATGTTTTCTTTCTGATGTTTTTAGGAAGATGATCGTAAATGTCTACAGATGTCCGTAGTAACTATGGAAATTATAACGTGAAAGGATATTTTATCGTGATTAATACAGTGATAAGTGACACATGTTTGATTCTGAAAAAATAATTGTTGGCTTGTCTGGCGGCGTTGATTCTTCTGTGGTGGCCTTACGTCTGAAAAAACAAGGCTATGATGTGGAAGGCTTGTTTATGAAAAACTGGGAGGAAGATGATACTGAAAACTATTGCAGTGCTGCTGAAGATTTGCGCGACGCGCAAGCAGTGTGTGACGTTTTAGATATCCCATTACATACCGTCAATTTTGCAACTGAATATTGGGATAATGTCTTTGCCCATTGTCTACAAGAATATCAAGCTGGGCGTACCCCTAATCCTGATATTTTATGTAACCGCGAAATCAAATTTAAAGTGTTTTTGGAACACGCTTTACGTTTAGGGGGCATCGCTATTGCAACGGGGCATTATGTACGCTTGAGTCAAGCACAAACCCATTACGCCTTGTTAAAAGGCATTGATCCTAATAAAGATCAAAGCTATTTTTTGTATACGCTAGCGCAATCGCAACTGGCACACAGTCGCTTTCCTATCGGTGAGTTACATAAATCAGCAGTGCGCGAGTTAGCGGCGAAAGCCGGATTAGCCACACAAAGCAAAAAAGATAGCACCGGTATTTGTTTTATTGGCGAACGCCCATTTAAAGCCTTTCTCAATCGCTTTATCCCGGCTCAACCCGGCCCGATTGAAACCCCAGAAGGGCACTGTTTAGGGGAACATGACGGTGTTATGTTTTACACACTTGGACAACGTCAAGGCTTGAAAATTGGGGGACAAGCAGGTGGTAGCGGGGAGCCTTGGTATGTCGTGGCAAAAGATATCCCAAACAATCGTTTAATTGTTGGACAAGGGCATAATCATCCCCTTTTATTCAGTAGTGACTTATTCGCGCAAGAACTACATTGGATATCGGGCATGACACCGCCTATTCCTTACGCTTGTCGCGCAAAAACCCGCTACCGTCAAACGGAAGAAGCTTGCGTGATAACCGAATTGGAGCAAGAGACTTGTCAAGTCCATTTCACACAACCGCAACGAGCAGTGACACCAGGGCAATCCATTGTCTTTTATCAAGGTGAAGAATGTTTAGGAGGGGGGATCATTTCGGCCCAAACCTGACAGGTTTTAAAAACCTGTCAGGTTTTTATTAGCTATTGGCTGAATGACTTTTAAGGCGTTCCAAAGACTGTTGAGCAGAGCGTAAAATTTTTCCGCGTGAAAAAATTAATTGTAAACGCTTACCCCCTTTTTGCTGCCACAACACCGCTGAGCGAATCCCAGACAATAACAAAGCTCTGATTTTATGAGCATTATTTTGATTTTCCAAAAAACGTCGCTCACCGTTTACCTTAATACGATAATCCAAAGTGCTTAAAGTTTGTGTATACAAATAGGCCAACTGAGCAATGATATTCGGATCAGTCATCGCATACATTTCAGTTTGCTTAACAGCCTCTTCAATACCCACCTTAATTTTTTCCAACATCCCATCATGTCTAGACAGTTTACGTTCCAAAAAAACCATGCCCAACAGATAATGCATCACTTCCATATCTCGTTTAGTGCCTGTTCCTAACTGCCCACATAACACCTGTAAACCGGTTTTCAGGCCCGAAAGGCCCCCATAAACCGCCTCTGTGGAATCCGCATCAAGTTGTAATAGACTTGTAATACTGGCCTCAAACGGAGCAATATCTAACAAACCTTGTCGAGCAATCTGCCGCACCAAATCAGCACTTTGAAACATCCCAGCTAAAGCCAATGTACGATTTTCTATACTCATTTTTCAAATATCAGATCAATTATTAATTATTAATTATCAATTATCAATTATCAATTTCACGCAAAATTTTTTGCGCGCAAAAACTGGGGCAAAGAAATCAATTATCAAAAACGCTTTTCGCTTTAAAAAGTTTTGCACGTACCGAAGCTCAGGCCTAGGGCACAGGCACGACAAAGCGTCTCGCGCGAAATGATTATTTGATTATTTATTTAAAGACCTATCTTAAAGCTAATGCCGACTAACGTCTTGAAATGATTGAAATTTCACATTTCACGCGCGCGGTGAAGCTGTACTTTAGCGTGAAATAAAGTTTTTTAAGGTATTTAGACTTTTAGACAATTATGGCAATCAATTAGTTTTAGAATTTGATGAAAGAAAAAGTGGGGAATATATATAAATGTTTTGCGCTTTTGCGCTTTTGCTTAGAGAAATGCTTTATAAAAGCATTATAGTGGTGGGATTTGAGAAAAACAATGAGGGGAAAAATATGTGCGCCTTTTTGAGACGCACACGTCAACAGGAGGAAAAAAAACAAAAAATGGTGGAGGCGGCGGGAATCAAACCCGCGTCCGCAAGTCCTCCGGCTTTGGTTCTACATGCTTAGCCATATCTTTAATTTAACCGCAAATCCGCCGATTGGCAGGACAAACTTACGGTGAGTCTGGTAAAGTTTAGCGGATCAAGCCCAGACATATCTCACCGCGATCTTGTGAGAGGTTGACCCCTGAATGTTTGCTTTTGACACAAACCTGAGCGCACAAGCACGTACTCAGTCAGAGGCTAGCTGGCTTTAAGCAGCTAGGGCGTAAGCTTCGTCGTTGGCGACTATCTTAATTGTGCAGCTATATTTACGAGGTATTCTGCCCCTCGGCATGCTCCTCAGACTTTGTAACCCACGTCGAAATCATGTCGCCCCCTAATAGGGTATTGAATTGATTAAGAATTGTTCTATTTTTGAATCTAATGAGAAAGCAATTAAAATAATCGGCTATGCGAAGCGAGCGCGTAATATATAACAACTAAAAAAATTTTGCAAGGTTTTTTTTCAATCAAGCCTTTTAATTGTTAATTGTTAATTGTTAATTGTTAATTGTTAATTGTTAATGATTAAATACGAGGCGTTAAACTTCTATGTAGAGTGGGTAACGTGTGTTTATTGCCCTCCATTCTCATAAATTGAACTGATGTAAGGCTCCCTACGTGTGTTTATTGCCCACCATTCTCATAAATTGAACTTATGTAAGGCTCCCTACGTGTGTTTGTTGCCCACCATTCTGAGGCAAAAGCTATTACCGTTTTAACGCCAGTTAAGAAATTTTGGTTTTAAGAATTTTCCTGACACTTGAGAAATCCGATTTTTTGAAAAATTTTTGTTTGGATGGTATGAAAATTTTCGTGCTTCTGCACTAGGATGATAACTCATTCCCGCCCAAAACCTTTGAAAAGAGGTTGGCAAAAAATCGTTGACTTCATCCGCAAACAAGTCCTTCATCTCATTTACACCGCCGTTGATATGCGCCCCTTTGCGATTGTTCAGGGCGGTGAACCCTTTGTTTGGGATGATGAGGATCGCCGCCACCTAAGAGGCCTTTTTGTTTAATTTTGTAGAGACGCGATGCTCGCGTCTCATCGCGAAGCGTCTCTATGCGTCGCGACGATTGCATGAAACCCGGTGAATGGAAACAATCCCTTATCCTTTGGGCACATTCCCAAAAAAAGGGTTATTATTAATCTCAATCAGGCCTACGCAAAATAAATTTGTAACTAAGCGTTTGCGCTCAAAAAGATAAATGTGTAACTCAGTAGGCATTCGCAATCATGATGAAGAAAAAAACGCCTCCAAAACAATTTCAAATTAAAGAACTTGCGGTACATGCACGGATGATTTACAACTCTTCTGTGTTAGAATATGTACCTTATCTTTTGATTTATCCGTTACAAGGACACGCTTTACCTTTAATCATTATTTTTTCATTGATTTTGTGGATAACTTTGGGCAATATGCTCGGATTAGCAGCTTTTATGATTATTATCCCGGGTACTTTGAAATATGCTTATGGCGTACTTGAACAGACAATCTTAGGCTATGCAACACCGCCTGCCCTTACCTTTGATATGTGGAATTGGGCTAATCAACGCCCAGTTAAACAACTTTTTTATCTACTCTTTATTTTCGGTATTTTCCAAATTATCCAAACTAAAGTGGGTAATATTCCTGCCTACCTTTTTTTAGCGATAGGTATTTTTTTAACGCCTGCCAGTGCAGCTGTTATCGCCAATCAAAATAATTTGCTGGCCGCACTCAATCCGCTGAAATTATTTATCTTGGTAAAAGAGATTGGCATGATTTATATTTTGATCAGTTTACTATTTGGTTTAGTTGTTTTGTTCAGTTTGCCTATTTTTCTAGGGATACCGCTTCTCGGTGGGATCATTCCGCAATTTGGTTGGAGAGTTAACAACGGGTTTTTATTGTTGTTGATTGTCATGCTAGATTTCTATTTGTTGATTATGATGTTTCATCTACTCGGTTTTGTGATTTATCACCGCCGTGACGCTTTAGGTTTTGAAGCCGTTTTTTCCCCTGAACGAGAAGAAGAAGCACAACAAGAGGCGAAGGATAAACAATTTGAGGCATTATTGGATGAAATCTATTGGTTAACCAGACAAGAAGGCAAACAGGAAGAAGCGGTTGAAACATTATTGGCTAAATTACTACCGACATTGGAAGATAATTTGGACAGTCATGAAAAACTCTTTGAACGTGTTTCTCTTTGGGAAACGAATAGGGTTGCTTTGGTACACGGACAATATTATCTCAGTTTACGGCTCCGAAAAAAACAATTCGCTAAAGCACTCGCCATTTATCAAGCCTGTCTGACGCTTAATGCCCAATTTGAACCGAAAACGCCTAGTCAAATCTTACCGTTAGCTAAGCAAGCCTTTCAAGAAAAGCAGTATTCATTCACATTATCTTTGCTACAAGATTTCCTCTCTCGTTATCCAAAGCATCCTGATAGCATCGAAATGAAACTGTTAATGGCTAAATTGTTAACTGAACGTTTTGAACGTTTTGACGAAGCAAAAGCTATCATGGCAGAATTGCTCGAAAATAAAGCACATCGGCTTTATCCAGACATTAAAAAATATGCCCAGTTTTTAGTGAAATATTCAAAAGGGTTTAGGCCGTAGGTAGAGACGCGATACAAGATTTGCGTAGCGAAGCGTCTCTACGATTCACAACCTCGCCACCATTGAGCCCTTTTGAGTTGTTTAATTTGTAGAGACGCGATGCCTCGCGTCTCTATGCCTCGCGTCAAAAGATCGTGCGTTTCGACGATTCACATTCAACCCACCACTGTTGAGCCCTTTTGAGTTGTTTAATTACCTAAGCAAATACCCACTAGATTGGCTGTTTCTACCAAGGGATGTTCTAGGGGAACCGTTTTGCGTTTGCCAACCACTTCTTCTAATCGTACTGGTTCAATACGATTTCCCTTGACTGCTGTCATAACACCGTAATTTTCGTCGTGAATCAAAGAAACACAACATGTTCCAAGTTGCGTGGCCAATAAACGATCACTCGCGGAAGGGGTGCCACCACGTTGTAGGTAGCCTAAAATGGTGACTCGTGATTCTAAACCCGTCAGTTTTTCCAGTTGTTTAGAGAATGAGAGGACATTGTCAGTCTGCTGAACTTCTAATTTGTCTAATTTGGCTTTGCCCTTTTTCTTCTCTTCTTTGTTTTTGGCTTTTTCCTTCATATCAATAGCCGCTTGCATCACCTCGGCATCTTCTTTTGAAATGGCACCTTCGGCGACGGCAATAATGCTGAAATTCTTCCCACTACGCCGGCGCTGACGAATGGCATCCGCGACGTGATGAATATCGTAGGGAATTTCAGGAATCAAGATGACATTGGCACCCCCTGCAATACCGGCCCCTAAGGCTAACCAACCTGCATTGTGTCCCATAATGCCTACGACGATAATGCGGTGATGACTGTGTGCGGTGCTGTGTAAACGATCAATCGCATCCGTTGCAATTCCCAGTGCAGTATCAAAACCAAGGGTGGTATCCGTCATGATGAGATCATTATCAATCGTTTTGGGGAGGGTGATGATATTTAGCCCTTTTTGCATCAGGCGGAAGGCGTTTTTATGGGTACCGCCACCTCCTATACAAATCAATACGTCCAAGTGGTGTTTATGATAGGTATCCACTATAGTATCAGTCATATCTAACATTTTGTCTCCCATTGGCATACGGTGGGGTTTATCACGACTGGTTCCTAAAAGGGTGCCTCCAATGGTTAAGATGCCTGATAGTGCTGTTCCATCCAAGTACAGGGTTCTATTTTCTACTAAACCGCGAAAGCCATCACGAAAGCCAATCACTTGCATTCCAAAAGAATGAATAGCGGTTTTACCGACAGCGCGAATGGCGGCATTGAGCCCGGGGCTATCGCCGCCTGCGGTGAGTATACCAATGGATTTTGCCATGTTGAAAAGTTCTCCTCGCGTGGTTGAAAAAAGGGGTTGAAATGTCGGATTTGGGCAACCACAAGGGATTGCCCCTACAAATTGATTGTTGAAAAAAGGGGTTGAAATGTCGGATTTGGGCAACCACAAGGGATTGCCCCTACAAATTGATTGTTAAAAAAAGGGGTTGAAACGTCAAATTGGGCAACCACAAGGGATTGCCCCCTACAAATGGGTTGAAACGTCGGATTGGGCAATCATTGCTTGGTTGCAGATTGCTCCTCGGTTATCTTGAGCGGCTGCGGCTCTGCCTCTCCAAGAACCTTCACGTTGACATCTAACGCAGTCTCTTGTTCATGCCTCAATCTTTTTATTTCCTTCAAATCAGCTATCATTTGATATTGTTGCCTTTCCGCTTCTAACATATCTTCTATCGAGTATTTTGCTTTTTCTTTAATTAGTAGCCCTATGACAAAAAATAAACTGCCTAACAGTTCAATCATAGCAGAAGTCAGCAATAATAAACGATACTTGACTAATTGCGGAGTCGTTCCAAAGATAGTACCCATACCTATAAAAAGGGGGTGCATATAAGAATTTGGGTTGATAACCGCTAAGTCCAGATTTGCGAAGTCTTTCATCATCGTATTTTTGTATTCGAGCGCGGCAAGATAAGCAGCATGGTTATCGACACTCTTTTTCGATTCGCTCATCTCTGACTCAAGTGCTTGTATTTGTGGACAATATTGGCGGTGATACCAGCTACTGCCAGGGCAAGAGCCGCCCAATTGTGATTGAACGGTTTGCCCTGTACGATGCCCTCGGCTGTTTCGGGCCGGGGAATGCCATAGCGCATCAAGTCGTGTCTGTAATTCGCTGAGTGTGGATTGTGCTTCAGTGACTGAGGCCGAATTGGCATATTGAGAAAACAGTTCAACCTTAGCCACAGCATCATCAATACTGGCTTGCGCTGCTTGTACTTGAGCATTTTTTTGAAAGGCTTGATTTTCATACTGTTGAGTGACGACTAGCGTGAAGCCCCAACTTGCTGCCCAACTGATGAGAGATAGAACGAGATAAAAGCCGATAGAAAAAAAGCCCGCAACGATCAGTGCGGTAGCCCTTTGTGTGAGTAAAAAGGCACCTAAAACCAAGCAGATGACTTTAGAAACATCTAATCCAATGCCAATCAGTCCATAACTATATTTGTATAGTGGAGATTCTCCTGCTAGGCTTGTGTAAAGCTGGAAATTCAAGAAAATGCCAAGCAGGAGAAAAAATAACCCCATACCGATAAGTGCAAGTCGTAATCCTTTGTTCATAATAAGCCTCCTTTCGTCGTAATTGTTCGCGCATAAATCAATTCTCCTTTTTTTCAACAACATCCCAAAAGGTATTATTAGACAAAGGTGCAAGTTTTATTCCTAATAATTTTGGCTTTCGCAAAATAAATTTTGCACTCCTTCGCGATAAATAAATTTTGTACGAAAGCCTTCGCAAAATAAATTTTGTACGAAAGCCTTCGCAAAATAAATTCGACGAATCGAAGGATTTCACATCTGCTCACGTAAAGCGAGATAAAGTTTCATCACTTTTTTGACATAATTTTTGGTTTCACGATAAGGCGGGATTTTATGGCCGTAACGTATTACCGCATTTTCACCAGCATTATAACCAGCTAAGGCTAACCTTTTGTTATAATTAAATAATCCCAATAAATAATTAAAATAGCGTGCGCCGCCATAGACATTATCGAAAGGATTAGTGCGATCTGTGACACCAAAACGTTTAGCCGTCGCAGGCATTAATTGCATCAAACCCACAGCCCCTTTAGGAGAAACGGCTTTAGGATTGTAAGCCGATTCGACTTGAATTATGGCATGTAATAATTCAGGTTCTAAATCAGTGCTGGTAGCCACATCTTGTATCAAGGGGTTATAATCATTATATTTCCGCACGAAACGTGCTGAGAAATCGGTTTCGAGAGGAACCGAAAATGAGGGAACAGTCAGCGCACCCAAATAAATCACTTGGTAGCGTGAGTCTTTCGGTTCAATATTGGTAAGGTGGATAACGCCTTTTGAATCCACGAATTTATAAACTGTCGTAGATTGAACATCCCTTTGGGCATCTTGCGGATGTATTTTGACAGTGGCACGGTGAGTGGGCGGCTTGTTTGTGTAGTTTATGACACCGTTTGCATCAATATAGCTATAAATTTCGCTACCCAGCGCGGGCAACGATGTTGTGCCTAATAAAATGACATAAGCAATAAGGCATTTGATATATTGAGTGAGTTTTTTTATCATATTTCAAATTTTAATCAGTGTTAATCATGATTATCAGTCAAATCAGCGTTCTATCTAATCTATAACAACATCACCTTTATGCGGCGCTATCATCAAACGATAACCTATTGATTTTTAATAACAGCATAGCTTTAATAAAAGCTATGCTGCTTTATAGTTCTACTTTGTCAGATTTAACTATAACTCATTGATTTATAAATAAGGAAACACTGAAAATAGGTGAATCTAATAAAATCAATCACTTAGCCTGTAATCTGACAAAGTAGAAATAGGGACGATCAAATATTCAGAGTAAATGGTAATGGTAATTATAATATTCTATATATTTTTAAATCCAAAAATCAATTCATCGCAAAAGGTTGTCGCATAAAAAATTTGAGCCTATCAATCTAAAATATAAAATCTAAAATGATGCTTGCGCCTATTTATAACGCTTATCAAGAATTTGTGAAACTAGAATCGGCTGGTAGCCTTTTATTATTAGTAGGGGCGGTGTTGGCTTTGTTAATGAGCAATTCAACATGGGAGCATTTATATGCGACACTGCTACACACTACCATTCCCATTACCGCTCTGAATATTGAGATAAAACCATTGGAATTTTGGATTAATGATGGTTTGATGACTATTTTTTTCTTGACAGTCGGCCTCGAATTAAAACGCGAAATGCTTGAAGGTGAATTGTCTCATGGCAGTCAAGTCATTTTGCCCATTATTGCTGCCCTAGGTGGTATGCTGATCCCAGCTTTGATTTATATCGCCCTGAATTGGCATGATTCCACAACACTTAAGGGTTGGGCAATCCCCTCAGCCACAGATATTGCTTTTTCATTAGGGGTATTAGCCTTATTGGGCAGTCGTGTTCCCTTTTCTTTAAAAGTGTTTTTAACAGCACTGGCGATTATTGATGATTTAGGGGCTATTCTCATTATTGCCGTATTTTATTCAACTGAATTGCACTTTGATTACTTAGCTTGGGCAGCGATGCTATTAGCATTAGTGGGCATTTTATTTTTATGGAAAAGTGTGACAAACCTTAAAGTTTATCTTATTATTGGGCTAATCCTTTGGTTTTTGATTCTCAAATCGGGTATTCATGCCACCCTAGCCGGCGTTGCATTGGCATTTATCATTCCAAATATTAAGGATAATCAAGGCCGTAATCTTTTGCATCATATTGAAAAAATCTTGCATCCTTGGGTTGCCTTTGGCATTTTGCCCATATTTGCATTTGCCAATGCGGGTGTTTCTTTTGAAGGCATGTCATTAGGTATTTTATGGGAATCAGTCCCATTGGGCATTTTGCTTGGATTATTAGTGGGTAAACCGCTAGGGGTATTGGGATTCACTTGGGTAGCTATCAAAATGGGATGGGCAACGTTGCCAAAAAGAGCGAATTGGATAACCCTTTATGGCATTGCGACTTTGTGCGGCATCGGTTTTACAATGAGTTTTTTTATAGGCGCTTTAGCATTGACATCAATAGAGCATACGAATCAAGTACGTTTGGGTGTTTTACTTGGATCATTGGTTGCAGCGGTAATCGGTTATCTCATTCTATTCTTGGCGACTCAAAACGAGAAAAACAATAACTATGTTTTGTAGGGTGGGGTTTTTGTTGCCGGCCCCATTCAAATCAATATTTCACGCTAAAGACAGCGAAGCTTCACGACGCGCGTGAAATGGGTGGGTAACGTGTTTTTGTTGCCGGCCCCATTCAAATTCTATATAATTTCACAATAAGGGCGATAACTTTGGGAAGCCCCTACATGAAATTCTATAAATATATAAATAAGGGCGAACCTGCATGTTCGCCCTTTTGAAATTATCTTAAAATCTATAGTGGTTTTTCTAACACATCAATCAGATGAAATACCAACAATTGTGAAATTTTCTCAATGAACATTCTCAAATACATACGCAAGAAATGGGCAAAAAAAATGAACCCTGATGCTGAACAAAATCTTGTAGATAAAGCTCAAACGACAACAAGCTGGTGGCAAAAAAGCTGGGAAAAAATCCAATCCTCTTTTTCCATCACTGTCAAAGTCTTTTTCGCAGTCTTATTTCTGTTTATCGTTTCACATGCGATCTACGAGCTGTTTCGATACGATCTCGTCATTAAACCGTTTGACATGCCCTTCAATTTGTCAAGACAAGGCTATACTGGAACAGTCGTAGCCTATCGACTACAAGATGATATGGCCGCTGTCCGCGAAGAAATTGAAAGGAGTTCAATGCTAGAAAGTGCCAAGGTAGCAGCGGTTCAATTTACCGAATTACAAAAACGGCCTGAAATTGACGTACCCAGTCTCGGACTCTCCTTAAAAAGTACGATTTCTCAACTCCGCAAGATATTAAGAATTTCTCCGCGTCGTATAAGCGGTGATATGGTAGTGAGAGGTGATAAGCTGTATTTGACACTGCGTATTAGCGGTAAGCTAGCGTTTGAAACGTATGGCGATGATGTCAAAAATCCAGAACCATTGATTAAAACCGCTGCAAAATATGTTCTCGAAATGTTTGAACCCCTCACATTTGGGTTAAATTATTGTTTTAATGGCAAAATCTCTGATTTAGAGAAGCTGATTCAAAATCTGAAACAGCTTACCCGCCGAAAAGAAAGGGCAATGGTTTTAACGCTGAAAGGCTGCCTATTGAAAAAACAGAAAGACTATCTAGGTGCCCTAGAAACATTAGCGCAAGCCTCAAAACTAGATGCCAATAATCCGATTATTTTGAACCTGAAAGGTGATACGCTGCAAGCCAGTGGCGCGTATGAAGAGGCTATGAAAGCCTATAAAAAAGCCGTTAAGTTTGATCCTAACAATGGGGGTGTTTATACCCAATGGGCGCGAGCCTTGATCAAAATGGGCAACACTGAGGAAGCTTTTCTTAAATATCAGGAAGCCTCAGAAAATGATCCTGATAATCCTTGGGTTTACACCGATTGGGGCTATCAACTGGCCGAAGTGTTGGAAAATTTTCCGGCTGCGGAAGAAAAATTTGAGCAAGCGATTATCAAAGATCCCACTTATGCACTGACTTATGCACTATGGGGCGATGTACTGCTCAAATACCTTGATAACTCTGCAAAAGCCAATGAAAAATATGCTAAAGCGGTAGAACTCGATCCCAATATTGCTTGGATTTATGGCAATTGGGGAGTAGCCCTAGTTCGGCTAAAAAACGATCAAAAGGCGTTGGAACAATTTGCAATCTCATTGAATTTAAAACCCAGCAATTATTGGGTTTATAGAGAACTGAGAGATGCCCTCAAACGCCTTAAACAACCTCAACTGTTAGCCAAGTATGAAGCCTTAGCCTTAAACCACGCTTCTTACTACAACGCATGGGGAGATATTTTAGAACAATTCAAGCAATATGAAGCGGCCTTAATTCAATATCAAAAGGCTGCTGAAATCAGCCCGACTGAAGGGCTTTACTACTTGAAATGGGGTAATATGCTACGTGAGTTAGGCCAATATGATGCTGCGCTTGTCAAATATGAACAAGCCTTGATTTCAAACGCCAGCTATTCCACTCGTGCTTGGATTTATAGCAGTTGGGGTGAACTACTGGTTAAATTGAAGCAATATGAAGCGGCGATGGTTAAATATGAAGAAGCCGTAGCTATTGATGCTGACATACTCACTCGGTTTGATAAGAACGTAGTGGAAGCCATTCAAAAACTGAATAAACCGGACTATTTTGCCCAATATGAACCCCTTGTCAACAAGAGTAGCGATAACACATTTAAAGGGCGTTTTTACTATACCTACGCACTCGTATTAGATGCCTTGAAACGCTATCCCGAATCCCTTATACAGTACCAAAAGGCAGCTGAATTTGAGATAGATGATGCCTCGTTTTATGGTAACTGGGGGAATGCCTTATTACATGCAGGGCATTTTGAACAAGCCATTGAAAAATACAAAATGGCCCAAGATCAAAATCAGGAAGTCAACTGGATTACGGCTAATTGGGGTGTCGCACTGGCTGACTTGAAACGATATCAAGAAGCAATAACGCAATACCAACTCGCCGTGAAGATTAAACCGGAAGGTTGGATTTATTACAAATGGGGTGATGCCCTGTTTAAATTGAAAGAGTATAAACAAGCTATCGTTCAATATGAAACCGCGCTGGAATGGGAACCCAATAAGCGGCTTTACCACTATGCTTGGGGTAAAACGTTATCTGAATTGAATCGCTATGAAGAAGCCATCACTCAGTTTAACGAAGCTTTAGAAATACAGCCAACTCACATTTGGAGTCGCATCAGACTAGGCTATGCGCTAATACAGGTGAAGCAACCAGAGGCCGTCTTGACACAATGTCAAACGATCTTGGCCTCACAACAGGTTAGTCGAATTGCCAAAGCGGCCGCTTATGCCCTATGTGGATTAGCAGAAGTTGGCTTGAATAAACCCGAATCGGCTATTGAAAACTGTCAAAAAGCCCTTGAAGTCTTAGCCACAGAAGACTGGGCTTATTGGTGCTTAGGAGACGCTAAACGCCAGCTATCCCAAGCAGAGGCTGCCGTCATTCAATATGAAAAAGCGATAGCCTTGAAATCCAAAAATGCCTTTTACTACTTTCAATTAGGGCAAACACTCAGGGAAATGAAACGATACGAAGCCGCTATGGTTCAATACCAACAAGCTGTGAAGTTTGATCAAATTGGCGATATAGCTAAACAAGCTCAAGTTCACATTGAGGAAATGACGAACAAAATTCGTGAGCAAGTTCAAAGTCAGATTCTGAAACTGAAAGAGAAAATGAGCCCCAAGTAAAAACTAGCTGGTAGGCCTTCAATTTTTGCTGGTTTACGTTACAACTTTAGTTTGCTTGTTTTTTTTGAGGAGCGGGTAAAATGTTGGGTAGTCAGGCATAAAGGTAATATGATAGAACGCTGATGACGCATGATTATCATGATCTGCGCTGATTTTTGTTTTTAATCAGTGTTTAATCATGATCATCAGTCAAATCAGCGTTCTATCTAATTCTATCTAATTTATAACGACATCACCCATATTGCAGCACTACCCTATTTTTGATATTAAATATTTAATGAGAAAAAAACAATGTCATTCAGTCATTTTAAAAAAATAGAACAGGTTATTGAACAATACCCACTCAAAATCAAAAGAGAGGAATTTCTGCCAGATATTCCCCAGCCATTGCCAGAATGGTTTTTGGAAAACCTTAAATTCTCATTGTGTAGTCAGGCGGAAGAAGAAAATGAGTTTTACTTGCGGGAAAGCCTGATTTTTCCATTTTTGCAACAAGCCTGGAAGTCTCATAACCGTTTAAAATTATGGTCTCATCGCGATTTGAATTATGATAATAATTTATGTGGTGAACCTGATTATTTTTTCTCAGCTTGGCGTGATGAGGTGATTGACAAATTGGTTAACACACCGATTTTAGCCGTTGCTGAAGCTAAAAAACAAGATTTTGACGGTGGTTGGGCACAATGTCTTGCCGAAATGATTGCTTGTCAAAAACTCAATCAAGAGGGTGACTTCACTGTCTATGGCATAGTTTCAACCGGTATTGTCTGGCAATTTGGCAAACTGTCTAAAAACCTATTTACCAAACATCCTATTTCCTATTCAATTGATAATCCTCAAAAAGTGTTTGGCAATTTAGACTATATTTTTACAGAATGTGAGAAGCAAATTCAGTAAGCAGTTTAACTTATACTGTCCACCGTTATAATTTGCGCTTTTGCTCACTCGAAAATTTTTGGTATTTAGTCACCTTTAGGTGACTTTCGCGTTGCGACAACTGCTTTCACGCCAAAGATTTTGCGCGCAAAATCTTTTTCACGCTAAAGTTTCGCGGAGCGAAACTTTAGCGTGAAAGCGTGAAAAGCTGTTGGCTGTTAAAAAAGCGCAATTTATGACAATGCTAAGTATAGATAACTCCCAAATAAATAATAGTATTAGGGCCCATTGTAGAATTGGGCGCATTTCTAAAAAAAGGTCATATCGATAAATCTTGAAGGCCCGCTTTTCAAACCAAATTTATTTTGCATCTTTGCTATTGGAATGCCTGTTATTTTGCGGCGATTGGAATGCCTGTTATTTTGCGGCTATTGGAATGCCTGTTATTTTGCGACGGCCAAGATTGATAATGACTTTTTTGGGGAATGCGCCCTGTAGAATTTACGCAAACCCGTAGGGGCAATCCCTTGTGGTTGCCCCATTGTGAAAGGTAGCGTGTAGGGGCAATCCTTTGTGGTTGCCCCATTGTAGAAATTGATTTGATCAATCCTGTTTTTCAATAAAAGCGGTGTAATCGAAGCATCGTCGAATTAAGTTGATGAGTCTATTTGTTGAGGGATTACTCTGATAATCTAACCTGCTAAGCCTTTTTTTCCCAACTTTGACGCTTACGGTATAGCGTTGACGGACTGACATCTAACAAGGCGGCGGCTTTAGGAATATTACCGTCACAAAATTCAATGGCTTGCACGATCGCTTCTTTTTCGACTTGCGAAAGAGGACGAATTGTTTTGAAGTGATTTGTAGCCGTTTCAGCGTTTGACGGAAAAGAGACAATGGAATTGCTTTGCTCAGACGTTTGAGAAATGGCCATTATCGAACTTAAACGATTTTTATGTAATTCTTTATTGAGCGGTGCTGGCAACATATCCTGTGTGACTTGTTCTCCGTCATTCAGCACCACGATATTACGGATAACGTTTTGCAATTGCCGCACATTACCTGGCCAGTCATAATGGAGTAAGATAGCCTCAATTTCTGGCGCAAAACCGGTAAAGGGTTTATTTTCTTCCTCGGTATACTTGGTAAGAAATTCTCTGGCAATCAATAAAATGTCATTCTCGCGTTCACGAAGCGGGGGTAAGCTGATAGGAATCACATGCAAACGATAATAGAGATCCTCACGAAAGCGGCCTTCTTGTACATCCACTAACGGATCATGATTTGTTGCACAGATGAAGCGGACATCCACTTTTTCAGGCTTACTTCCACCCACTTTCTGAACAATACCCGTTTGCACAAAGCGCAGTAGCTTACTTTGTAAATCTAAATCCATTTCCCCAATTTCGTCCAAAAACAAAGTGCCACCGTTAGCTTGAAAAGCGGCCCCTTGTCGTTCATTCACAGCCCCAGTAAAAGCACCTCTGACATGACCAAAAATTTCACTCTCCATTAATTCCTTCGGAATGGCCGCGCAATTGATAGCGACAAATGGTTTCTTGCAGCGCGGACTACGTTTATGTATCGCTTCTGCACAAACCTCTTTGCCGGTACCACTTTCTCCTGTAATAAAGACAGTTGCTTTGCTAGAGGCTGCGTTCTCAATAATCTGATAGACGACTTGCATTGGTGAAGACGCGCCAATAAAACCATAATATTGTTTACGTTCAAGGAATTTTTCTTGATATTTTTCTAAAGCGCGTTCTAATCGCTGATGGCGCAAAGCATTGCGTAGCGTAACAAGAAGTCGTTGGCCATCAAAAGGTTTTTCAATAAAATCAAAGGCTTTATAACGCATCGCTTCGACGGCAATGTCAATCGAACCTTGTGCCGTGACAACGACAACTAAGCAAGGCAGTTGTTGCTCGTTAGTGTACTTTAAAATTTTCATACCATTCATATCGGGTAAGCCAAGATCAAGCAGAATGGTGTCGGGCACTTTTTTCTGGATATGGGCTAATGCATCTGTACCCGTATCGACATACGTCACCTGGCAATCTTCCTCACGCAAGTATTCTTGGTAAGCAACCACTAATGTCGGACTATCTTCAATAATGAGTAAAGTCATTTGTGGTTCAGTTTTAGATTCAATGGGCATAAGGTTTTCCTTATGAAGCTTTATTGGTTTTGGAAAAGGTTTATTTGTAATGAATTGGTGAAGAATAATTATTGATTGATTTCTGGCCTGATTT
>Ga0190344_1000409_pt1 | contig 22172 bp, 23 predicted proteins | sample 48721323_MG_FD_161662 | JGI IMG/M metagenome (GOLD analysis project Ga0190344, IMG submission 161662) | Hydrothermal vent microbial mat bacterial communities from Southern Trench, Guaymas Basin, Mexico - 4872-13-2-3_MG | ecosystem: Environmental > Aquatic > Marine > Hydrothermal vents >... | reverse complement strand
CCCCCTTGCTCATTGAACAAATCGGACAAGAAGGGCTACGCAGCTCAACCCATCACCTAGACAGCTTTCAAATGGCTCAAAACCTACGCCAGAGCAAATCCGCCTTTCCGGCCGCCAAAGGCACCGCTGGCGAAATCGTCAAAAAACAAGGACAGATGCCACAAACTCAATCCCTTGATGGAAAAGCACACCGCTCAACGCCTACTGCAATGAAAAGCATACATCAAGAAAGCCTCTATGCCGGATTGGTAGGGGCCACCTTAGGCGGCGGAATTGAAGTCTTGAGTCAACTCTCATCCAATCAACCCTTCGACTGGCAACGATTTGGAAACATCACCCTACTCAATGGTGCCAGTGGCTACAGCGGCACATTAGGCGGCGCACTGATCCAAAGAAGCCTCATCAACAATCAAAGTCAACTCCTGTCAAAATTGCTGAACCCCAAAGTCTCAGCCTCAGTACTAGGCGGATTCAGTGCCGGCACCCTAGCCAGTGCCCTATTCGCTTACGGCACCTACTTTTTAGGATACACCGACTTAAAAACCGCCCATCGAAGCATGATTGCCGGCACCCTTGGCGCTGGCGTATTCAGCGTCGGCAACACCATGATACAACTCATCTTATCAAAAGGATTAATGGCCAGTACACTCAGCACAACTGCCGTCATGGGCACATTATCAGTTACCGGTGTCGGATTAGTCGCCTTAGCCGCCCTTGGCGTAGGCACAGGTACCCTCTACTTATTTCATTTAGCCGATAAAAAAGCAGAACATCAGCGCATCGAACACCTCATGACACAGATAGAAAAAAACTTGATGCTACCCGTGTCAGAATAATTTTAAGTTATCAGTTATCAAACTTCACTTATCAGTTATCAATTCTAGCCCTATAGATATGTTACAATGCGAAAAGTCAAATATTTAAACAATGTTTTTCATTGACTTAAGTTTTATTCAAGGGCTATCAATGATAATTGACTGGTGGGTTTAGCTGCTGCGCTGAACAAAGTATCAAACCTTTACCCACCTTACCGTCTCGTTTTTCCAATTAAAGCAAAGGAAACAACAACATGCCTTACTCAGCAGAAATTAGTCGCACTAATCCTTCGTGCATTTTATTTTTAATTGATCAATCCTATTCAATGGATGATCCATTTGGAGGAGACGAATCTGGTGCTAAAAAAAATGCGGTGGCAGATGTCATCAATAAACTCTTACAAAATTTCGTCATCAAATGTGCAAAAGATGAAGGTGTCCGTGATTATTATCATATCGGTGTCATTGGTTATGGTGGCGAAGTCGGTTCCGCTTTTAGCGGTGAATTGGCAGGGCAAGACTTGGTACCGATTAGCCAAATCGCTAATCATCCGGCTTGCATTGAGGAACGCACCAAAAAAGTACCCGATGGTGCAGGGGGTTTAGTCGAACAAACGGTTAAATTTCCCATCTGGTTTGATGCCATCACATCCGGTGGCACACCGATGTGTCAAGCTATGCGCCATGCTCACAAAATCCTTTCAGCTTGGTTCAATGATTATCCAGATTGTTTTCCACCGATAGTGATTAATATTACTGATGGTGAATCGACAGACGGCAACCCAAGTGCTGTCGCGCAAGACATCACAAGTCTGAAAAGTAGCGATGGTGACGTTTTGTTGTTTAACGTTCATTTGTCTTCACATCGGGGTACAGCGATTGAATTTCCCGATAGTGAGGCCGATTTGCCCGATCAATACGCTAAACGACTTTATCAAATGTCCAGTGTCTTGCCTAATTCTATCAAAGAAACGGCCTCTCAAGAAGGTTTTCGAGTTTCGGCAAAAAGTCGCGGTTTCGTGTTTAATGCGGATATGGTGGCATTGATTAACTTTTTAGACATTGGCACACGCCCAAGTAACCTCCGATAGTGATAGAAAATAGCAATGGAAATCATGACTCAGTCGTTTAAGCTACCCAAGCAGGGTAATACGCTAGAAGAGTATGAAGATGCCGTTTTTCATTCTAGTTGGCTAAAAAATCCGCCGACTGCCCTGTTTAGGGCCGCAGTGGCGGATGGTGCCACTGAAGCCTCTTTTTCTAAGGCGTGGGCTAACTTAGTTGTCCAAGCCTATTGTCAAGGTGAACTGAATGATGAAAAAACGCTTATTCAGCATTTACCGCGATTACAAAAACAGTGGTATGCAAAAGTCACTCAAAAACCGTTACCTTGGTATGCCGTAGACAAATTACAGCGCGGTGCCTTTTCCGCCCTGTTTGGTTTAACCCTATACAAAAATCGCTATGATATTATGGCAATAGGCGATAGCTGTTTATTTCATATCAGAGATGACAAACTAGAAAATGCTTTTCCCATAGCACATTCTGAACAATTCAACAATCGGCCTTTATTACTCTCTAGCGTTGCCGCACCCAATGAAAACATTGCCCAACATATTCTCTATAAACAAACACTCTCATTGCAAAGTGGCGATGAATTTTATTTGATGACAGATGCCTTGGCGTGTTGGTTTTTGCAAATGTCTGAAAAAAAACGCCAACCGTGGCTAACAATGCGCTCACTCAAACCAAATCATTTTGAAAAATGGATTGCCAAATTGCGAAACACAAAGGCACTGCGTAATGATGATGTCACTTTGCTACGCATTATCACCCAATAGGAAATTTGAACATGGCTTGGCCTACAGCACAAGACTATAGCGAAGCGGTACAAAATCCGCGTTTGAATTTCCAAGACGCGGAACTGAAAACAGGGCAAGTCGAATTGAATCAACTTGGCTTACCCCGCCCAAGAAGTGGTAATTTTGCAACGGTTTATCGGATGCGATGTGGACAACGCCATTGGGCTGTTCGTTGTTTTCTCCGTAATGTGACTGATCAGCAAGAGCGTTATGCGACAATCAGTGAATATTTCGCACGTATCAAACGCTTAGGGCGTATTCAACTCCCCTATATGGTAGATTTTGAGTTTCTTGAAAAGGGGATAAAAGTCAATGGACAATGGTATCCAATTCTAAAAATGGAATGGGTGGAAGGTGAACTACTGGATAAATTCATTGAAAAACAGTTACCGAATTCAACCACATTGCGACATTTGGCAGAACGTTGGGTAACCATGACACAAACTTTAGAAAATGCTGGAATCGCACATGGTGACTTGCAACATGGTAATATATTAATTGTTAAGGGTGAATTGAAACTGATTGACTATGATGGCATGTTTGTCTCCACCTTATTCGGTTTTTCCAGCAACGAAGTCGGGCATTATAATTATCAACATCCCTCAAGAAATGGGGATGATTTTAGGGCCGATATTGATCGTTTCTCAGCCTGGGTGATTTATATTGCCTTAATTGCTCTGAGTATTGAACCGAATTTATGGCAGCGCGTAGGTGCCGGGGATGAGTTTATTCTATTACGCAAAGAAGACTTCGTTAAACCCGATACTTCTGCTACGCTAGCACTGTTGACTCAACATAACGATGCGCTTATCCAATCACTCGTTATCGGATTTAAACAATTACTTCGCAATCCTGCCCAGATTCCACCGTTAGAACAGCAAAAAGTGATTGTTTCCACTACTCACACAAGCTCAACATCTAGTGATTGGTTAACCGATTATCTTCCACAAAAGCAACAAAAGTCATCACCTTCTGTTCAATCGCCACCCACTTCATTTAAGCCCGCTTATCACTCAGTCAAACCGCAAACGATAAGACAATCGCCACCGATTTCATTTAAGCCAGCGTCTCCCCCAGTCAAACAGAAAACGAGAGGCAAAAAGTGGCTAACCTCAAAATTAGTATTCGTCGGATCCTTGATTATTGGGTTACTCAAATTAGCACTCGTCGGACTCTTGATTGTTGGGTTACTCATTGTCGGGATGAGTTTTTTAATATCAGAAATGGAAAAACGTGAATTAACTGAAAATTTGCGCATATGCGAAACTCATTTTCAAGCTAATCGTTTGACGAACAGCAGAGGTGGAACAGCTTTAGCGTGTTATGAAAATATCTTGAAAAAATACCCAACCAATCCCGAAGCTTTGGCAGGTTTAGATAAAATAGAGGCGCTGATAAAACAAGCCTTAGATCGAATAGACAAGGCAGAGCAAAATTTAGCCCGTTTGCGTCAGCTAGATACTGAATCGCACTGGCTGGCAAAATTAACCTTTGCCGAACAATTGCGTGAATGTGAAGAAGATTTTCAAGGCAATCGTTTAAAGATATCTGAGGATAGAACAGATTTAAAATGTTACAAAATAATATTGTTCAACGATCCAATAAATGCCAAAGCATTGGAAGGACTCAGAAAAATAGAAGAACGTTTAGCCACACTGACAAAAAGTGCTTTGGAAAAGAGACAAAGAAAGCAAGCAGAGCGAGAGGCAAAATTGCGCGAATGCGAAGAACATTTTCAAGCTAATCGTTTAACGAGAGGTCAAAAAGGAAGCGCTTTAGCATGTTATAAAAAGGTATTGCTCAATGAGCCAACCAATGCCAAAGCATTGAAAGGACTCAGAAAAATAGAAGAACGTTTAGTCACATTGATAAAACGTGCTTTGGAAAAGGGACAAAGAAAGAAAGCTGATAAATATTTAACCAGTTTACGCAATATGAATCCTGAATCACCCATGCTAGCAGAATTACCCTTAGCCGAACAATTGCGCGAATGCGACAAACATTTCCAAGCGAATCGTTTGACAACAGGCCAAGGCGGAACGGCTTTAGCCTGCTATCAAGCGGTGTTGAAAAAAGTTCCAAATAATGCCCAAGCTTTGAAAGGTTTAAGAAACATTGAAGAGCGTTATGTCAAATGGGCTAAACGTGCCTTAGAAAGAGGACAAGCAAATAAAGCCAAGCGGTATTTAGCGAGTTTACGCCAAGTCAATCCTCAATCGTCTCAATTGGCTGAGCTTGAATCACGGTTATCAAGACTTTCTTCATCGAACCGCTAATGGCAATGGCACCGTCACCGATAATACAACAGGACTGATTGGGCTGAAAAATGCGAATTGTTTTGGCAAACAAAATTGGAAAACGGCTATGCGAAATGCTGCCAAACTCGCGCATAGGCAATGTGGGCTTCGTGATGGTTCAAAGGCTGGAATGTGGCGTTTGCCTACTCAAAATGAGTGGAAGGTGATGATTGATGATAAATACAACATTTCCAACGCAGCGAGTACAGGCCCATGGAAAGAAGGTGATCCGTTTTCGGATGTTCGGCTCCGCTACTATTGGTAGTCTACCTACGAGAGCGACGTGGGTAGCGAATGGCCCGAAATGTTCGTGAACCTCAGTGGCGGCAAGCTTGGCCCTTTCTACGTGTAGCCTGTGCGAGGCTTCGAATAGATACTTTGAGACTTTGGAGGATTTAAACCGGGTAGCACCACGAACCAATCCCTTATTATATACAATCCCTGTCGTTAGGGTTTTCAGGACTAAAAATTTTATCATCAAGTAATAAAGGATTGAATTGTGCTGTATGAAATCCCAAACACTAACTACAGCTTTACCATTCTCCCCAACCAGATTGTTCACCTTTTAACCATTTTGTGAGATAAAATGAATAATTTTAATTTACCCAAATTACCGCCTGCTATTGATTTAGAAACAAAACAGATTCTTAAAAAGACGAACACAGCAAATAGAAATTTATTTTGCTGCTCTTTTCAAACCAAATTTATTTTGCTTAGGCGCGATTGATTGAAGTGTACTCGGCCGTTGTACTCAACCGAAATTGATAATGACCTTTTTTTTGGGAATGCGCCCAACACTTAAAGAGTAATTCTATGAAAATCATTAACATAAACATTAAAGACTATAACCAATTCAAAAACCTGATCCTTGATCTGACTTAGCCCAAAGGGCATCAAAAAGAGGGGCAAGCATTAGAGAATTTTTTTTTATTGGACAAAGTGGTACAGGGAAAACGAGTTTATTGAATGTTTGTAAGGCCGTTTTGGGAGCAACTTTTAAACCTAATCAGGATGAAAGTCTGCAAGCAACTCTTAATTCTGCCGCTCAAAAATATCTTATGCAAAATGTCATAATGACTTCTTATTTTAAAGACATCAAGACGGTTATAGAAGTCTCCGATAAAGGGAATGTTGTCTGAAAATGGCATTTGAATACTCCCCAAACAGAAAATATTGTGCCTATAGATTTTATCACCGATTTTTATGCGGGTAAAAACAGACTGATTTCTTTTCCTGCGAAAATTGTCGATAATGTGAATCGCATTTTACAAAACAAAAATCAACTGACTCACCCTTTTGATTATTTCAAAGCCGAAATGAAGGATAATTCCTCCGTTTCTCAAGAAACGCGGAAAGTATTTGACTGATATTTTAAAGAATATCAATGACTACAAAGTAGAAGTTTTAGTACTCCAGAAGAACAGGTAGAAAACATACGAACATTTTCTAGGCTTTCTGCCACCGTCTCAATAACTTAGCATCAGTGAAGGGGTTTTTATAAACAATAGGCTCCAATGAAGCTCCATAAACAAGAACTACAAGGATTAGATATAAGAAAGGATAAACCGAATATTTTTTGGTTTTAATCCCTTATTATATCTAATCCCTGTAGTTATTGTTTGGACAGTAAACCACTCTTTTTTAGTGATTGGCTCCAAGAGTCTGAAATAACTTCAAATTGCTTTGGCCCCTTCGACAACTCAACACTCCAAAACATTAAATATTATTTAATAGATGATTTCTTGTTGGCTTTTAAACTCATTTTTCCGGTTTGTTTTTTTTCTTTCTTAAGCAATTTATATTATATCAATATTTGGAAACCACTTAATTAATTAATTTTTGTCATAAAAAAGGCTGAAGTCAGCAATGATTACTGACGACAGCCTTGATAATTTTTTGCAAGTGCGTGGGGGGGGTTTTAGAGGATTGGTGGGTTTAGCGTAGCTTCCTTCGTATTCGCTTCGCTTCTACCCACCCGACTTTATACTGTTCACCGTTAGAATTTGCGCTTTTTTGTGCCCGTTTTTGCACGCAAAAACGGGCAGATGCAGGTTAGTCACCTTTAGGTGACTTGAACTGTAAGACAACGGCTTGGCTGCTTGGTCTGGATATTTTCGCTCTCCTGCACTAGCCTATATGGAATTGACATAAACATAACCATAAATCAATGATTTACGTTTAAAAATATTTTTAGGTGTTTTTGCCCGTTTTCAGAACCAAATAACCAACAATTCCAGACAGGAATGATCCGACAAGTATTGCTAATTTATCGGTGTATTGAAATAGACTGGCATCATCAAATGCTAGAGAGGCAATAAATAAACTCATAGTAAATCCGATACCTGTTAATACTGATACCCCATAAAGCTGCATCCAATTACTGCTTTCTGGTAATTTTGCCAGTTTAAGTTTTATTGCAATCCAACTAAAACCAAATACACCAATCTGCTTGCCAATAAATAATCCAAGCATGATTCCTAATGGCACAGAACCAGACATTTGGTTAAGAGAGATTTCAGTGATATTGACACCGGCATTAACAAAAGCAAATAACGGTAGAATAAAGAATGCAACCCAAAAATGAAGGTTATGTTCTATTTCTTTAAGGGGTGATATGGGTTGTTTGTTTTCATCTTTAGCGTTCAATGGAATCGTAAATGCCAATGCCACCCCTGCCAAAGTGGCATGTACCCCAGATTTGAGGACACTGACCCATAATATTGTACCCACAATAAAATAAGCCGCTTTTTTCGTGACACTAAACATATTAAGAACGATTAAAACAGCTAAAGAAATAAATGCGACAGTTATTGATAGCGTGGATAAATCAGTTGTATAAAAAATAGCAATAATGACTATTGCCCCTAAATCATCAATAATGGCTAATGCCATTAAAAAGATTTTAAGTGAAACGGGAACGCGCTTACCTAGCAGGGAAAGAATACCCAATGCAAAAGCGATATCGGTTGCTGTTGGGATTGCCCACCCATTCACTGCGATTGGATTATCTTGATTGAATATTAAATAGATTGCTGCTGGAACAACCATTCCGCCAACAGCTGCAATTCCAGGTAGTGCGATTTGGCTTAAAGATGATAGATGGCCTTCTAATATTTCTCTTTTTACTTCAAGACCAATTAATAAAAAGAAAATGGCCATCAAGCCATCATTTACCCAGTGGTAAAGTGACTTATCAAGGTGCAATGAACCAATTCGTATTTCTACGGGAATATGTAAGAAGGACTCATACAGCGAAGACATAAATGTGTTGCTTAATACAAGTGCCAAAATAGTTGCAAATATTAATAAGATGCCACTAGCGGATTCTTTCTGTATAAATTCGTTGATTATTTTCATAGTATTGTCAATCTGTTTTTATAGCATAACCTGCTGCCAGAAGGTACAAAGCAAAGTAGCTTTTGGCAGCAAGCGAAGCGTCAATGCCATTTCGTATCGGGCAGAAGGTTAATAAAATGATCATCATGCCAATTGAGAAATAGTGGGTTTTGCGGTAGCGAACCCCCCCCCGACTTTAACTACATTTCACCAAATTTGTTCTCGCTGAATATTGGAACACAAACAAAAAAGATAGCAAACTTTTAATTATTTATAATTAGCCATTGATAATTGACATTTCCAAATTAACAATCAAAACAATAATCACACACAGCACGTAGAGTGAATAAAGCATAAGCCGTCATCCACCTTACCAAATTTGTTCATGGATGACGCGCAGCGATACGCCCTACGTGTTATGTTTAATTTTACATTTGCAAACTGATAGGTGGTAAGGTGTACCGATGCTACTAAGGATTTCTGCCCCTTTCTTGAATCGCTCAGTGATGTATTTTTGCACTTGGGATGTGGGGTTGCAGGAGAAACGATCCGGTTGGCTTTCCACGATATCTCCAACATGGAAAACGATATCAGGTTTACGCTGCCTGAGTGCCTTTGCCCCTTCTTCAAAAATATCGTATGGTCTATTGTTGGACGCGCCTGTTTGATCGCCGATGATGCCAATAACGAGTGGTTTTGCGTAAGCGTTTGTTATAGTGACTATCGCGCATACGCTAATAAGTCACGGCTCTTAGGATCATATCTCCTCCTTAAATAATGCCATGCCTAACGCCCAAGCTAAGTAAGCCGTGTGGTCTTTTTCGCGTAGGCTTCAGCGCAAGCAAAGTTAGGCAATTTATAGTATTTGAATTTGGGCCAGATTCATGATTAAACACACCAAAATCAATTACTCTGACCCCTTGGCTAGGGTGTTGACTGAGAGGTTTTTTTGAGATGTATTTTTCATGCTGTTTTTAGGAACCCCAGGTTCCACCTGGGGCTATTCACATTTTCAGGCTAAAATTTCGCGGAGCGAAATTTTAGCCTGAAAACCCCTTCGGGGTTGAACCCAAATTTTTAATGGCTATTTTCAAGGCCTTTGACAAACACAAAATCAGCATGAAAAATACCCGCTAAAAAAAGCTCTCAGTCAACACCCTACCCCTTGGCATGCCGAATTTAATTCGAGCTTGGCCCCTTTGATTCATTACTCCTTCGGAGTCGCGGGCCTAACGTTGCAAATCAGCCGCAGACGATAGAGGTAGGCTGGATTTGCTTTGTTATAAAGTGTACTTCACTAGCCACAATTTCAGTGCAAGCCACTGGACTGGTCTGCAATATAAAATGAGGCCCTTTTACTTGAAATAGAACTATGCCATCAAACATTTTCTTAAAACCATCAACACACTTCTTTGGAACAAGTTTATCATCTGTTGCTTGGATGTAAATTGCCCTTGTTTTACATAAAGTTTTAGTTCCGTGAAGCTTGTTAATTTCTTGTAGCCGAAACGAAAGAACACCAGCTACTACTTTATTTATAGACTGTTTAAATAAGTCAATTGTCCACCTATTTGCGTCTGAACCTAACATCAGTGATTTAATTAGGAAGTCTGGAATAGGTAATGCAAAAATCACACTAGCAGGAAGTCTATTAAAAATACGGAGTAATAAGCGGCTTGGGTTGTCGAGAAAGGTAGCCACAAAAATGACAGATTTAAGCCCATTTGGCTCAAGAAGTGCAATTTGATATGCAACAGGGCCTGAAAACGACTCGCCTAGTAAAATATAGTCTTCGTTAGGCAATTGTTCCATTACAAATTTTACCAATTCTAGGTAACTTAGTTTCAAATTAGGCGGATACGATACAACCAAAGTTTCAATATCATCTGGCAATACTTCGATAAATGGCTTGAATAAATCTCCAGTTCCATCTAAGCCCGGTAGCAGAACAAGTTTCATTTTGCATTATTTCTCTGTAGTCATGTAAGGTGGACAAGTGTTTTTTTGCCCACCATCGCAGGCATGATATATGATTAAATATTGTGGTTTTTTAACAATCTATTATTGCAATATTATTGATATATTATCTGATAAAATAATGTTCCTATTATGCGGAGCGTTGCTTCAGTCCTTCCTTTGAGTCGGTTGGGAATAAGAAATCATTGATTTTTAAGAGATTAATTGATTTTTCATAAACTCAGAAATGAATAAATTTACCGTATTTAATTTAGATTCTTTTATTTACTAAAGATTTTACATTACTCATATCTAAACAAGTCACTAAACCTTTCGCTGTGACTTTTTTATCTTTATTACCCATTTGGCGTTGGCGACTTTTAAGATCACGATCATTTTTCCGTTTTCTTCTATTCAGTTTCTGGAAACTTTTCAAGACTTCTATATTTAGACGGATTTTTCTTAAAATTTTTCACTTCGCTAATGTCACCTTCACACAAAATGACTGCCTTATTTTTTATCGTTCTTACCCCCATGATATTTTTAACATGATTATCCAATTCATCTGCTGTTAAACTCTTATATTTGATGGTTGTTTAAAATAGGGCGTAAATTGATCAACCAAAACGCCATTAGTTACCCATTCTATCCATCCACAAGTGTCTATCAAAAATTGGCTGTTCAAGATGCGCGTTCCCTATAGTTTTCTGGGTTAGCCCCTTCAAAGATTCCACGAATGGATTGAATATCACGTTGTGGGATTAATTGGATATTGCCTTCTTTAGCAATGCAAGTCAATTGTTGACCTACTCGTAAGTGTAATTGTTTGACGATGTTTTCAGGTATCGATACCAAAAAATTGGGAGAAAGTGTTGTGTTTTCCATCTATTGGGCTCCTATTGTGGTACATTGTGTAGGTTTTTAAAGCAATAGCGTATCCACTCTACAATTCTTTTCAAAGAATTACAAATCTTCGCAGCCAAAAAATCAGGAACGATTTTCTCAAGGAGAAATATAAATGGTGGGCTGCTGAACATCTTGAAGCCAACCGTCATCCCGATTTACAAGGGCTTTTAAGCCAGTTGATGGTGTAGCAAGTGTAACCGGCTGAAGTCAGCAATGATTACTGATGACAGCCTTGATAATTTTCGACTTGTGCGGTTAGATATTTTTGTAGGGTGGATTTTGCTATGTTGCTCACCCACCAAGATTAATTGATTTGTGTCATAAAAAAAAGCTGAAGTCAGCAATAATTACTGACGACAGCCTTGATAAATTTTGAAAGCGCGTGGATTTTCCTTTTAGGAGGAATGGTGGGTTGCAGCGAAGCTGCTACCCACCCTACACGTAACCCATGCTACGCTCGCTAATTATCCTGTTTTTTAGGCGAGTTCTTAATATCTTCAGTTGAGCTTTTATCACAATTTCGCTTACTCTCAGACAAAATTTTATTTTTTTCAATTAAGCTTTTGTATTGTTTGTTCAAATTATCATAAGTTTGCTCGATCTCAAGCAACTTAAAATCACAACTTTGCTTGCTCTCAAGCAACTTAACATTAAAACCAATACTTATTAGCAGTAGTATTACCATCACTATAGTCGAGAAATGTACAACTTGCAATTTCTTACTTGTAATAATTCCTGACTTCTCTTCTGGTGACTCTTCTAGTAATAGTAACTCTTTTCGTGATGGTAAATCATAGTCACTATCACGGGGATCTCGCCAATTATTCATTCGTTTTTCTACCTAGAAATATCATTATTAGAAACAGAATAAGCCATCATCTTTGTCTCAACAATATTCATCGATGTTCCATTTTTTGCGGATCCCAATATCACATCAAATTGAGCTTTACCGCATCTTTTTCTAATTCGTTCAGATAATTCATCAAAAACTTGCTTGTAGCTTTCGTCAGCTTTTTCTGTCCTGTTAGCCATTAAATCAACTTTATTTATGAAAAGAACAACATATTTTAGTTCACTTGTAAGCAAACCAAAAACTGCGTCTAATGCAGTGTCATTCCATTCTTTGCTGTGTAACTTTACTCGCTCAATATCAAGTTTGTTTTGTGGTGTTAAGTCTTTATCATTTTGATTTTTGGGAGGAGGCAATAAATCAACCAAAAAGACAAGAGAGTTAATATAGGTATATGCAAATGGCGAATACGGTCTTTTTTGTTGAACAAGAAACGAGCTAATCAATTGTCCAATCTTTTGTCCTTTATAGTCAGCTATATAAAACCAATAAGAAGTACATTCTGAACTAACATTTTTGTTTTCTTTGTTTGATCTTCTCATACCATGATATATTTCAAATTTTTCTGTCCTTTCATCTGGATTTGCTTGCCCATTTGCCAGCAGACTACTAATGAATGATGTTTTTCCGCTTCCACCCAACCCCACTAAAAGAACAGAGTTTCGTTTATCTTTTGAAGGAACTTGAACTGGCAGCGTAAAACCGTTTTTCAATTCTTCCAATTTTTTTTCCATTTCATCCATTTTCTGTTTTTCAAAAAAACTATCTACTACTTTTGTAGCAACCCCACTAAGAATAGCAATGATTAGGGTTATTATAAATTCCATATAAATATTATTCCTCTTTGTTAAGTAATCAAGATGTAAAGATCGACAACATGTTTTACCAAGTTTGATTGTACGACACAGAGCATCGCGATGCACATTCCCAACGAAGACGTTGGGAACGATGGAACCTTTGTTGGTCAAATATTATGTATGAATTACCTTCTCACTTTTTAAGTTTTTGAAAATACGAACCATTTGCCCAAGCTTCCCATTCATTGACTTTCGTACCGAAAATGACAAGATTATGATAATGATGCCCTTGCTCACCATGAACCCCTGGGATATATATGCCATCCCATTCATATTTTTTGAATAAAGATGATAGTAATTGACTAACTAAATACATAGATTTGTTGTGCTTCTCCAATTCCTTTTCAAAACAATATCCAGCAGAAGTTCTACCACTTTCTGCCATATCAAAAGCTAATGCGAGATTATTATGGAGGCTACTATTATTGGAAGATAAATCAGCTAGCATAAGCCGCCATCCACCTTACAAAATTTGTTCATGGTGTATGATGCTTTGCTTGTACACGGCATTTTTTCTAAACTTTCTCTAACTCTTTAGCAACAGAAAGAGTAGGAACTTGGAAAAGAGGTAAAAGTACACCTTTAAATCCAACACGGGAGGTTAAGCTGAATACCTGTTCTCGAAGATAAGGATAGAGAATTAGTGGCGCATTCTGTTCTGCCCAACTATGAATAAATTTGGTGGAAAATTTTTCATCATTAACATTAAATCCCCCTAAAATCTCTACTCTAAGCTCAAACGGAGTCTCTTCTACTTCTCTACCAATTTCTACCCCAATTTTGACAGCAATCATTTTTTTCTCATCATCATATCCATTATGCCCATGAAACAAAGAAAATTTTTCTATATCAGGTAATTGCTCATGTTCAGAAATAACTTTTATAGAAAGTTCAAGAATTTTTAAGGCTCTTAACTGAATGGGATGGTTTTCATATTTTTCACTCATAATTACGCTGCCAATAACTTATGTACGTCATCGTTAACTAAAGTTTTACCGATTAATCCACCGTGAGTTTCAAAGGGATTATAAATATAAGAGTCAATAGACGGATTGTTCATGGTGTATTCTTCAATACTTTCGTTCAACAAAAAGGCAAAAAAATCTTCCGCTTCAATAAATACTCTGCCAACCGATCCATAATTAAGATTTTCATATTCTGCTTGCAACTTTTCATCAGACATTAAATCCAATTCATTCAACATATCATCTATCGCATCCAAGATAATTTGATTATTCATTCTTATTTTCCTCAAACTTGTTAATTTCAATACACTCTAAATCTCTTACCACATAACACGATGGTTGCCCTGTTATGTCTATTGGTAACATTTTCTCATATCTTTTTGGAGCTTGAACTTTTACATGGAGCATTGAGAATGTTTTTCCGATAGATTTTTCTAGTTTATTTACAAACCGGTTGTATGTATCCGAGATTTTTTCTATTTCGCTCTTTCCTTCAAATTTTTCAAAAACCTTTTGATAAAATATGATAAATTTTTCTCTAATTTGCTGATCCTCAAAGTCTAAAATATCCTGATCCTCAACATTTAAATGGACAAAAATAACCGAACAGTTTTGATTGGCCATATTTGCATAGTCACCTCTTTTTTTAGCAAATCGCCACCAAGCTATCGCTAAATCTCTTGCATAAATTTCAAGCTCATCTGACATATAACCCCAAAAGTACACTCCTTCACCTCTAAGAGCTACCTTAGAACACGTAAATCCGTTAGCTCTAATTGAATCAGCATTGGAAGAACAAGTACCATGTGTTCCTTTTATTATCATTTTTAATATTATCCTTATTTAAAATATAGCGTGGTGGGCTTCATTACACGCAACTTCGTTCCTGAGCTTGCAACGCTCAACTCACCGCAACCGTTAGATTAATGAAAAATGACTATCATATTAAGAAATGGTGAGTTTCGCTATTGCTTCCTCCCCTACTTTAACTACATTTCACCAAATTGTTCCCGCAAAACATTAGAACACAAACAAAAAAAGATAGCAAACTTTTAATCATAATTAGCAATTGATAAGTACATTTCCAAATTAACAATCAAAACAATAATCACAGCGCGTAGAATAAATAAAGCATAAGCCGTCATCCCTGGGGTGTTAAATATGAGTTGATTTTGCTCGTTTTTTTCACCCTATTTTTATTCCATATTCGCATTCAACCCCGTCTATGCACACCAATAATTTGTAACCTATTTTTTTTAGGCTCACGCAGAGCCGCAGAGCCGCAGAGGTGTATAGCGAGGTTTAAACAAGCCTGCTTGTCTAACCCTGATATCACTGAACTCTCATTCTCTGCGTCTCTGCGGCTCTGCGTGAGCCGAGTGTTTATGTTGAGTTTGGGCCCCATTGGAACAAAACTAGGATGAAAAATGATCAAGCTTTTGCCAACAGATTTAACACCTCACGTCATCCCCCTTACAAAATTTGTTTATGGTGTGTGACGCTTCGTCATGAAAGATATTTTCAAAGAGAATATATTTGTAAATATTCTATCAAAAGATGAATTTTTGTTGAAGGATTATCGGTATCATTCCTCTTATTGCTTTCTTCCAATAATTCGGCATTATGTATAGCTTTATCTAAATACGGTTGCATTTTCTGGTAAATTTTTTGATCATCTTTACCTTCACCTTTCTTTTTACCATAATTTTGCATTCCATCACATTTACTTCAACTCAGAAATAACCATATTACAAATTGACTTGTTTTCAGTGTTAGTAAACGGTTTATCTATATACTTGAAATGTAATAATAACCATATCTCATAACATGGCACCGATGTAATTGCTTCAATATTATTATAATTTTCTATTAATTTTAATGCTTGAAAATATTTTGCATAATGCGGATCACTTTTATGACTGGCATCTTGGTCAAAGATACAAAAAATACAATCGTAATCTTCAGCTTTTTCTTTGGCTTTTTGAGCTAAACTGAATTGATCAAGTCCACCTCCTTCTTTTGAAATCTCTAAATTGCGAATTTTCTTTTCCTTATGAAACCCTTCTAAATAATAAACGACGCTTTTTTTATCATCTGACATGATAAGAATTTTAGGAATTTCTCTATTACCAAGTTTGCGTTGTTTACTTGCAAGATGACGAGCATTTTTTTGTTTCAGCCTCCTTATTTTCACAATACTCTTTTTCTTATGAAGATCATCACTTCCCATTAGAAATTCTCCAAATCACCGATAAAGGGTAACGCACCATATCGCCCTTCTAAATATCCTTTTTGTAAAGATTCATTGGCGCGCGGTTTAAAATCTGTTAATGGATATAATTGTGTAGACTGTTGTTTATCTTTTTCCACAAACCAAATTTGATCACGACGCAATAAACGATTATCTAAAATAGAACTATCATGAGTTGTAAAGATAATTTGAGCATTATGCCGATTTAATTTAGGGTTATGAATAAATTCGAGCATAAATCTAACTATGCTCGGATGTAAACTATTATCCAATTCGTCAATAATTAAAGTTTTACCATTTTCTAAAATATCCATTAAAGGGCCAGCAAATATAAACAAACGTTTAGTACCTTCTGATTCAAATTCAATAGGAAATGCAATTAAATCATCTGTTTCATTGATACTATGTAAGAAATTAAGTTTTGCTGGAATTTTCAATAAATCTTCTCTTATTTTGGCAGGTAAGTCATCAGGCAAATCATGCTCTTCCAATTCAAAATCAGCAATATTTAAATCCGCAGCCTGTAAAAATTCAAGTATTTTTTGTTTGTTATCAACATCTTGACAGAAATCAACTGTCAAAAAATTTGATAAATGCGTCTTAACAGTGAAAACCACCAAATTTTTGCTGATCCAATTTAGTACAGGTTTCAATTTTGTACTGTTTAACATAACTGCTGTTGATAGAAATAATGCGTTATTACGTGTTGTTTCTTGCCAAAATTGACAACGATCCGTTAATTTTTGTTCATTTAAATCCCAATTGTATTCGTTAGTTTCTTCATCATAAATACGTTCAAACCAACGTTGTGCTTGACTTTGCGGATAAGCAAATAGCCATTCATGTATAACTTGTTGATCATTTAAAGCAAAGCCATATTCATATAAAATGTCGTTTGCAACAAATAAAAGTTCAAATTCACTTGGCAAATTAGGATTGACTTTATCTAATAAAAAAGGAACTACATTTTTTATAGGCTCTCCATCTTGACTTTCTTTGGCCGAATCTCTAACAAAATCTTGCACAAAATCCATAGCTTCTATTAAATTGCTTTTTCCAGCAGCATTAGCACCATATATAGCAACTGATTTCACTAAATTTTGTAAATCCTCAATCCCTGAAGAAAAAATATTATTTCTTAAATTGGCTTCTTTGGTGGGAGCCGCTACCATACTCAAAGTTTGAGTACTATTTATTGAACGAAAATTGGTTACTTTAAATTCGATTAACATAAATAATTCTTAATATATTGGTTAGTCAGTGGGCAAAGTGTTTTTATGACACACCAAAACGTTAACATAAAATGTTACCCCATAAATTCCATGTCATGTATTCAATACTTTCGCCAAAAGCTTGAGTATTAGACTGGGGTGTTAAATTTCAGGTATTTTGATTACTTTTTTTTCACCCAAGATTTGTAGGGTGGGTAAGCGGGCGGCAATGAACTCAATAATAGGCTCTGATTTCACCGCCCGCTTGCCCACCATCTTTCCTTTTCAGAATAAAAATAGGGTGAAAAATAAATCAAGAAATGTATTTAGATTTAACACCCCAGTATTAGACTCAACTATTTGAAAAAGGCTTAATAAATCAATGAGATTAAAAATAAGCCAGCGTAGGATGCGTCTCACACACTTTAAACTTTTGAAATATATTTCACGCAAAAGTTTTTGCGTGAAATACTAAATGTTATGAAAATTTGCCAATGATGGAGACAACGAAAATTCTAATCTTATTTTTCCGGCATTGCAAAGTTTTGTTGAAGCAATTGAATATCAATATTTTTCACAAATCATAGCACGGTGATGAACGATTCTATAAAATAAAATTGAATTAATAGTGCCGATAAATGGCTTTTTACGGTGCCTGTTTTTTTTGAGTAATACACCCCCACAGTTAATCTAATATGAAGTGCTTATACGCTATTTTATGAGGCATCATATATACGCCCTAGTTTGCGCTGTATGGCATTATTTCAGGATTTTAATTATTAATGAGTCACAAAAAATCTTAAGACTTTCATTTAAATTGACATACCTCATAAGGTCTTTTTTTCTTCTAAATTTCTGACTTAGTTTGTCGAATTTCTCTAATTCATTATCGCACTTTAAAATTTTGTTGATATCTTTTTTTGATAATTTTCTATTTAATACTTTATATAGTTCATCTTTTGGATCATTATGTTGACAAGTATCACGCTTTTGATCGGTATAGATAGTAAGTACCCAAGCTTCAGTTTCTTCTATAGCAATGGCATAAAAAATTTTCTCTTGTAACTGATTTTCTAACCACTCATTGATCTTATCAATAACATTATTCCGTAGAACCCTTGAGTAATCAGGATTAGCACGTTTCTCCGGTCTCTCGACTTCATAATTTATTTCTTCTGCTTCTGCGGTATCTATTTGGAGAATGATATACCTTTCCTCTTCAACACTGAAAAAATCGACTAATTTGTTCTTTTCAACACAGGCTTGCTTGACAAGTTCCCAATTACTAAATTGCTCCTTTGACATGTTATGAAGGTCCGTTTCATCGAAATCTAATTCGGGCTGTAAAAACGTCATATTGGAACTGTCAAGTTGTATTTTCCCTTTTAGAATGTTACGGATTACCGCTAAATCACTTTTCCCTTCGGCAATAATTCCTATATACATAACAACTACCTATTGTAAATTCATAAGATTATTTGCTCAGAAATTTGTTGGTAACCCTCCCAAATATCCTCGCATCCACATCTCAGATAGTTTCAATTTTTCGTCTGATTTCGGCTTTAATCGTATAGGTTTTGTTTGTGTTTTTCCATCATCATTTCTGGAAACGACAAAAAGCTTTTGTTCGTCATCATGTAAATTTAGCCCATCTAAAACAGAAGGATTATGGGTAGTTATCAGTGCCTGTTTATGATTTTCTTTTGCAAGTTGAATTAACTCTTTGAGTAATGTACGACAAATTCGTGGGTTTAGATAAGTCTCAATGTTATCAATGGCGAAAAGAGAAGGCGTTTTATGGCTTATAAATAGAGCCAAATAAAATAAGACATGTACTATACCATCATTGGCATTTTCGGCAGAAAAGACATTGTTCTTTTTTTGCATGAATTTATCTTTGAAATATAAAATAGAATTACTCCTGCCTAACTTATAACCTTTAAATTTTAACGAGTCTTTCTTATCAGTAAATGTTTCCTCAAGCCAAGAGATTAGGTAGTTATATTTTTGTAATTGTTTCCATTCTTGTTCTGTAAATTCGGAAAGCAAAACATCCAAACCTTCCCCATTAATACCCAACGGTATCCGCTTACTATTCGAGATAAACCCTTTCAAAGCTTCAGTATTTAAGTTGAATATTAAATATTCAGTCAATTGCTTTACATCATTAACAAGCCAAGGTTCTTTTTTGGTCTGTTCTTCATTATTAACATTAAGACGTATTTCGGTTTTATCAATGAGATATAGCCGAGATTCATCTTTCCATACGGCATAAATATTGTTATCATCGTCACAATACAAAATGGACGGAATCTCAAACTTTGCTTCATTATTTCCTTGAAGTTCTAAATTAATAATAATTTTGTTTTGTTGGCGTATTCCAGTAAATGAGCTAAACGTTAGGTTAGGTTTAGCAATCCTTACTCCTCTATTGATTAAACCTTCTACATCTAGTACGAGGGCTTTGGAAGCACTTGCCATAGCTAATGTTTCTAAAATGTTGGTTTTACCACAACCATTATCACCAATGAAGATATTAATCCTACTTAATTCAATAGTCGCATTGTGGATGGATTTGTAATTTTCAATTGTTAATGTCTTTAACATAGCTATTTATTCTAATTTTCCATTTACATACGTGCTTGTCTGAAAACATATTGAAAACATCATATATTAAACCTTTCTAATCAGACAAGAGCATAACATCAATATCATGTTAACAATACCACTTATTAACAAAATTGTGGACTGTGGGAATAAGATTCAATGGGTTATAAAAATATCAATTTGATGATAAATCAATGACTTATCGTGAAATGTCAACCAAACGAGACTAAAAAATACGTCCCAATCCAAATAAATTTGAACACCATAACTCAATACTAGACTAAATAAAATACGAATTACCAGAGGGAATGGTGGGCAACCCGTTACCCACCATTTTGATTTATTTTTAAATGGTGGGCAACAAAAACCCGTTACCCACCCTACAAATACACACTGGGATAATTTATTTTTTGCCTATTCCTAAAGCTTATGCCTAACATCAAAAACTTGAAGTTCGAGTATGATAGAAATTCTAATCTTATTTTTCCTGGATTGCAAAGTTTTGTTGAAGCAATTGAATATCAATATTTTTCACAAATCATAGCACAGTGATGAACGACTCTATAAAATAACTATAAAATAGAATTGAATTAATAGTGCCGATAAATGGCTTTTTACTGCGCCTGTTTTTTTTGAGTAATACTCCCCCCACACTTAATCTAATATAAAGTGCTTATACGCGATTTTATGAGGCATCATATATACGCCCTAGTTTGCGCTGTATGGCATTATTTCATATTTAATTATTGGATACACAATGAATAGCTAAGTTTGTCGCTTGTACACCATTTTAGACTGTAAATTTAACGCGCTCTAATTTGCGCTGTATGGCATTATTTTAGGGTAGGTGGGGTGTTTAGCCTAAAATCGTCGCTTGTCGCCTATTTTTTTTAAGTCACTTTTTTAAAGGCTGTGCGTTGTACTGCTTTCAGGGTTAATTTATCTGAAGGCAAGAAGAAAATCGTGCCATGCAAGTCTCTCATCGTTAGACACAAGTCTTTAATTATTTGATTTTAATAATATTTTAAAATGGTGGGCAACAAAAACCCGCCCCCCTACATTTTGATTTAGGTATAACGATGAGTAATCCGATAATGCTTATAAAATCCGGTTAATGAGTTAAAATGTTCAAAGGCACTTTTATAAAGTCTCCCTTCACAAAAATTTTTAATATCTTAATGCTAATTACTTATTACTAATCTATCAATTTATAATGAATGGCTTCAGCGAATTTTTAATTATTCTTTTAGAAACGGTGCGGGATGTTCTTCCGATAATCGTGATTATTTTCGGTTTTCAGTTTTTGGTGATACGTCGTGCCATTCCTCAACTCAAAAAGGTGTTATTGGGATTGGTTTATGTCATTTTAGGTTTGGCGCTATTTCTCCAAGGATTAAAACAAGCTTTGTTTCCATTGGGCGAATTGATGGCTGAACAATTGACGAATCCGGCCTTTATTTATGCTGGCATAGAACAAGTTAGCCAGTCTTTACATTGGACAGATTATAAATGGGTTTATCTTTTTGCAGCGGCGATTGGTTTTGCCACCACTATTGCTGAACCCGCGTTGTTAGCGGTTGCGATTAAAGCTAAAGAAGTCTCAGGAGGGACGATTACGATTTGGGGATTACGCATTGCCGTTGCGATTGGTGTGGCGATGGGTATTGCTTTAGGCACTTTTCGGATTGTGACAGGCACTCCACTACACTATTATATAATTGTGGGTTATATCATCGTCATCATACAAACTTTTTACGCGCCTCGTATGATCATTGCGTTAGCTTATGATTCTGGGGGGGTTACGACATCTACTGTCACGGTGCCCTTAGTCGCGGCGCTGGGTTTAGGGCTTGCTGCTACCATTCCTGGGCGTAGTCCATTAATGGATGGTTTTGGCTTAATTGCTTTTGCCAGTTTGTTTCCTATGATGACGGTGATGGGCTATGCTCAGTTATCAGTCATCAAAAATCACTGATCAATAGATATTATACCGATTTCTTAAATGCTTGATTTCAGTTGCGCTCGTGCCGCGCCAAAGCGCGTTTTTTTTTCAACGCAAGAGAGAGACGCTATTTAAATCGGAATAATGTTTTATTAAGATTTCTCAGCACTGATGTGTTCATTGATAATTGAAAAAGGGAGATTGGTGTGCATTTTAAATTGATTATTGCTTTTATTACTGAAGATAAAACGAATAAGGTATTGAATGCGTCTCGTGAAGCGGGGGCTACGGGGGCTACTGTGATTAACCATGCGCGT